>Ga0308411_10000875_pt1 | contig 20309 bp, 18 predicted proteins | sample HotsprottomLayer_2_FD_203530 | JGI IMG/M metagenome (GOLD analysis project Ga0308411, IMG submission 203530) | Hot spring phototrophic mat microbial communities from Octopus Spring, Yellowstone National Park, Wyoming, United States -... | ecosystem: Environmental > Aquatic > Thermal springs >...
GGTCTCGAAGTGGCGGTGATCGTGGCCCTGGTCGCGCTCGGCGGCTGGGCGATCGACATCCTCTGGAGGCCCTGATCGATGACGGTCGCGGTGCGGCGGTTCGACGCGGTCGTCGTGGGCGCGGGCGGCGCCGGGCTGCGCGCCGCGCTCCAGCTGGCCGAGGCCGGGCTCAAGGTCGCGGTGCTGAGCAAGGTGTTTCCGACGCGCTCGCACACGGTCGCGGCGCAAGGCGGCGTGGGCGCGGCGCTCGGCAACATGGGGCCGGATTCGTGGCAGTGGCACATGTACGACACGGTCAAGGGGTCCGACTGGCTGGGCGACCAGGACGCGATCGAGTTCATGTGCCGCGAGGCGCCGAAGGTCGTGATCGAGCTCGAGCACTTCGGACTGCCGTTCGACCGCAACGACGACGGCACGATCTACCAGCGGCCGTTCGGCGGGCACATGCAGAACATGGGCGCCGGGCCGCCGGTGCAGCGCTCCTGCTGCGCGGCCGACCGCACCGGCCACGCGATGCTGCACACGCTCTACCAGCGCAACGTGCGCGCCAACACCCAGTTCTTCGTCGAGTGGATGGCGCTCGACCTGGTGCGCGACGCTTCGGGTCAGGTACTCGGGGTGACCGCGCTCGAGATGGAGACCGGCGAGGTGAGCGTGCTGCACGCCCGCGCGACGCTGTTCGCGACCGGAGGAGCCGGCCGCATCTTCGCCGCCACGACCAACGCCTTCATCAACACCGGCGACGGCCTCGGGATGGCCGCGCGCGCCGGTATCCCGCTCGAGGACATGGAGTTCTGGCAGTTCCACCCGACCGGTGTGGCCGGCGCCGGCGTGCTGATCACCGAGGGCGTTCGCGGCGAGGGCGGCTACCTGCTCAACAAGAACGGCGAGCGCTTCATGGAGCGCTACGCGCCGACCGCGAAGGACCTGGCGAGCCGCGACGTCGTCTCGCGGGCGATGGCGACCGAGATCAAGGAAGGCCGCGGCGCGGGTCCGAACGGCGACTACGTCCTGCTCAAGCTCGACCATCTCGGGCCTGAGGTGATCGAGAAACGCTTGCCCGGCATCCGCGAGATCGCGAAGAAGTTCGCCAACGTCGATCCGGTGCGCGACCCGATCCCCGTGGTCCCCACCGTGCACTACCAGATGGGCGGCATCCCGACCAACTTCCGCGGCGAGGTGGTGGTGCCCGGGGCGAGCGGCCCGAACACCGTCGTGCCCGGGTTCTACGCCGCCGGCGAGTGCGCCTGCGCGTCGGTGCACGGCGCGAACCGCCTCGGCACCAACTCGCTCACCGACCTGGTGGTCTTCGGCAAGGCCGCGGGCGACTCGATGGTGCGGTTCCTGGCCGAAAACCCGGGTCACAAGCCGCTGCCCGCTGACGCCGCCGACCGCACGCTCGCGCGGCTGGCGCGCCTGGACTCGCAGAAAGACGGCGAGAACGTGGCCGCGGTCGCGAACGACATGCGGCGCGTGATCCAGGCCCACTGCGGGGTGTTCCGGTTCCCCGACATGCTCGTTGCGGGCGTCGCGAAGATCAAGGAGATCAGCGAGCGCGCGGCGCGCACCAGCATCGGCGATCGCAGCAGGATCTTCAACACCGCCCGGGTCGAGGCGCTCGAGCTCGACAATCTGGTCGAGGTCGCGCGCGCGACGATGGTCTCGGCCGAGGCGCGCAAGGAATCGCGCGGCGCGCACGACCGCGCCGACTACCCGGACCGTCCCGGGTTCCCGAACGGCCGCGACGACCAGAACTGGCTGAAGCACACGCTGTGGTTCAAGGATGGCGACCGGCTCGAGTACAAGCCGGTGAACCTGAAGCCGTTGACCGTCGAATCGATCGCGCCGAAGGCGCGCGCGTACTGAGGCGCACGAAAGGGGCACGATGCATCTCAAGATCTACCGCTACGACCCCGAGCAGGACGCGGCGCCCTACCTGAAGGACTACGACGTCAAGCTCGATCCGGCCGACCGCATGCTGCTCGACGCGCTGGTGCGAGTGAAGGAGATGGACGACTCGTTCGCCTTCCGCCGCTCCTGCCGAGAGGGCGTGTGCGGGTCCGACGCGATGAACATCAACGGCCGCAACGGCCTGGCGTGCATCACCAAGATCGCCGAGCTGAAGGAGCCGGTGGTGCTGAGGCCGCTGCCGGGGCTGCCGGTGATCCGCGACCTGATCGTCGACATGACGCAGTTCTTCAAGCAGTACCACTCGATCAAGCCGTACCTGATCAACAACGATCCGCCGCCGGAGAAGGAACGCCTGCAGTCGCCGGCCGAGCGCGAGGAGCTCGACGGCCTCTACGAGTGCATTCTCTGTGCGTGCTGCTCGACTTCCTGCCCGTCGTTCTGGTGGAACCCCGACAAGTTCGTCGGCCCGGCCGGGCTGCTCCAGGCCTACCGGTTCCTGGCCGACAGCCGCGACCAGGCGACCGCCGAGCGCCTCGACAACCTCGAGGATCCGTATCGGCTGTTCCGCTGCCACTCGATCATGAATTGCGTGGACGTCTGCCCGAAGGGGCTCAACCCGACCAAGGCCATCGGCAAGATCAAGGAGCTGATGGTCAAGCGGATGGTGTGAGCCGCCGATGATGCCGACCCTCGACCCGGCGGGCATGCGCAGGCTGCGCTGGCGCTGCCGGCGCGGACTGCTCGAGAACGACCTGGTGCTCGAGCGCTTCCTCGACCGGCACGGCGCGGCGCTCGGCCCGGCGGAGCTCGCCGCGCTCGCGCGGCTGCTCGAGCTGCCGGATCCCGATCTCTGGGATATCGTGAGCGGGCGCGCGCAGTGCGCCGAGCCCGAGCTCGCCGGGCTGGTGGAGCGGCTGCGGGCGTGTTGAGCGGGGTGGCGCCGGCGCGCGACCGATCCGGGGCTTGCGGTTCCTTCCAGGAGACAGCGATGCAGCACAACGGCAAGGCGATCCTGCACTACGGAGACGGCAAGATCGTGGAGCTACCGATCCTGTCGGGCTCGATCGGTCCCGACGTGGTGGACATCCGCACGCTCTACGCGAAGACCGGCATGTTCACCTACGACCCGGGTTTCCTGTCGACGGCGAGCACGCGATCGAGCATCACCTACATCGACGGCGACCAGGGGATCCTGCTCTACCGCGGCTATCCGATCGAGCAGCTCGCCGCGCACTGCGACTTCCTCGAGGTCGCCTACCTCATCCTGTACGGCGAGCTGCCGACGCGCGCGCAGAAGGAAAAGTTCGTCAAGGTGGTGACCTATCACACGATGGTCCACGACCAGCTGAACCGCTTCTTCACCGGCTTCCGGCGCGACGCGCATCCGATGGCGGTGATGGTCGGCGTGGTCGGGGCGCTGTCGGCCTTCTACCACGACTCGCTCGACATCGCCGATCCCCAGCAGCGCGAGATCGCCGCCTTCCGCCTGATCGCCAAGATGCCGACGATCACCGCGATGGCCTACAAGTACTCGATCGGCCAGCCGTTCATGTACCCGCGCAACGATCTGTCGTACACCGCCAACTTCATGCGCATGATGTTCGGCGTGCCGGCCGAGGACTACCAGGTGAACGACGTCCTGGTGCGCGCGCTCGATCGCATCCTGATCCTGCACGCCGACCACGAGCAGAACGCGTCCACCTCGACGGTGCGGCTGGCAGGCTCCTCGGGGGCGAACCCGTTCGCCTGCATCGCCTCCGGGATCGCCTGCCTGTGGGGGCCGGCGCACGGCGGAGCGAACGAGGCGGCGCTCAACATGCTCGAGCAGCTGCAGAGGCAGGGCGGCGTGGCGCGCATCGGCGAGTTCATCTCGCAGGTGAAGGACAAGAGTTCGCAGGTGAAGCTGATGGGATTCGGCCACCGCGTGTACAAGAACTACGATCCGCGCGCCAAGCTGATGCGCGAGACCACCCACGAGGTGCTCGGCGAGCTCGGCCTGCAGGACGATCCGCTGTTCAAGCTCGCGCTGGCGCTCGAGAAGATCGCGCTCGAGGACGAGTACTTCGTGAGCCGCAAGCTCTACCCGAACGTCGATTTCTACTCCGGCATCGTGCAGCGCGCGCTCGGCATCCCGGTGAGCATGTTCACCTGCATCTTCGCGCTCGCGCGCACCGTCGGCTGGATCGCGCAGTGGAACGAGATGATCTCCGACCCGGACCAGAAGATCGGCCGCCCGCGCCAGCTCTACACCGGCGCGCCGCGGCGCGACGTGGTGCCGATCGACCGGCGCTGAGGCGCGTGGCAACGGAGGACCGCCCGATGATGAAGGAGCAGCTGTCCAACTCGCACCTGTTCGGCGGCAACGCGCCGTTCGTCGAGGCGCTGTACGAGGCCTACCTCGACAACCCGCAGTCGGTTCCCGAGGAGTGGCGCGAGTACTTCGACCGCATCCAGGTGCTACCGGGCAGCGAGGGCCGCGACGTGGCGCACGCGCCGATCATCGAATCCTTCGCCCAGCGCGCGAAGCAGGGCAGTCTGCGCGCGCCGGTGCAGGCCGAGCCCGGTGCCGAGCGCAAGCAGGTCTACGTCCAGATGCTGATCAACGCCTACCGGTTCTACGGCAACCGGTGGGCCGAGCTCGACCCGCTCAAGCGCATGCCGCGGCCGCAGATCGCCGAGCTCGAGCCGGCCTACTACGACCTGTCGGAGGCCGACTTCGAGACGGTGTTCAACACCGGCACGCTGGTGGGCCCGGAGCGGGCGACGCTGCGCGAGATCCTGCAGCACCTGCGCGAGACCTACTGCGGCACGATCGGGGCGGAGTACATGTACATCTCCGACCCGGGCCAGAAGCGCTGGATCCAGCAGCGGCTGGAGGCGGTGCGGGGTCGCCCGCAGTTCACGCCCGAGCAGCGGCGGCGCATCCTCGAGCGGCTCACTGCCGCGGAGACCCTCGAGAAGTATCTGCACACCCGGTACGTCGGGCAGAAGCGCTTCTCGCTCGAGGGCGGAGAGACGCTGATCCCGTGCATGGACGAGATCGTCCAGCGCGCCGGCGCGCACGGCGTCGAGGAGCTGGTGATCGGCATGGCCCACCGCGGCCGACTGAACGTGCTGGTGAATACGCTCGGCAAGTCGCCGCAGGACCTGTTCGCCGAGTTCGAGGGCAAGTCGGAGGCCGCCAGCACCTCGCTCGGGGACGTGAAGTACCACCTCGGCTTCTCCTCGGACGTCTCGACGCCGGGCGGGCCGGTGCACCTGACCCTCGCGTTCAACCCGTCGCACCTGGAGATCGTGAACCCGGTGGTGGAAGGATCGGTGCGGGCGCGGCAGCACCGGCGCAAGGACCGTACCGGCGACCGGGTGGTGTCGGTGCTGCTGCACGGCGATGCCGCCTTCGCCGGGCAGGGCGTGGTGATGGAGACGTTGAACCTGTCGCAGACGCGTGGCTACTCGACCGGCGGGACGGTGCACCTGATCATCAACAACCAGATCGGATTCACCACGTCCGATCCGCGCGACGCCCGCTCGACGATCTACTGCACCGACGTGGCGAAGATGATCGAGGCGCCGATCTTCCATGTGAACGCGGACGATCCCGAGGCGGCGGTGTTCGTCACGCAGCTCGCGATGGACTACCGCAAGGCCTTCAAGAAGGACGTGGTGATCGACCTGGTGTGCTTCCGGCGGCTCGGGCACAACGAGCAGGACGAGCCGTTCGTCACCCAGCCGCTGATGTACAAGAAGATCGCCCAGCATCCGGGCACTCGCAAGCTCTACGCCGACCGGCTGGTCGCGCAAGGGGTGGTGGCGCCCGAGGAGCCCGAGCGGCTGATCAAGGACTTCCGCCAGGCTCTCGACGAGGGCCGCCAGACCACGAGCCCGGTGCTCTCCGGCTTTCAGCGCAAATACGCGGTCGACTGGACGCCGTTCCTCGGCGCGAAGTGGACCGACGCCGCCGACACCTCGGTGCCGATCAAGGAGCTCGAGCGGCTCGGCGAGCGGCTGGCGACCGCGCCGGAGGGCTTCAAGCTGCACCCCTCGGTCGAGCGGGTCATGGCGGCACGGCGCGAGATGGCGCGCGGCAAGCAGATGCTCGACTGGGGAATGGCCGAGAACCTCGCCTACGCCACGCTGCTCGTCAACGGCTACGGCGTGCGACTGTCCGGCCAGGACTCCGGGCGCGGCACCTTCGCTCACCGCCACGCGGTGCTGCACGACCAGAACCGCGAGAAGTGGGACGCCGGCACCTACGTGCCGCTCTCGAACCTGCAGGAGAAGCAGGCCGACTTCGTGGTCATCGACTCGGTGCTGTCGGAGGCGGCGGTGCTCGGTTTCGAGTACGGCTACGCGTGCGCCGAGCCGAACGAGCTCACGATCTGGGAGGCGCAGTTCGGCGACTTCGCCAACGGGGCGCAGGTGGTGATCGACCAATTCATCACCTCGGGCGAGGCGAAGTGGGGCCGCATGTGCGGCCTGGTGATGCTGCTGCCGCACGGCTACGAGGGACAGGGGCCGGAGCACTCGTCGGCGCGGCTCGAGCGCTACCTGCAGCTGTGCGCCGAGCACAACGTGCAGGTGTGCGTGCCGACCACGCCGGCACAGATCTTCCACCTGCTGCGCCGCCAGATGCTGCGCCCGTTCCGCAAGCCGCTGATCGTGATGTCCCCGAAGTCGCTGCTGCGCAAGCGCGAGGCGGTCTCGAGCCTGCGTGAGCTCGCCAAGGGCGGCTTCCAGACGGTGATCCCGGAGATCGACGCGCTCGACCCGAAGGCGGTGACGCGCATCGTCGCCTGTTCGGGCAAGGTCTATTACGACCTGCTGATCGCCCGGCGCGAGCGCCGCCTGGACCACATCGCGATCATCCGGGTCGAGCAGCTCTACCCGTTCCCGCACAAGCAGTTCGCGGCCGAGATGAAGCGCTACCCGAACGCCCACGAAGTGGTGTGGTGCCAGGAGGAGCCGCAGAATCAAGGGGCCTGGTACCAGACGCAGCACTACTTCGTGGAGAACATGCGCGCGGACCAGCGGCTGCTCTTCTCGGGCCGGCCCTCGGCGGCCGCGCCGGCCGGTGGATCGCTGCACAAGCACATCCAGCGCCAGAAGGCGGTCATCGACCAGGCGTTGGGCAAGTTCAAGTAGGAACCGACAGGTGTCATCACCGCCGCCGGTGTCCCGGCGGCGGGGCCTCCGGTGCGTTACGCACCCGAGTTTTTGCAGCACACCGCGGCGAGGCTGAGCCGAGTCGGGTGAAAAACCGGAACGGAGAGTGCAATGCTGGTCGAAGTGAAGGTGCCGCAGCTGTCGGAATCGGTTGCCGAAGCGACGCTGCTCTCCTGGCACAAGAAGGAAGGCGACCCGGTCACTCGCGACGAGAACCTGATCGACATCGAGACCGACAAGGTGGTGCTCGAGCTGCCGGCGCCGGCCGACGGCACGCTGGTGAAGGTGCTCAAAGGCGACGGCGGGACCGTGGTCGCCGGTGAGGTGATCGCGACCATCGACACCGAAGCGAAGCCCGTCGCAGCGGCGGCCGCGGCGCCGGCGGTGCGCCCGGAGCCGGCCGCGGTGCCGCCGACGCCGGCTCCGGCGCCGGAGGCCGCGCGCGCCGACGCGCGCCTGATGCCGGCCGCCCGGCGGCTGGTGGAGGAGAACGCGGTCGATCCCTCGAAGCTCACCGGCAGCGGACGCGAGGGGCGCATCACCAAGGCCGACGTGCTCGACCACCTCGCGCGCGCGCAGCCTGCGCCCGGACCGGCCCCCGCGGCGGCGCCCGCCAAACCGCCGCTGCCAGGCGCTCCGGCGCCGGTCAACGTGGACAAGCTGCTCGCCGGGCGGCCCGAGCAGCGCGTGCCGATGAGCCGGCTGCGCGCGCGCATCGCCGAGCGGCTGGTGCAGTCGCAATCGACCGCTGCGATCCTGACCACCTTCAACGAGGTCAACATGCAGCCGGTGATCGAGCTGCGCAAGCGCTTCCAGGAGCGCTTCGAGAAGGAGCACGGCGTGAAGCTCGGCTTCATGTCGTTCTTCGTCAAGGCCGCGGTGCACGCGCTGCGCAAGTTCCCCATCGTCAACGCCTCGGTGGACGGCACCGACATCGTGTACCACGGCTACTTCGACATCGGCATCGCGGTCGGCAGCCCGCGCGGGCTGGTGGTGCCGATCCTGCGCGACGCCGACCAGCTCGGCTTTGCCGCGATCGAGAAGAAGATCGCCGACTTCAGCAAGCGCGCGCAGGACGGCAAGCTCGGCATCGAGGAGCTGACCGGCGGCACCTTCTCGATCTCGAACGGCGGCGTGTTCGGCTCGATGCTGTCCACCCCGATCATCAATCCGCCGCAGAGCGCGATTCTCGGCGTGCACGCGACCAAGGACCGGGCGGTGGTCGAGAACGGCCAGATCGTGGTGCGGCCGATGAACTACCTGGCGCTGTCCTACGACCATCGCATCATCGACGGGCGCGAAGCGGTGCTCGCGCTGGTGGCGATCAAGGAGGCGCTCGAGGACCCGGCGCGGCTCCTGTTCGACATCTGAGGCGGCGGCGATGGCGCAGAGCTTCGACGTGGTGGTGATCGGCGCCGGTCCGGCGGGCTACATCGCGGCGATCCGCGCCGCGCAACTGGGGCTCGCCACCGCGTGCGTCGAGTCGTGGCGCAACCCGGCGGGCGAGCCCGCGCTCGGCGGGACCTGTCTCAACGTGGGCTGCATTCCGTCCAAGGCGCTGCTCGAGTCCTCGGAGCAGTACGAGCACGCCCTCACCGGGCTCGCCGAGCACGGCGTGACGGTGACCGGCGCGTCCGTCGACGTCGCCAAGATGCTGGCGCGCAAGGACGCGATCGTCGCGAAGATGACCCGGGGGATCGAGACGCTGTTTCGGAAGAACAAGATCACCTGGCTGAAGGGGCACGGCCGGTTCGTCGGCCGGGGCGGCGCCGGCTGGCGGCTCGAAGTGGTGGGCGACGGTCGCGCCGACACGGTCGAGGCGAAGGCGGTGATCGTCGCTACCGGGTCCAAGCCGCGTCACCTGCCCGGCGTGCCGGTGGACAACCGGATCGTCTGCGACAACGTCGGCGCGCTCGCTTTCCGCGAGGTCCCGGCGCGGCTCGGCGTGATCGGCGCCGGGGTGATCGGGCTCGAGCTCGGCAGTGTTTGGCGCCGCCTGGGCGCCAAGGTGACGCTGCTCGAGGCGCTGCCGGTGTTCCTGGGCGCGGCCGACGAGGCGGTTTCGCGCGAGGCATTGCGCATCTTCACGCGCAAGCAGGGGCTCGACATCCGGCTCGGCGTCGAGGTCGAGTCGGTGGCGGTCGGCGACGCGGGCGTGACCATCCGCTACCGGGCCGGCGGCAAGCCCGGCGAGCTCGAGTGCGACCGCCTGGTGGTGTCGGTCGGCCGGGTGCCGAATACCGACGGGCTGGGTGCGGAGACGGTCGGGCTGAAGCTCGACGCGCGCGGGTTCATCGAGGTGGACGATCACTGCCGCACCGTCCTGCCGAACGTCTATGCGATCGGGGACGTGGTGCGCGGGCCGATGCTCGCGCACAAGGGCGAGGAGGAGGGCGTGATGGTGGCCGAGCTGATCGCCGGCCGCAAGGCGCACGTCAACCTGGAGACGATCCCGTGGGTGATCTACACCTCGCCGGAGATCGCGTGGGTGGGCAAGACCGAGCAGCAGCTCAGGAGCGAAGGGATCGCCTACCGCGCCGGCCAGTTCCCGTTCAGCATCAACGGGCGCGCGCTCGGGCACGGCGACACGCAAGGGTTCGTGAAGATGCTCGCGCACCAGCGCACCGACGAGATTCTCGGCGTGCACATCATCAACACGCACGCCTCCGAGCTGATCGCCGAGGCGGTGGTTGCGATGGAGTTTCGCGCCTGCGCAGAGGACATCGCGCGCATCGTGCACGCCCACCCGTCGCTCTCCGAGGTGATGCACGAGGCGGCGCTGGCGGTGGACAACCGCGCGCTCAACATGTGATGCCGGAGCGGGGACGGACGCAGGGGTAAACTCCCGCCGCCCGGAGCGTCTCTCCCAGGTCCAGCCGATGCGCGACAGCGCCTACGAATCCGAGGAGCCCCTGCCGCCGCTCGGCGGCAGCGTGTTCGACGCCGCCGAGTACACCGAGCCGGCGAAGCGCCTGCCGCTGACCGTCCTCGAGTACTACCAGGAGGCGCTCGTGCGCCGCGGCTTCGTCGCCGACGAGTCGCAGTACGCCGCGGTGCAGCGGCTGCAGCGAACCTACGAGCAATGGGTGGAGTACAAGTCGCGCCGCAGCACTGCGCTGCGCCGGATGGTGGTGCGCCCGCCGCTGCCGCGCGGGACCTACCTGTGGGGGCCGGTCGGCCGCGGCAAGAGCTTCCTGATGGATAGCTTCTACCTGACCGTTCCGCTGGTGCGCAAGCGTCGCGTCCACTTCCACCACTTCATGCGCGACATCCACCGCGAGATGGAGCTGCTCAAGGGGCGCGAGGACCCGCTCGACGCGGTCGCGTGGCGGGTGGCGAAGCGCTACCGCCTGGTCTGCTTCGACGAGTTCCACGTCGCCGACATCGCCGACGCCATGATCCTCGGCCGGCTCCTGCAGCGCACGATGGACCGCGGCGTCGTGTACTGCATGACCTCGAACTACGCGCCCGACGAGCTGTATCCGGACGGGCTGCAGCGCGAGCGCTTCCTGGGCACCATTGCCCTCATCAAGGAGCGGCTCGACGTGGTTCCGCTCGCCGGGCCGGTGGACTACCGGCGCCGGGCGCTGGAGCAGGTCAAGGTCTACCATACGCCGCTCGGGCCAGCGGCCGAGCGGGCGCTGGAAGAGACCTTCGCCCAGATCGCCGACGTCGCCGAGGAGCACCACGAGCTCGACGTCGAGGGCCGCGTCATTCCTTACCGGCGGCGCGCGGGCGGGGTGGTCTGGTTCGACTTCGACGTGCTCTGCGGCGGACCGCGCTCGCAGCTCGACTACCTCGACCTCGCCAAGCGATTTCACACGCTGATCGTCGCCGGCGTTCCCAGGATGAGCGCCCGGCAGGCGAACGAGGCGCGGCGCTTCACGCTGCTCGTGGACGTGCTCTACGATGCGCGGGTCAAGCTGATCGTCTCCGCTGCGGCGCCGCCCGAGGCGCTCTACACCGAGGGCGTGCTCGCGAGCGAGTTCCAGCGCACGGTGAGCCGGCTCGCCGAGATGCAGACCCGCGGTTACCTGGTCGAAGCGCGACGGCGCCCGGGCAGCGGGCCGACCGCGCTGGTGGGCGAGACCGAGGACGCGCCGCAGGCGGTCGCATCGGAGTGAGCGCCGCGTCTTCGCCGCACGTCACGGAAGCAGCAGGAGGCCAGAACGATGGAGAAATTCAAGGTATACCGGCTGCGCGAGGCCGACCGCAAGGTGGTGGCCGGATTCGAGCAGGTGTCGCTCGACGAGCTCGACGCCGGCGAGGTGGTGATCCGCGTCGCGTACTCGTGCATCAACTACAAGGACGCCCTCGCGGCCACCGGCGCCGGGCGGATCATCCGCCGTTTCCCGTGCGTTGGCGGGATCGACCTCGCGGGGACCGTGGTCGAGTCGTCCGACCCGCGCTTCAAGAAGGGCGACGCGGTGCTGGCGACCAGCTACGACATCGGCGTCGCACACGACGGCGGCTACGCCGAGTACGCGCGGATCAAGGCCGACTGGGTGGTGCCGATGCCGCGCGGGATGAGCCTGTTCGAGGCGATGGCGCTCGGCACCGCGGGGTTCACCGCCGGGCTCGCGGTCGCGCGCATGGAACACGAGGGGCTCGTGCCCGGCGCGGGCCCGGTGATCGTGACCGGCGCGACCGGCGGGGTCGGCTCGATCGCGATCGACATCCTGGCCGGGCTCGGCTACCAAGTGGTCGCGCTGACCGGCAAGGCGCACGAGACGGAGTACCTCAAGGGGCTCGGCGCCGCGGAGGTCATGCTCCGCCAGAGCCTCGATCTCGCCAAGATCAAGCCGCTCGACAAGGCGACCTGGGCGGGCGCGGTGGACAACCTCGGCGGGGAAGTGCTCGCCTGGCTCGCCTCGACGATGCAGATCGGCGCGCCGCTCGCCGCGGTGGGGCTCGCCGCGAGCATGGAGCTCAAGACGACGGTGGCACCTTTCATCCTGCGCGGGGTGAGCCTGCTCGGGGTCGATTCGGTGAACTGTCCGATGCCGCGGCGGCAGAAAATCTGGGAACGCCTGGCGAGCGACATGCGCCCGCGCCACCTCGCCGCGTTCACCCGCACGATCCCGTTCGACGCGCTGCCGCAGGCGTTCGGCGATTTTCTGCAGGCGAAGGTGCGAGGACGGGTGGTCGTTGACATGGCGGCCTGAGGCGGCGAGCAGACCGCGGCCGCGCCCAGCAACCGAAGGCCAGGAGCGAGACCGAGACTCAAGGAGGACGCATGGCTGGCGAAACCTACCGCGCATTCCACGCCCGCTCGCTCGCGGCGCGGGATGCCTTCTGGACCGAGCAGGCGGAGCTGATCGACTGGGGCAGGCCGTTCGACCGTGTGCTCGACTACTCGCGGCCTCCGTTCGCGAAGTGGTTCGTCGGCGGCCAGACCAACCTCTGCTACAACGCGGTCGACCGCCATCTTGCGGCGCGCGCCGAGCAGACCGCGCTCGCGTGGATCTCCACCGAGGTGGACCGCGAGCAGCGTTTCACCTATCGCGAGCTGCACGCCGAGGTGAACCGCTGCGCCGCCGTGATGCGCTCGCTCGGCGTGCAGCGGGGCGACCGCGTGCTGATCTACATGCCGATGATTCCCGAGGCGGCGTTCGCGATGCTCGCGTGCGCGCGCATCGGCGCGATCCACTCGGTGGTGTTCGGGGGCTTCGCCGCCGCGAGCCTCGCCACGCGGATCGACGACGCGCGCCCCAGGCTGATCGTGTCCGCCGACGGCGGAATGCGCGCCGGCAAAGTGGTGCCCTACAAACCGCTCCTCGACGAGGCGATCCGGCTCGCGACCTGCAAGCCCGAGCACGTGCTCATGGTGCAGCGTGGACTGGACCCGGGGGCGAGCGTGGTGGCCGGCCGCGACGTCGACTGGCACCGGCTGCGCGCCGAGCATCTGCAGGCCGAAGTCCCGGTCACCTGGCTCGAGTCGAGCGAGCCCTCCTACATCCTGTACACGTCGGGCACCACCGGCAAGCCGAAGGGGGTGCAGCGCGACACTGGGGGCTACGCGGTCGCGCTCGCGGCGTCGATGAAGCACATCTACTGCGGCTACCCGGGCGAGACGATGTTCACCACGAGCGACATCGGCTGGGTGGTCGGGCACTCCTACATCATCTACGGGCCGCTGATCGCGGGCATGACCACCATCCTGTACGAGGGCACGCCGATCCGGCCCGACGCCGGGATCTGGTGGCGCATCGTGCAGGACTACCGGGCGACCGTCATGTTTTCGGCGCCCACCGCGATCCGGGTGCTGAAGAAGCACGATCCCGGCTTCCTCGCCAAGTACGACCTCGCTAGCCTGCGCCACCTGTTCCTCGCCGGCGAGCCGCTCGACGAGCCGACCCACGCCTGGATCACCGAGGCGCTGCGAAAGCCGGTGATCGACCACTACTGGCAGACCGAGACCGGCTGGCCGATCCTGACTGCCGCGCCCGGAGTCGAGCAGACGCCGATCAAGTTCGGCAGCCCGTCGTTTCCCGCCTACGGCTACGACCTGCGCCTGCTGCGCGAGAGCGACGCCACCGAGTGCGCGGCCGGTGAGAAGGGCGTCGTCGCGATCGTGCCGCCGCTCCCGCCGGGGGTGATGTCCACCGTCTGGGGCGACGACGAGCGCTTCGTCAAGACCTACTTCTCGACCTTCGCGACGCGCCAGGTGTACTCCACGTTCGACTGGGGCATCCGGGACGCCGACGGCTACTATTTCATCCTCGGGCGGACCGACGACGTGATCAACGTGGCCGGCCACCGGCTCGGCACGCGCGAGATCGAGGAAGCGGTTTCGGCGCATCCGAACGTGGCCGAGGTGGCGGTCGTCGGAGTCGCCGACCCGCTGAAGGGGCAGATGCCGCTCGCGTTCGCGGTGGCGAAGGACCCGTCGCGCGTCGCCTCCGACGAGCTGCGCGCCGCGCAGGAGAAGGAGGTCATGCAGACGGTCGACCGGCTGCTCGGCGCGATCGCCAGGCCGGCGCGGGTGCACTTCGTGAACGCGCTGCCGAAGACGCGGTCGGGCAAGCTGCTCAGGCGATCGATCCAGGCGCTCGCCGAGGGCCGCGACCCGGGCGACCTCACCACGATCGAGGACCCGACCGCGCTGGAGCAGATCCGCGCGGCGATCGCGAGCCGCTGAGCGGGCGCGATCGAGGACGCGCGGGCGGCAGCTTGATCACCGCAGGGCTGTTCGTCGCCGGCCTCGTCGCGCTCGTCACCGGCGCGGAGCTGCTCGTCCGCGGGGCCGCCCGGCTCGCCTACGCCGTCGGCATCTCGCCGCTGGTGGTCGGCCTCACCGTCGTCGCGTTCGGCACCAGCGCGCCCGAGATCGCGGTGTCGGTCGGCGCGGCGACGCGCGGCCAGGTGGACCTCGCGGTCGGCAACGTCGTCGGCAGCAACATCTTCAACGTGTTGTTCATCCTCGGCCTGTCGGCGCTGATCACGCCGCTGGCGGTCGCGCGGCAGCTGATCCGCCAGGAAGTGCCACTGATGATCGGCGTCTCGGTGCTGCTGCTCGTGTTCGCCCTGGACGGCAGGATCGGCCGGATCGAGGCGGCGACGCTCTGCGCCGGCATGGTCGGCTACACCGTGTTCCTCATCCGGCAGAGCCGGGCGGAGGCGGCGGCGCTGCGCGCGGGTGGCGCCGATCCGGCCGCGCCCCGCGGGCGCGCCGGGCTCGTGCTCGATGCGGTGTTCGTGCTCTGCGGGCTCGCGCTCCTCGTGCTCGGTGCCGGCTGGCTGGTCGAGGCCGCGGTCAGCCTCGCGCGCTCACTCGGCGTGAGCGAGCTGGTCATCGGCCTCACCATCGTCGCCGCCGGCACCTCGCTCCCGGAGGTCGCCTCGTCGATCGTCGCGGCGATCCGCGGCGAGCGCGACATCGCGGTGGGCAACGTGATCGGCAGCAACCTGTTCAACATTCTCGCCTGCCTCGGCATCGCCGGCCTGGTCGCGGCCGAGCCGCTCGCCGTGGCCCCGGCGGTGCGCACCTTCGATCTGCCGGTGATGGTCGCGGTGGCCTTCGTCTGCCTGCCGGTGTTCTTCACCGGCGCCGCGATCGAGCGCTGGGAGGGCGCGGTGCTGTTCGGCTACTACGTCGCGTACACCGCCTATCTGATCCTGCGTTCGGCCGAGCACGACGCGCTGCCGGCGTTCAGCGCGGTCATGGCCGGGTTCGTGATCCCGCTCACCGTCATCACGCTTACAATCGTGATCGTGCGTGCCGCAGCCAAGCCCTGATCGAAGGTGTGACCCGATGAAGACCAAGCCCTGCCTGACACTCTCCGACGTGAAGACCGTGCTCGCCGCGGCCGAGGCCGAGGCGGTGCGCAACCAGTGGCGCGTCGCGATCGCCGTGCTGGACGACGGCGGGCACCTGCTCGGCTTCGTGCGCATGGACGGGGCGACGCCGGCCAACGCCGAGATCGCGGTGGAGAAGGCACGCACCGCGGCGGTCTCGCGCCGCCCGAGCGGCGCGTGGGAGGAGCGGGTGAAAGCCGGCCGGATCGCGATGCTGAAGATGCCGGTGCTGCCGGTCCAAGGGGGCGTGCCGATCCTGGTGGACGGCGAGTGCCTCGGCGCGGTCGGCGTCTCGGGCGTGCAGTCGCACGAGGACGAGCAGATCGCCCAGGCGGGAATCGACGCGCTGCTCGGGGGTAAGGGTTGAAACTCGTCGTGGCGCTCCTGCTGGCGAGCGCGCTCGCCGGCTGTGCGTCCGATCCGCGCTACGCCCAGGGGCTCGAATGGGTCACCTGGAACGAGCGTGAGAAGGCGCGCCTCCAGGCGCTCGGCTTTCCGCAGTACGAGGCCGGCGACGGCGGGTTGCGTTGAGCGCGGCGGCGCGTTGATGGGGGCGAGCGGGAGCGGCGGGCCCGCGGGGGTCGCTGCGCCGCACGGGCGGGGATCCTGGCGCTGCCGGCCAAGGCGCCGGAGCGCACGGTCGGCTCGCCGCCGGACTCCTGGTAGGCGTCCGGCTGACGCGCCCTGCTCGCTCCGCGTGCAGGAGCATCGATTCACCGTGCCGCAGTTCGAGGGCCCAACGGCGCGCATCCGATCCCAAGGCAGGCGCGTAAAGAAGGAATAGGAGTGGCGCTGCACCTGTTAGCGTGGTTGGCGCCGATTGGGAGGTAGCGATGCGTCCACTACCGGTAGTTGTGCTCGCCGCGGCGTGTGCCGCGCTGATCCTCGAGGGGTGCGCATCCGATCCGCGCGCCAAGGAGGGACTCGCCTGGATCCAGGCGAACGAAGCGGAGAAGGCGCGCCTCCAGGCGGCCGGCTTCCCGCAGTACAACTTCGATTGAACCCGCGGTGACCGCGACGACCGCGCGCAGCTGGCGCAGCTTCGCGGCCGCGGTGTTGCTCATGCTCGGGCTCGCGGGTTGCGCGAGCGATCCCCGGTACAAGGACGGCCTCGCATGGGTTCAATGGCAGGAGGCGGAGCGGGCGCGGCTGGAAGCGCAGGGTTTTCCGCAGTTCTCGTTCTTCTGAGCGGCGGCGGCCGCCTCGCGTGCGCGATGGGCGCGATCGCCGCCCTGCTCGCGTCGTGCGCGCCGGTCGAGCAGCGGCGGGCGGAAGGGACGAGCTGGGTCGTACAGCTGGAGCAGGAGCGGCTGCGGCTCGATGCGACGGGTTTCCCGCAGTGCTCCGGGCCGAACTAGGGCGTCGCTTGGCGTAAAATCCGTTCCGTGTCGGACAGGGACGGAACATGCAGCGAACGAAGCATGCGAAATTGAACGGGCACGCCGGCCGTCTGAAGGGGCAAGCGGTCGGAAAGTCGAAGGTCGGCAAGAAGCTCTACGTCGTCAAACGGTCCAGGATCCACGGTCGCGGTGTGTTCGCCGCAACGCGCATCCCGAAGGGCACCCGCATCATCGAATACCGCGGCAAGCGCATCTCCTACGCGCTCGCCTGCAAGCTCTACCCCGACGAGGACGACAAGCCCACCCATACCTTCCTCTTCGAGGTGGACGAGAAGACTGTGATCGACGCCGGCCAGCAGGGCAACGCGGCGCGCTGGATCAACCACTCCTGCGCGCCCAACTGCGAGGCGGTCGAGGACGACGAGGGCCGCATCTGGATCGAGGCGATCCGGACGATCGAGCCGGGCGAAGAGCTCGGCTACGACTACAACATCACGCTCGAGGAGCGGCACACGCCGCGCGAGAAGAAGCGCTGGGCGTGTCTGTGCGGGGCGCGGCGGTGCCGCGGCACGCTGCTCGCGTCCAAGCGCTAGGGAGATGCCGTTGATCCACACCCCCGCCGGAACGTGGCCCGAGCCCGGACCGGCATTCCTCGGCGCGACGCGCTACCTCGACTGCGACGAGCCCTCGGTGCGGGCGTTCGCCGCGCGTGTCACCGCCGGCGTCGCGGGCGAGCGCGAGCGGGCGGTGCGGCTGTTCTACGCGGTGCGCGACGGCTGGCGCTACGACCCGTTCGCGATCACTCTCGACCCGCAGGGCTACGTCGCGAGCCGCATCCTCGCGAGCGAGGCGGGGTACTGCATCCCGAAGGCGATCCTGCTCGCCGCCGCGGCGCGCGCTGCCGGCATCCCGGCGGCGATCGGGCTCTCCGACGTGGTGAACCATCTCACCACCGAGAAGCTGAAGGCGCGCATGGGCGGCAAGACCTACTTCATGCACCACGGATACGCGGTGCTGTACTTGGACCGGCGCTGGGTGAAGGCGGCGCCGGCGTTCAACATCGAATTGTGCGAGCGCTTCCACGTTCGCCCGACCGAGTTCGACGGCACCGCCGACGCGGTGTTCCAGGAGTACGACGCGCAGGACCGCCGCCACATGGAGTACGTGAAGGACCACGGCTGCTGGTCGGATTTCCCGTACCAGAAGGTGGTCGAGGATTTCCGCGCGTTCTACCCGGCGGATCTGTTCGACTCGGCGCCGGCGGGCGAGCGCTTCGAGGACGGCGCGCCGGTCGGCTGAGCGGGCCGCTCAGCCCGCCGGCTCGAGGCGCAACAGCCGGCCGTTCGCCTCGTCGGTGAGCAGGTAGAGCAGCCCGTCGGGGCCCACGCGCACGTCGCGAACGCGGCCGACTGCGCCCTCGAGCAGGCGCTCCTCGCGCACCACCTTCTCGCCGTCGAGCCGCAGCCGCACGAGCATCCGGTCGCGTAGCGCGCCGATGAAGAGGTCGCCGCGCCAGCGCGGGAACCGCTCGCCCTCGTAGAACGCCATCCCGGACGGCGCGATCGAAGTCGGCACCCAATAGTGGACCGGTTGCGCCATGCCCGGCTTCGACGTGCCTTCGCCGATCCGGGTGCCGATGCCGTAGTTCACGCCATAGGTGATGACAGGCCAGCCGTAGTTGACGCCGGCACGGATGATGTTCACCTCGTCACCGCCCTGCGGACCGTGCTCGTGCGCCCAGAGCTCGCCGGTACGCGGATGGATCGCCGCGCCCTGCACGTTCCGATTGCCGAGCGAGTAGATCTCGGGGCGGGCACCGGTGCGGCCCACGAACGGGTTGTCGCGCGGCACGCGGCCGTCGTCCTGGAGGCGCACGATCTTGCCGGCGTGATCGTCGAGCCGTTGCGCGCGGTCCTGGTCGCCGCGGTCGCCGAGGGTGACGAACAGGTAGCCGGCGCGGTCGAAGACGAGGCGCGAGCCGAAGTGGCGGCCGCCGCCCGACTTCGGCTGCATGGTGAAGATCACCTGGACGTCGACCAACCGGTCGCCAGCGAGCCGCGCGCGCGCCACTTCGGTGCCCACGCCAACGGAATCGCGCGCGGCGTAGGAGAGATAGATCCATCCGTTCTCGGCGAACTTCGGATGGAGCGCGACGTCGAGCAGACCGCCTTGGCCGACGGCTTCTACCTTGGGCACCCCGGTGAGCGGCTGGCCGGTCGGGCTCCCGTCGCCGCCGAGGAGCCGCAGCCGTCCGGCGCGCTCGGTCACCAGCATCCGCCCGTCGGGCAGGAACGCGAGCGCCCACGGGTGTGCGAGGCCGCCGGCGAGCGTCACCACGCGGAACGCGTGCTCCTCGCTCGTTACGGTCTGGGCGGCGGCGGTTGCTCCGAGAGCGAGCAAGCCCATACCCGCGGCGAGCAGGGCACGAGCACGGGGAGGAATGGCGAGAGACACCACTGGAGGATCGCGCGGACCACCGCGGCCGAGACGCACGCGTGCGCCGATTCTAGCATCGACCCCCGGCGCGCCCGCGACGGGCCTACGCGCGCGAGCGCACGGTCGCGATCTCGGGCGTGATCTGCCGCCGCAGGATCTTGCCGTTCTTCGTGCGCGGGAAGTCGTGCGCCAGATACACGCGCTTCGGTGCCTTGTAGGCTGCCAGGTGGTCGCGGCCGAAGGCGACCAGCTCGTCGGGCGAGACGGTGCAGCCCGGGGCCGGGATCACATAGGCGACGACGAGCACGCGATCCTTCCCCGCCTGCTCGCCGACGCACGCGCAGTCGGCGACCGCCGGGTGCGACTTCAGCACGCGCTCGACCTCGTAGGGCGATACGCGGTAGCCGAAGCTCTTGATGATGTCGTCGCGGCGGCCCAGGAACCAGATGTAGCCGTCGGCGTCGAAGCGCGCGTAGTCGCCGGTGAGGAACCAGCCGTCGCGGCGCAGCCTCGCCGTCTCCTCCGGGAGATTCCAGTACTCGAGGAACAGCCCCGGGTCGGAATCGGGCACGCAGATCATGCCTTCCTCGCCGGGCGCCACCTCACGCAGCGTGTCGGGGTCGAGGAGCTTGATCGCGTGCCCGGGCTGCGGGAAGCCGGCCGACCCGGGCCGGATCGGCCGGTGGCGGCTCTGCGACAGGTAGTAGGAGAACTCGCTCATGCCGACCGCCTCGTAGATATCGAGGCCGAAGCGCTCGCGCCACTGCGCGAACACCTCGTCGGAGAGGTGCTCGCCGGCGCTCATGCAGTGACGCAGCGTCGGCACGTCGCGGCGGGCGTAGGCGCTCCTCTGCAGGATCTGGCGGTACACCGTCGGCACGCCGATGAAGATGGTGGCGCGATGGCGGGCGATCAGCCGCGGCCAGGTCGCCGGGTCGTTGCGCCCCTCGTAGGCGATCACCGTCTTGCCGCGATAGAGCGGATCCATCATGGCGCTGCCGAGGACGTAGGTCCAGTTGAACTTGCCCGAGTGGAGGATCCGGTCGCCCTGCGGGGCGAAGTCGAACCAATACTCGGCGGCCGGCCCGCGGCCGAGGAGCGAGCGGTGGCCGTGCAGCACCCCCTTGGGGTAGCCGGTCGTGCCCGAGGTGTAGACGAGGT
>Ga0308411_10000877_pt1 | contig 20292 bp, 14 predicted proteins | sample HotsprottomLayer_2_FD_203530 | JGI IMG/M metagenome (GOLD analysis project Ga0308411, IMG submission 203530) | Hot spring phototrophic mat microbial communities from Octopus Spring, Yellowstone National Park, Wyoming, United States -... | ecosystem: Environmental > Aquatic > Thermal springs >...
AACAATAAGCTCCGAGCGCTTTCACGAGCGAGATTATCAGAAGACAGCGTATAGTACCGGATTAGAAGTGCATCCGACAATGCGGGGCTTTGTGGGGGGATCATCCGCAGGGCAATGACACTTATGGAATCCGGGATGGATGGATTTTCAAGGACGCGTTTTACCAGAGCTACGTCAGCTTCCTCGGCCTGGGTTTTTGCGCCGGCGAGCATCTCCTCTGCTTTTGCCCATGCTTCGATGAGTTCCCGTGTGACGGGCTGTCGAAAGGCTGACTGCTGAATCTGCGCGCGAAGCTCGCGTACGTTTTCCTCGGCAGCCCATTGGATCGCTGCTCGCCGAACAGCAGGATCGGGATCGTCCAAGAAACGTGGTAATTCCGCAAGTGTTCGGGAGTCTGGAATACGACGGAGTGTTACGAGTAAGCCGAGCCGGACAGCGGGGGATAAAGTCGTGTTGGACAGCCATTGTCGGATGAGGGGCAAAAGCTTCGAGTGGCCGAGGGCAGTCGCTGCAGCCGACACGATAAACGGGTCCGAGTCACCGAGTAACGGTACGATTTGCATCAGTGACGATTCGTCCCGCAGCGCGCGGATGGCGTCGGCACGTTCGGGACCTTGCGTGTTGCCAAGTGCGAAAGCAAGAGCTTGTTTTTCTGTCCATGACGGCGGCTTGGCAACGGTATGCTGGTTCGTCGCGTGTTGGTTTTCTCGTGCCTTGAGTCGCCAGATCCGACCTTTACCGTGGACAGGGTATGAGCGATCGACCCAATCGCTGAAGACGATCGAACCATCGGGTGCCGCCGCAATGGCGACTGGCCGGAAGTTCTCGTCTCCCTGAACGACGATACGAGATTGTGCTGAGTAACTTGCACCTCGTCGCGTCAGTGTAAACGCTTCGATGGTGTGGTCACCCCAAGAGGTGACAATCAATTGTCCTTGGTAAATCGCGGGCAAACCTGTGAAATCGGCAGCGATGATGCCGCTCGGCGCTTCGGAAGTCCCAGCCACCATGGGTAGTGTGCCCGGTAATTCACCATTCCACGAATTGAAGGGATGAAGGCCTTTGCGCCCATAACGAAAACGGTAACCATAATCACCGCCTGGGACGACATGCAGTAGCCGGCATGGGCCTCGAGCGTCGGGGTCGTTATCGACTGCAAAGAGATGACCCTGCCGATTGAAACAATGAGCAAATGGATTCCAGAATCCGGTGGCGAGACGCTCCAAACCTGTGCCATCGGGGCGGCAACGGTACATGCTTCCTCCCTCGCCGCCACCAGAAAGTGTCGTACCATCGGAACCGATGAGCCGATAGGGTTCGCCCAGATTCTCGCCTAGTCCGAAAACCAGATTTCCCGCCCCATCCCAAGTGAACCCACACAGGCCGTTGTGGGGGTAGTTGCCCGGCGTCTCAAGTTTGACGATCGCTTTTCGGCTCACTTCCTTGTCGTTCTCGACGTGCAAACGAAAGATGGCAGCCCGTGTGGCGACGTAGATGGCACCATCGGGTCCTAATGTTAATCCCATCGCATCCTTGAAACCGTCCGCGAAAGTCCACGCTTTGCGGGCTTTGCCATTCGGTTCGAAGTCTTCAAAGACGCGAAGACGATCGGAAACCGGCCCTTGGTAATCGGTACTGCGTTGATGGGTGTGATTCTCCAGGCACCAGATCCGTCCATGGCGGTCCACAGCGATACCTGTGGGAGTAACGACCTGGGGCTCCGACGCAACCAGTTGAAGTACCAGGTTCGGGTCACGAACGGCAGGCGGAGATGCGCCCAGTAACGACACAATGACGAGCGAGACACTTGCACCCAGGAGACAGCGCATGTCCCGATCCTCTGACGGTAACAATCGACCTTCCAGCATCCTATTGGGATGGGATGCTCTGAGTGAGTCAATTTCCGAGTGTGGGAGGAGCCAGTCAATTCTTCGGCGGCAACAGTTGGAATTTTTCAACAGCCGCTCGAGTCGCCGTCAGCAGAGCCTCTGTCGTTTGCTGGAATAGATTCACCGCAGCCTGGTGTGCCTCAGCCGCCGCCTTGAGTTCGGCCATGCGTTGCTCAACGACTTTGGGAGCTTCCGCAGCTTTCGCTTGCATATCAGCTAGAACTTTTTCCGCCTCGGCGACTTTGGCCGTGGCCGCGTTGACATTGTTCTGCACCGTCTCGAACTGCTTTCGCACTGCTTCGAGTTCGGCCGTGGCTTGACTGACGAGTTTATCCGCCATTTGTAGTTCCGTTTTTAGAGCGGCGTCGTTCGGTGCGGCGTCGGCTGCTGCCTTAATTTTCGCTCGTGCTTCATTTAGAACGGTATGCGTCATGGCCTTCGCCTTGACTTGAGCTTCGACCGGAGGAACAGCTTCTTTTGCTTTCTGAGCCAACTCCTTGGCCTCTTGCACTGCCTTCATGGCCGTTGCCACCGCGGCTTGATAATCGGTGAGGGATTTTTGCGCCGCCGCGAGATTCTGCTGTGCCTGTTGAAGAACCTGCGCCTTTTGATCCATCGCTGCCTTAGCCTGGTCGCGGGCCAATTGCTTCGCGACAACCTCTTTCATCGCAGCTTCAAATTGCACTGCCGCGGGTGGGGGATTGTTCGTGACTTCACCGGCTTTCTTTCCATCGTCCATGAGGAGAACACGAACCAGACCGGTCCAATCGCCGGCGACGACTCTCTGGTTGTCATGGGTCACAGCTACTTTGAGCGCGACGTCGGGGAACGGTTCGGAGACCGCCTTTTGATTACCGGATTCGTCCCAGACTTTCGCCACCCGATCCCGGCCTACGCTAGCTATCCGGTTGTCATGCGAATAACGGACCGACAATGTTCCGCCACCGTGAGCTCCCCATGATCGAACCTGTCCGCCATTTTCCATCTCCCACAGCCGTATGGTTGTGTCTTCACTTGCGGACGCGAGGATGTTGGAGTCCCAACGCCAACTGAGGTCGGTTATGGCCGCCGTGTGACCACGCAGCGAAAAATACTCCCGACCGGAATGGGTTTCCCAAACGAATAAGCCACCGTTGCGATCCCCTGTGGCAAAAAGAACACCGTCTGGACTATACTCAATGGTGTAGATCCAATCGGTGTGCTTTTTAATATCACGGATCTTCTCACCATCGCGCGTTGAGTAGACACGGATCATCTTACTCGGGCCGCCGAGGGCGATTTGCGTCTGATCCGGGCTGATGTCGGCAGCCAAAACGGCATCCGTTTCGTCGCCAACTTCGATGATTTTTTCACCGGTCCGAACACTCCAGACCACGACTTTGCCGGAATGACCGCCTCGACCTCCTCCTGCCAGCAGCAGGCTGCCGTTGCGACTGAATTTCAGAACGGTGGGCAACCCGTAGGGGAAGGGCAAGACGCCGACGAGGGACAATGTGTCGGCATTGTAAAGAATCACTTGGCGATGTCCGGCGACCGCGACGAGGGGAGACCAGGGATTGGCTGCAATGGCCGTGACGGCATTGCCGCGAGCCGTGTAGACCACAGGCTCGATTGAGAGCTTCCCTGGTTCGGGCATCGGTGGCGGGCCTTCCGGTCGACCGCGCACCACGGAGGTCAAACTAACGTCCGTTTTGGGTTTCAGAGCGATGGCTTTACTGCCCGCATTTTCCAAGGCGCCTTCATCGATCCACACCTTGATGGTGTCAAGGATCTGCTGGGGCAAGCGGTCCGATTTCGGAGGCATGAAAGGCTGTGCTTTATGGGCGACTGTCTGGTACAAACGGCTTCCTTCGGCGTCACCCGGTTTGATGACGGCCCCGGAGCCGCCTCCCTCCATGAGCTTCGCGTAAGTTGTGACGTCCAGCCCGCCTTTCATCTTATCGGGGTCGTGGCAGGCAACGCACTTGTCCCGGAGTATGGGCAGGATATGATCTTGAAAATTTAATTTGACGGCCTTGGGTTTATCGGCCGCGGGACTGCTGGTTCCCGCGGTCAGAATCCCTAGGAGGGCCATGAAAAGCTCACACGTCCTTTTACCTAAAATGCCCATTGCCAATCCCCTGCCAACATTGTTGGCATTTCACCCCACGACCGTATCAGTGATTGAACATGAATTCCCGGGCGTTCAGGAGCGCCCAGAAAATATCTTCCAACGCTTGCTGTTTGTTTGGATTAGCCGAAACCATACCGACGAGCTTTTGCATTTCTTCGCTCGTGGGTTTTCGGCTGAAACATCGAATGTAGAGCTCTTCAATGATCTGCTCAGGCGTTTTCTTTTCGTTCAAACGACGGGCGACCAACGCGCCATTCACAATCTTTGAACCTGTCGTTTGACCATTCAGCAGGTGCAGCGATTGAGAGAGCGTCGGTTCCAGTTTCACTTCGCATGAACAAACGGTTTCCCGCGTTGCTCGCCCAAACGTTGTCAAGAAGTAGGTTGTAGTTGCACCGTCGGCAATTTGAACGGCCCTTGCACCAAGTGGCAAACCGGGAAACTTATCCTTTGTTTCGGTCACCTGCGAAATGCAATCATACAGCGTCTCTGCTCGAATGCGCCGAATCGAGGCTCGGGCGAAATTCCGGGAGTCCGATTCGTTGCTCGGATTGGGCTGTGTTGCCCGTTGGTAAGTTGCGCTCGTGCAAATGTCCCGCACGAGCTTCTTGAAGTCGTATTTGTACTCGGTGAACTTCTTTGCCAATTCGTCAAGGAGTTCTTGGTTTGAGGCCGGATTGCTGACGCGGACATCGTCCACCTCGTGAATGATGCCTTGGCCAAAGAAATGTGCCCAAACGATGTTGGCAAGGTTTTTGGCGAAGTACGGGTTCTCGGGCGAGGCAAGCCAATTGGCAAGAACCGCACGCCGGTCCTTACCAGCGACGTCGGCAGGTTGGCTCACCCCCAGAAAGCGTGGCGGCATTGGACGACCTAACACGGGATGGTTTATTTCACCACCGCCCGCGTTGAAAATCACCAGTTCCCGAGGGTCATCCGTTCCCTTACGACCGATCTGACTGAAGAACGAAGCAAAACTATAGTAATCATCCATCGTCCATCGGTCGAACGGGTGGTTATGGCACTGGGCGCACTGAATCCGCATTCCCATAAACACCTGGGCGACATTCTCAGTGATCTTGAGAAGGTCGGTTTCATTCTGGTAGTAGTTGGTCGGTGGATTCTTGAAGGTGCCTCCCGTGGCACTGAGGAGCTCACGAACCCATACGTCCGTTGGCACATTGCGAGCGATCTTGTCTTGCAACCAGGTGTAATACAACAACATCGCTTTGTAACTGACCTGATTGGACGAGCGAATCTGCAATAACTCGGCCCATTTCAAAACCCACAACTCAGCGAACTCCTTCCGATTCAATAATTCGTCGATGAGTTGCTCGCGCTTGGCCGATACGGGATTGTTCATGAACCGCTCGTACTCTTCGACGGTTGGAAGCATGCCAACGATGTCGAGATAAACGCGTCGGAGAAAGACCTCGTCGCTGCAAATTTCCGATGGGGCAATGCGGAGCTTTCGCAGTTTTTGATGAATGAGTTTGTCGATGTAATTGTTTTCCTGAACTTCTGGGAACGTGAACTTCAGACCTTTTGGAAGAACAATAAATGGTGAACCGACGGTGAAGGTCGCGAACCGTGCCATGACAAACGCTTCACCACGATCGCCGGCAGTGATCAGCCCGTTTGCATCCACCTTAGCCGAATTGTCATTGTTACTGAGGAAAACCGCGAGGTTGGTAACGTCGCGGTCCGTGCCATCGGAATACTTCGCACGCACCGTGAGTTGTTGCGTGGCGCCCTTGCCATCCAATACCCCTTCCCGGGGATAAATCTCCAGGGCGACAGGCGTGGGAATACCTGGGGGATCGTTCGGTGCATTCGCCTCGAGCCAACGGACAATCGTTTGATGGTAAAACGATCCCTCTTTGAAACGCTCGCCGCCGGAGTGAGGGACCTTCCCCATCGCTTTTTCAAGCAGAAGACTCTCATTGGGAACCGCCAGATTGATCCGTCGCCCGTTAATTTCTCGCGTTAAACGGTAGTGGTCGCCATCGGGATCGAAGCCAAACAACGACAGTCGGAAGCCATCCTTTCCTCTGGCGGCTCCATGACAGGAACCGGAATTACAACCGGCGCGCATGAATACCGGCATGACATCCAGCTTAAAACTGATGGGACGATCCACTGTCGCATCCTTGACCGTAATCTTGCGAGTGACCGTCTTGCCGCCGAACTCGACGATCAGTTCGGTTTCGCCGTTGGCAACGGGACGGAAAATTGGTCCTTCGATCTTCACGAATGCGGGGTTCACCACGCGGAGCGTTGCTTGACTGGTCACGTCGCAGGTGATCCCGTCCGCATAAAACGCCTGGACAACAATCGATTGCCAATCGCGCGATGTGTTCAGGTGGATATCTGGGGGGAAAACTTCGAGGCGCTCGACCGGCACACCTGGATTCTGTGCATAGCTTTCAAGCCCCAAAGCACACAGCACCATCGCAGTCAGAATCCGTCGCATCGTGGTCCAACCTCCTCGCAAAGCAGTCCGAATGTTCCCGTCGGTTCGAGTCATCGCAGTTTTCCGTCGAAGGCAATTAATTCTTCTTGTTCTGAGAAGCGGCCGCTTTTTCGCGCTCTTGCTGCTCAAGGCGAAGTTGCTCGAGCCGCGACAGACGTTTCGCGGGAGCTGCTGCGGGGGGCGCAGTGGCTGTCATCGGCGGGGGGGCAGGTGCATTGGCTTTGGGCGGAGGCGGAGGGTCAATCCGCAGTTCGGTGTTGCCCAAATTGTGCAACACTGTCTCCCCGTTCTGAGGAATAATCACCTGGCAAAAAAGGTTACGATGGATGCCAACCGGGCTGTCAGCTTTCGTCATAACGGGGAACGCGAACTCCTTCGTGGTCTTATCAATTGTCATTTCCGGAGCGGTGGTGTTGGCGGGTAGTCCCATGAGTCGAACGATGGCTTTGCCCTCGAACGGTGTTGTCGTGCTCACTTTGCAGTAGATCTCTGTTTGCTTTCCTTGTTCCACCGCGCTGCGCTCCATGGTGATTTGAACGTAAGGCGGGGCAATTTCGAGAGTGAAGAGTTGGGAGGAGACCCAAACGGGGCCTTTGCCAGCATCGGCGACGGCGATGAGAGCCGTCTTCCATTTTCGCACAGGCGCGCCGCCATTGGCATTAACGTCGAAGTAACCTTCCGTTTGTCCTTCGGGGATGGTGATTGCCGATGATGACCCCACGCCCGGCGGGTTGTATAACGGATACACCGTGATGGCTCCCTTAAACGGATCTTTTCGCTCTGCGATGACCTTGATCCGCATTGATCCACTGTGAACCAGCGGCACTTTGGGTTCCACGACGTGGATCTTAAAGGGGGCCTCTTCCACGACGGCAAAAACGGCTCGTCTCAGGTCATGTCGCCAATAGACTCCTTGATTGGGGACAGCCACCAGAAAGACGATTTGCTCAAACGCTCGGGCAATATTCTTCAAGTTGGGGTCTACCATTTCCGCCATGATCCGTCCGAGCGATGCCCCGAGGGGAGCATCCGGAGCCGCTTCAAAGACAATTGGCTGCTGATTGACGGCCGCTACCATAACGTCCGTGTCGGCTTTGATCCCCTTCGGAAGATTGTCCAGTGAAAGCGTCAAATCACCACCAACGTCACTTCGTGTCACGGTAGCCAGCACGGCCCAACGGTTTCCTCGTGGTACCGGAATCGTTTGACGTTCCTGCGAATAACCAAAAAAATCCACCTTCGGAATGGTCACACTCAACCTGGGTTCCACGCGGGTTATTTCAACACGATAGAAGAAATTGGGGCCGCCTTTGCCCAAATGATCGAGTACTCGGATGACGTACTCCTTGTCCTCTGGAATGGTGACGCGGAAGTAACTGTCAGGACCGACAGCATCATCATTCGCGGCAATGTCTCCACCCGTTGCATGGGACAAATAAACGACGGGGTCGAGTGCGGAACCAAGACGACGGGCGTAGCAATGAACGTCGTACACTTCACCTTTTTTCGCCGCAAAGCGGAAGTAGTCCACATCACCAGGCTGTTCAATCACACCGTTAAAAGCGACCGGCGCAGCAGGGGCGGGAGTTGCTTCGGATAATTGATTGTTCGGTTCTTTTTCGACAACTTGCTCGATGGTGCCCAAGCGGAAGCGGATACCCGAAGGCGACACCCCTCCACCATCCTGGCAAAAGACCGCGAACGGCTCCTCAGGGATTGCTTGGGGTAGTCGGACCTTTTGCTTTATTGGACCTGCGGGATCTCCGAGAAAAGTTAGCTCCAATTCCTCCCCCAGTTTGCCTCCCGCCGGAACAACGGCCGTGGGTCTGGGAAAGGTGCCAACATGCAGCCGATAGTGGCAGGAACCATTCCCGCCATAGGCACTTTCGCGCACTTGAATGAAATATTTGCCGTCCTCAGGGGCAATGATCGAAGCGCAGCCATCTTGCCCGACCAACGGGGCATCGTCGGAAATCGCGAGTTCAAATCGCTTGGCATCCAGAATGGCCACATAGGGGTCGAACAATGTGGTACCTAACCGCATCGCCTCGATTTCAACGGAGATGCGTTGGCCCTTCTTGGCTTCAACAACGTAATAATCCACGTCTTCTGTGTTCACCACCCCATGCACTGTGACATTGAGCGGTAGCGGTTGCGGTTTCGCGAACTCGTCGTTCGGCTCCTTTTCGTCGACGATCGGCAGTGCACCGACCCAGAATGTTTGCATTTCCGAAATGCCCGATTTGCATCGCACACGGAAGGCGTGTTCACCGAGTCGGCAATCCGGGGCAATGCGGAATGTGACCTTGAGTGCCCCGTCATTGACGATCTCCATTTTGGTGACGGAGATACCGGGGTAATAAACGAGAACTTCCTCTGCATCGCTGAGACGAGCGCCGTGGAAGGTAACGGTCGTCTCTGTACCACGCTGCCCGCCACGAGGAAGAATGGTACCCAGGTTCGGTGACGCCCCAAACTGCAACGAGGCAAAAACAAGGCAGCCAACAAGCGTCAAACCCCAGCGACCGACGTACATCATCTTCCCCCCCTGTGCTCTTGCCGGTCCTCGGTCAAACCCACGATTCGAGCTATCAGGAAATCAGTTCTTTGATGACTTTGCCGCCGTCGCAGATCTCGATGGGGCGATTACCCGGTGCCATCAACTCTTTATCCGCGTTGATGCCCAGTTGGTGGTACACCGTTGTCGCGAGGTCTTCGACGGTCAGTGGGTCGTCTTCCGGTTCCGATGCGGTAGCATCCGAAGAACCATAAACGATGCCGGGTTTGATGCCGCCACCTGCCAAGACAACGCTAAAGACCTTAGGCCAATGATCGCGCCCTGCGGAGCCGTTGATCTTGGGTGTCCGTCCAAATTCACTCGACACCATGACGAGCGTGCTCGCGAGCAAGCCACGCCTTTCAAGATCGGTGATCAACGTAGCAAATGCTTGATCAAATGCTGGGAGTTGCCCTTGCATGCCCGGTTTGATACTGGCGTGCATGTCCCAGCCACCGTAGGTCAACGACACGAAGCGGACGCCTGCCTCCACGAGACGCCGCGCCAACAGCATTCGCTGGCCTGCCGGGTTCCGGCCGTATTCATCTCGTAGTTTGGGGTCTTCCTTGTTAATGTCAAACGCCTCACGCGCCTTCTGAGAGCTGATCAGATCGTATGCGCGCTGATAAAAGGTATCCATCGCGGCGATGTTGTCGGACTTCTCCTTTTTTGCGAAGTATGCATTGACCGCCTCGAGCATCGATTTTCGTGTGCTAAAACGGTTTTCATCGACCCCGGCGGGCAAAGCGAGGTCTTGGACCTGAAAACCAGGGTCAGCGGGATCGGCTCCGAGACTGAAGGGTGAAAAAGAAGACGATAAGTAGCCGGGGCCTGCATAAGTTGTCGGCTGGCTCGGGATGCACACGTAAGGGGGCAAGTTGTTCCGCACGCCAAACTCGTGGGAAACAATACTCCCCATGCTCGGGTAAACAATGGCCGGACTTGGACGATACCCCGTAAACATGTTGTGCGTGCCGCGTTCGTGCGCCGCTTCGCCGTGAGTCATCGATCGGCAAATGGCGATCTTATTCGCAACTTGCGCAGTCTTGACAAGCAACTCGTTCACGAACACGCCGGGGACATTTGTCGGAATCGATCCCATCTCCCCACGGTATTCGATGGGGGCATTGGGCTTCGGATCAAACGTCTCCTGGTGGGCAATGCCGCCCGGCAGGAAAATGTGAATGACGGACTTGGCAGTTCCCTCTTTGCTCTCGTAGTGCTTCAGATCGGCCCGTGCACGACTCGTCAGACGAAGATAATCAGCCAACGTCAGACCTAATCCTCCTATGATACCGACCCGGAGGAAACCCCGTCGTGTCGGTAAACAAAAATGGCTTGCTGGATTGTGCCACGTTCCTTGAATGTGCCGGCTCATCGTCAACACTCCTCGCTTCTCAAAAGGATTCAAAGCATTCTTGGCGTGATTCATTCAGTCGTTTGTGCCCTACTCGGCACTGCGAGTCGCGGGCCGAACGAACACATGCCCGCATAAGGGAGGCACATTTTACGCTAGGGTTGAATCAGGAGATTGTCAACGGTTAGCGAGTGTTTTGCCGATACGAGTTTTGTCCCAAAGAAGGCGAAAATACCGCTCCTCATAATGACAACGCTCCTAGGAGTTATGACGCAGTACGAGCCGAATTGTTCCTCAGCTCGCAGGTAATGGCGTCCGCTCGCATGACTCTTCTCAATAAGCCCTCTGTTGCTGTGTGAAAGCGATTCGTCAGGTCGAATGAGTTAGCGGGAGTGTGAGAAGTCGCACGAACGCTTCGAAATGTGCCGAAATTTTACAATGTATCGGCTTGCACGAAGGTTGCGCAATAGGTAGAACAAAGCTGCTTTGTGAGGGAGCCGCCGCGGCTGGAGCTGTGTCAAGCGCAGCCCAGGTTCCCCAAGGGTTGCAGCCCAGGATTCGTTCTTGCGGGACATTTTGGGTTCAGTTCATGGAGAATTGACTCATGGAATTCTTCTCTTCGTGGACGTTCATCGGGATCATGGCTTTTTTGCTGATTGCCCTGTTGGGGTTGTTTATTTTCATGCGGATGCGCCCACCGTCGGATTGAATTGAGAATCTGGTCACTGGAAGGAGCGGAACCCATGGTGTCGGGGGTCGTGCTCGGAACTCAGACCCACGACACCGATATTTTCCGTTGTGAGAGAGGCCCAACCGAGGTAGGTATTGAAGCGATGCTCGTTTGCTCGTGCGGGCTGGGATCCGCTGCCACGCCTACGTTCATTCGATGACTGTCTTAATCACAGATTCTCGTTTTCTCTTACATGACACAGGCCGTCACGTCGAAACGGCCGATCGGTTACGGGCCATCGAAGGACGCATCGTGCAAACCGGGCTGGCGGATCGATGCCAACGATGGCGATTTGAGCCGATCTCTCGTGCCGACGTGGTCGCAATCCACTCCGCCGAGCTAGTCGAGACGCTCCAAACTCTCGCCGACCGAGGCGGTGGGCGAGCCGACCCCGATACCGTCATTAGCCCAGCGTCGCCGATGGTCGCCGCTTTGGCTGCCGGGGCATGTTGCGCCGCCGTCGATGCCGTCATGACGGGCGTCGATCACACAGCCCTCGCGCTGGTTCGGCCGCCCGGTCATCATGCGACGCCAAGCCGGATGATGGGCTTTTGCTTGTTCAACAACGTCGCCCTCGCAGCCCGGCGGGCCATCGATCGTTACGGTCTCAATCGGGTCATGATCGTCGATTGGGATGTGCACCATGGCAATGGCACCCAAGATATTTTCGAGGCGGATCCGCAAGTCATGTTTCTGAGTGTGCACCGTTACGGGCATGGGTTCTACCCTGGCACCGGTGATGAAAGTGAAACGGGCACGGGGCGCGGTTTGGGCTGGACACGGAATGTGCCCTTGCCGTTCAACACGACGCGGGCCAAATACTTCGATGCCTTCACGCTGGCTCTGGAACAATGTGCGGACCGCTCCCGCCCCGAACTGATTTTATTGAGCGCCGGTTTTGATGCTCACCGCGATGACCCGATCGGTTCATTGAATTTAGAGAGCGAAGACTTCGCGCGACTGACCGAATTGATTTTGCAGGTTGCGAAGGTCCATGCCGGGGGACGAGTCGTCAGTTGCCTTGAGGGCGGTTATCACCTTGGGGCCTTGGCAGAAAGCGTCCAATTCCATCTGGAAACGTTGCTCAATGAATGATCCAAGGGGTCTGCGATTGCTATAATTGACCACGACATGCCGCGTGAAACTTTTATCCTCATACCCGGTCGAACGTCGCGCCAAGGAACATCCCTGAACGTTAGCAAACTTGAGGGCGAATACGTTGACGAGATAAGCACGGTGTTTATTTGCTCGGATGACATGACGCGGCTCGGTTTGAAAGATGGCGACCGTGTGCGCCTCCGAAGCGAGCAAGGTGTGGCCGAGGTCAAGTGCCAAGCCGCCAAGAGCGGCGAGTTGCCTCCCGGAATTCTCTTCCTGCCCTATGGTGAAGCATCCAGCCGATTGATGACCGGCGACACTCATGGTACCGGAATGCCAACGAGTAAGGGGATCGACGTGGAATTGGAGAAACTATGAGTGCGGAACTGAAAGTCGTATCGAATGCAACCTGCACGTTTTGCGGTTGTGTCTGCGATGACATGGAGTTGACAGTCGAAGGGCACCGCATCACCAAGGCAAAGAATGCATGTGTTCTAGGGAAAGCGTGGTTTTTAAATCATCACATTGAAGATCGTCCCGTGGCGACCGTTCGTGGCCAGCCTGTTTCGCTCGACGTAGCCGTTGACGAAGCGGCCCGGATTCTCGTGCAAGCGCGATACCCGATTGTCTATGGCCTTTCGGACACCACCTGCGAGGCGCAGCGAGTCGCTGTGGCGATCGCGGATCGCATTGGCGGCTGCATTGATACAACGACATCGGTTTGCCACGGTCCGTCCGGGATGGCATTCCAGGGAGTTGGGGAAGTGACCTGCTCCCTCGGCGAGGTCAAGAACCGTGCGGACCTGGTGATTTTCTGGGGTTCCAACCCGGCGGAGTCACATCCGCGGCATTGGAGCCGTTATTCCACGATGCCGAAAGGTCTGTTCGTTCCGAACGGTCGGAAGGATCGAACGGTGGTGATTGTCGATGTCCGTCGGAGCAAAAGTGCCCCCGCAGCGGATCTGTTCATCCAGGTACGACCACGAACCGATTTTGAGTCACTTTGGATTCTTCGCGCATTGATCAAAGGGGTGGCATTAACCGAGGCCGATTGCAAAATCACCGGTGTGCCCCTAGCAACGTGGCAAGACCTAGCCCAGCGAATGAAATCGTGTCGCTTCGGCGTCTTCTTTTTTGGCATGGGATTATCGATGACACGCGGCAAGCATCTCAATGTCGAGGCGGCGCTCGCCTTGGCGCGAGATCTGAACGCCTACACGCGCTTCTACATCAAACCGATGCGCGGCCACGGGAATGTCACGGGTGCCGATAATGTCGTCAGTTGGCAGACGGGCTATCCCTTTGGCGTGAATTTGAGTCGCGGTTTTCCCCGATTCAATCCCGGTGAATACACGACCGCTGACACATTGGCTCGCGCGGAGGCCGATGCTGCATTGATCGTCGCTTCAGACCCCATGGCGAATTTCTCTCAGCCGGCCCGCGAACACTTGAAACGCATCCCATACGTCGCACTCGATCCGAAAGAGACACCGACGGTCCGGCACGCGACAGTTGCCTTCACGACAGCTACCTACGGAATTAACACAGCCGGTACGGTCTACCGCATGGACGATGTGCCGATTCCCTTACGACCGGCGTTCGATTCTCCCTACCCAAGTGACCAAACGGTTCTTACCCGCATCGAAAGGCGAATCCGGCAGTTACAAGCACAATCTTCGGATCGATGATGGTCGCATCGCGATCACCCGCGGTAACGCACGTTTTTCTGTTCGAGAAGTGTGAAGATCTGTCGCGCGGACGCGGCCCTGCCCGAGCGAATTCGGCTTGCGGTCACGTCGGTTTTTGTGTTTGATGGTAGCCACTCGGAAGGGACGCCGAATGATTGCTTATTTCCAGTCGATTTGGAAGTTCCGCCATTTCTGGTGGTCATTGGTTAAGCTGGATCTCAGGACCCGCTACCGGCGCAGCATGCTGGGGATCGGCTGGTCCTTGTTGCATCCTGTCTGTATGACGGTAATCCTTTGTGTTGTCTTCCACAAGTTGTTTCGGCTCGACCTTGTGGACTACGCTCCTCACGTTTTCTCAGGATTGGCCGTTTGGCAGTACATCTTGACCTGCACGCTACAGGGGTGTCACGCCTTTTTTCAAGCCGAGCACTATATCCGCCAGACCTCCATGCCCCTTGCGATTTTTCCGCTGCGGACTGTTTTGGGGGCCACGTTTCATCTTCTGATTGCACTGTCACTTGTCGTGGCCATGCTGGCGGTACTGGCGGTGGGAGGTTGGCGACCATGGCACCCGATGGGGGTCCTCTTTGCTGTACCGGGACTAGGACTGCTTTTCGTTTTCTGCTGGTCACTGGCCGTGATCGCCGGGACTTTCACGGTGTTCTTTCACGATGTGCATCATCTGGCCGAAGTCGGATTCCAGATGCTCTTTTATGCCTCTCCGATCATGTACCAATCTTCGCTCCTAGCGGAACATGGTTTGAATTGGTTGCTGCAGGTTAACCCGATCGTCTGCGTCATGCGACTGATCCGAGAACCATTGCTGACGAGCACGTTACCCTCCGGGGCCGCGTTTTTTCATGCCCTGGTTCTCGTTACAGTTCTGGGAGCGTGTGCCAGTGTCCTTCTTGCCCGCATTCAGAAAAGGCTCATTTTCCATCTTTGATTTGAGAGCGGAGCCTCACGACCGGCGAACATCGATCCCACATTGAGATGTCTGGTTATGGCAAGTATCGAACTCGATGACGTGTGCCTTCATTTCCGTGTGCGGCAGAAACGTCGGGTCACTCTCAAGGAATACCTGCTTCACCGACTCTACCGCCGTTCTGTCAATCCGATCATGGAAATTCGAGCTTTGGATCACATTCACCTGTCGCTCCGCGATGGCGATCGGGTCGGTATCATCGGACATAACGGAGCCGGTAAGAGCACCCTGCTGCGGTTGCTCGCTGGCGTTTATCCGCCGACAAGCGGACGTCGTCGAGTCGAAGGGCAGATTAGCTCCCTTTTCGATTTAACACTCGGTTTTGAAATGGAGTCCACGGGCTGGGATAACATCAGCTATCGAGCCTATCTGCAGGGAGAAACCCCCCGTTCCATTGCTGCCAAACGACGAGAAATTGCTGACTTTTCGGAGTTAGGCGAGTTTCTCCACATGCCCGTTCGCTATTATTCCGCAGGCATGTTGGTGCGACTGGCCTTTGCGATCGCCACCGCCTTCCACCCCGAAATCCTCCTGATCGACGAAGTTCTGGGCGTGGGCGATCTCGCGTTCCAGCAAAAAGCGAAGGCCCGATTAGGGCAATGGATCAATCAGGCACGACTTCTGGTGGTTGTCAGCCACGATACCGATAGCCTTGCCGACATGTGTACCACGGGAATCTGGATGGAAAAAGGAAAAGTGCGGCAAATGGGGCCGATGCGGTCGGTGATTGCGGCATACACGCATTCCATTTTGCAGCCGGCTCGTGCCGCGTAACACGTGCTTTAACCAGGCTCATGGGGTTCTTTTAAGGACTCCATGGGAATGGGCTGTCCGAGTTCCTCCAGGATCTGGCGAACACGGGGAACATCCTCGGCGGCAAGGACCAGTGCGGTCGGGCCGAGCCTTTCGCGGATCAAGCCACGGGTAACGGGCCATTGCATGATTCCATCGGCGACTAATTCATCCGGTGCAAATAACACCCAACATGATCGCAACTGGAACGATGCGGCATGGTCGGGCAATGCGAGCAAGCGAGCGGCAGGGGACAGGGGAGCGCCGGCGCGCAGTTGCAACCAGCGATCGATCTCGGCCAGGCTCCAATCGCTTGTCAGGGTACGCTGCAAGAGGGGGCGGGTGAGTCGATAACGCCGGCCATTGCCCCTCGTATCAACAGGTTCAGCAATCCGCTGTAAATCGAGTTCGACTAACAGATCGGAACGAGCTGGATCAACCTGAAACTCTAAGCCGTCGTCGCTGACTGTCAGGCAGCGTTCGGGAGCGGCTTGGAAGTCCCGGCGGCCGATCAATCGGATTTGCCGGTAGTCGATCTGGTCCTCGTGACGTGTTAACCCGAACCGATCCCCCAGCTTCAGGTCGATAAGACCGCGTCGTAGCGCCTCATCCAGGTCGTCTGGGGTCGCACATTCCACAACGATGCAATCGTGATAGACCACGATGCGCTCACGCTTGTTCGACCAGGTCCGGACCGCCGCGACGACATTATCCGGCAGTTCCCGCATGCTGTGTCGGGTGAGAAAACGCAGTATCGCCTCGCTTTCCATCCCGGATTCCAATCCGTGATAAACGGAGTCGGCGTCCAGACGCAGCATGCAGGCTGCCCCAAGCGATTGCCAGCGAGCCAATCGGCTCATCTCAGTGATCAACGTCGGTGTCAACCCGTGCCGCAGGAGCAGAATTTCGTAATTGGGTTGCACCAGCAGTGTCTGCGGTGGCGCTGGAGTGGTCGGGAGGTCTCGTCGGTCGCCGATCAACCAGCGTCCGAGGGAACTGAGTCGGACCAGCCATTCACCGTCTTCGCCCGGCGCGGCGTGGACGAGACGCAAGGGGAACATGAGACCCCAGACGACGGCACCGATCCACTGCTGCCCTAACTCCGGACGCTGCCAATGAGGATGCCGTTGCGCAAGCCACGCTGCGATCTCAGCGACATGCAACCAGGCCTCATGGGGCTGTTTCGCCAGAAGCGCTAACACGAGCGGATAAACGGAAACGAAGGGGTGCGGATCGTCCCGGCTCGGATGCCAGCCGTCATCGGGGCACCATCGTTCCAGATCGGGCAGGGCCTTCCAGAGTTCGGCGAGGAGAAGGGCCAAATCAGCACCCCAGGCTTGGCTCCAGGTGCCAGGGAGCAAATCACTTCCTTGCTCAATGAGCAAACCACACACGATTGCCCAATCGACAATCAAGAGACTGAGGTCGGGCGGATCGCTCACACTTTCGATAAAAGGAGCTGTCAAGAGGGGATCGCTGCGAAGCCGAGCCAGGTCCCGCTTGTTGAGGTCCCGCCGCTTGGTTAAACGAAGGGCGGAGTCTCGAACCAATTGCCAAACGACGGCCATACGCAACGGGATATCAAGTCCGTCCGTCTCACGGACGACGGCTCGAGTCGGCTGATGCGCGGTGAGTTGAGACCATTCGGTTTCCAACAGCCGGGCACGTTGCAAAACCAGAGGTGGCACGAAGTAGCGCGGATCCTTTTGTTCGATCACCGCGAGACTTGGTGGGATGCTCAGGCGTCGCCGACCTGAAAGCTGCTCCGCGGGCAAGAGGAAACCGTGTTCGATTAGGACTTGCAAGACGTTTCCATCGTCGGAGGGCGCCACTGCGGCCGCCATCGCACTCAACGCAGATAAGGGCCAGTCAGGGCGACCGTTGATCGCAAGGACTTGCAGTAAGTGTTGACCGGCGACAGGGAGTTCGCGAAGTCGCCGATCCACCAACGGAGCGTTGGCGAGAGCGTCCGCGATTCGTTTTCGCAACACGTCAACGGTTTCGGCATTGCGCCCCTGAAGCAGCGACGTCGCTAACGTTCGGACCGCTTGGGAATCATAGGCCTCGAGAACCACTTCCCATTGCGATCCCCAGCGATGATCGAGACGTACCATAACGGATTCAATGTTGTGCGGAGATGACTCGTGGGGTTTGGCCCATGCGCCGTAACTCATCGACGACGGCATTCACACGTCCCGGCCGGATTAACAGAACGCGGTCCGCCAGCCGCCCGAGAATTTCGTGGGCCAATTTCTTGTGCGCGAGGATCTCCTCGGCCAAGGGGGCATCCTCCGTTAAAATCAGACTCACCCGCCGATGGATCTTGATGGGCAAGCGGGACTTTTCGGATCCATTCATGCCGAGGCTTCCGTGATCGGAGAGTTCTTCCAGGGATGCAGCATTTCGTCCGCATCCTGGATGATGTAGGTGTACCCCTGCTCCGTCAAGAACATTTGCCGGTGGTGGGCAAAATCGAGTTCCCGCGTGTCGCGCGTGACCAGAGAGTAAAAGTGAGCGGTCTCGCCCGACACTTTCGGTCGCAAGATCCGACCCAAACGTTGGGCTTCTTCTTGCCTTGAGCCGAATGTACCGGAAACCTGGATCAGCACGTTGGCATCCGGTAGGTCCACGGCAAAATTGCCAACTTTCGACAAGATCAAATGTCGAGTGATGCCCCGACGGAACTCGTCGTACAAACGTTCCCGCTCCTCGGTGGGAGTCGAGCCGGTGATGAGCGGCAGCCGAAACCGGGCAGCGAGGTTCTTCAGTTGCGACAGGTATTGACCAATGATCAAGACCCGAGCGTTAGCATAATGATGTAACAAATGCGCGACGACGTCCGCTTTCCTGGGGTTCTCACTGGCGAGTCGGAATTTGCGTCTCCACTCAGCGACTGCGTACTCCAGACGCAGATCATCCGGTAAGCCCAAGCGGATTTCGCAACACGAAGCTTCCGCAATCCAACCACGTTGCTCCAGATCGCGCCATGGAACATCATACTTTTTCGGACCGATCAGACTGAAGACGTCGCCCTCCCGACCATCCTCACGCACCAGGGTGGCAGTCAGCCCGAGCCGACGGCGTGCTTGGATCTGTGCCGTTACCCGAAATACCGGCGCGGGAAGCAAATGCACCTCGTCGTAGATGATGAGTCCCCAATCGCGTTCATTGAAGAGTTGGAAGTGAGGAAATTCGTCCGATTTTTCCGGCCGGTACGTCAGGATCTGATACGTTGCCAAAGTCACCGGACCGATTTCCTTAGTTTCGCCGGTGTATTCTTTGATCTGGTCTTCCGTCAAATCCGTTTTGTCCAGTAACTCGCGCCGCCATTGTTTGACCGCGGTGATTCCCGTTGTGAGGACCAGTGTGGTGCGTTGAAGCCGAGCCATGGCGACCAGCCCAACAATGGTCTTGCCCGCGCCACAAGGGAGGACAATGACACCCGAGCCACCGCGCACATCCCCACCTGCGTGGAAGATATCGACCGCGTCGCGCTGGTAATCACGCACTTGAAAGGGCTGGCCGGAACGCGTGCGACTCCGCAAAGAGATCGGTAGATGTTCCCCAGCAACGTAGCCGGCGAGGTCTTCGGCGGGGTAGCCCACCGCCATCAGCGCTTGTTTCAGAACACCACGGAACTTTGGCTCGATTTCGTAGGTGGAGTCATCCAAACGTGCGCCCAAGTATTGTCGGATCTTGGGTTGGCGCGCTAGTTCCGCAAGAAGCGCGTGATCGGCACAAATCAACCTGAGCTTTTCTCCATCCTTTTCAAGTCGAATTCGTCCGTAACGCGAGACTCTTTCGATAAGGTCCGCAGCGAGATTGGGCGGTAACGGGAACTTGCTGTATCGGTTGAGAACTTCAAGCATGTGCGCTGCGGTGAGACCTGCAGCAGCCGCATTCCACAAGGAAATATCCGTTATCCGATAGGTGTGGATGTGCTCGGGGCTTTTTTCCAGCTCCGCGAAAGGAGCCAGAGCGTTGCGCGCCTCCGCGTAAAGTGGATTGTCGACCTCGACGAGAACACTGCGATCACTTTGCACGATCAGCGGTTGGCGGGGATCAAAACCGGACCGTGCAGGCGGCGGAATGTGGGGCGTCATACGGCGTTTTTCGCTATCCAAGCTCTGTTCCGTTTCTTGGGCCGCTTCAGAAGACAGCCAAGAAGCTTAATTTAGATAGACCGCTGACGCATCGCAAGTCGAATCCGAAGGAAGCGCCACGATCCATTCGAAGTCATCCCGTGGCGGCACCGTTTCTGCGAGTTGGCAGGTCATCCTAATTTGCGAGAATCGCGCGACGGACAGGTCCTTTCTGAAATCCAGTGCCGAAGGTGGGAGTTGAACCCACACACCCCGAAGGGTAACGGATTTTGAGTCCGTCGCGTCTGCCATTCCGCCACTTCGGCAACTTTCTGTCTTCAGTGTATCGTGCAGAGGCTTTGAATCAAGATTACTGACTCCTCGGACTCGCCCACCATTCCGCAAGAATTCCGAACGTGATGACAAGCCACGCCGACGTGATGTGCCATCGTCGGTAAAATTGACTTTATTTTGCTATCACCTATAGTTGCGTGACGCTTTTTGGTCGAGACCCAGTGTGTATTACAT
>Ga0308411_10000878_pt1 | contig 20283 bp, 19 predicted proteins | sample HotsprottomLayer_2_FD_203530 | JGI IMG/M metagenome (GOLD analysis project Ga0308411, IMG submission 203530) | Hot spring phototrophic mat microbial communities from Octopus Spring, Yellowstone National Park, Wyoming, United States -... | ecosystem: Environmental > Aquatic > Thermal springs >...
GCCGCGCCAGAGGACTCGGGGGAGTCGGCGCGAACGATTCCGGGCAGATACCGGGACGAGACTCGTTTCGGAGGCGATCGCCATGATCCGCGTCCCGACCGTGCTCACGCTTGTCGCCGTGGGGTTCGCCCTTGCCGCCCATCAGGTCGCGGCGCAGTCGCTCACCATCCTGCCCGGCCGGTCGATCGGCCCCATCGAGCTCGGCATGCCGCTCGACCGGGCGCGGGGCATCATGGAGACCTGGGGCACCGTGGAGGAGGTCGACACCCCGACGCTCCACGGATTCTGCAATCCCGACCGCGGGGTGGGCGTCTGCGCCTTCGACCGCGTCGCCCGCATGGGGCTCGATTCGCCCGGCGCCGTGGCCCTCGTGCTCACGGACGACAGCCGCTTCACCACCGATGCGGGCGGGCACAAGGTCGGCGAGCCGCTGCTCGGCTTCCTGCGCACCTACGGCCTCTACAGTGGCGGGCAGGGCTCGGAGGTCCGGTGGGAGGCCCGCGGCCTGTCGGTGGACGTGGGGCCGGGCGAGCGCGGCATCGCCGTGCGCCTGATCAGCGTCTTCGCCCCGCGGCCGGTCTCCGCCCAGGCGCCCTAGCCGGCTCCCGACAGGAGGCCGGCGCCCGGCTCAGACGGCCCGCGCCGCCCGGCCGAAGAACCGCCTGAGCGTGTCGCCCACGCGGAACGTCCGCATGTAGGGAGCCAGGTGCTCGACCGCGAACGGCCGCGGCTCGCGCACGAAGCGGGGCAGCGCGTTCCGCGTGGTCGTGTTGTCCACCGCCAGCAAGTCGAGCAGGGCGGGCGTCACCGGCGGGGCGGGCAGGGCGACGCTCATCAGCCAGACCACCGGCCGCAGGATCGGGAGCGGCGTGGGGACGAGCACCCGGCGCGCGCCGACCGCCGCCAGGACGCGCCGCTGGATCTCCGCCAACGTGAGGACCTCGGGCCCGCCGAGCTCCAGTTCCTCGCCGACGGTGGACGCGTCGTCGAGCGCGCCGGTCACGGCCGTCACCACGTCCTCGACCCAGACCGGCTGGAACCTCGCCCGCCCGTCCCCGATGATCGGGAACACGAGAGGCGTCAGCGGGACCAGCCGGGCGAACGTGTTGGCGAACTCGTCGTCGGGGCCCCAGATGGTGGATGGGCGGAACGCGGTCCAGGCGAGCCCGGAGGCCGCGACGTACTCCTGCGCGCGGCCCTTCGACGCCAGAAACCGGTAGGGGAGGCGCGCGTCGGCGCCGAGCTGACAGATGTTGATGAACCGCCGGACGCCCGCCTCCCGCGCCGCGTCCACGACGTGCACGGTCCCGAGATAGTTGACGGCCTCGTAGGTCCGCGATCCCTTCTCGATGGCGACGGCCACCGTGTGGATGACGGCCTCGACCCCGCGCATCGCGGCCCCGAGCGTCTCCGGCCTTGTGACGTCGCCTTCGGCCCACTCGACCGCCAGGCCGGCCAGCCGGCCCTCGGCCTCGGCCCAGGCCCGGCTCCGGACCAGCGCCCGCACCGGCACCCCGCGCGCCGCCAGGCGCCTGACGATCCGGCTCCCGAGCGCCCCTGATGCGCCGGTGACGAGGATCACACGGTCGGAATTTGGCGGCGCTGGGGCGGGTCCCTGCTCGACCGTCCGGGCGGGGCCCGCGGCCCCGCCGAGGAACCGTGGTGCGCCGTCCCGAAGTGAGCCTGCACCGCGGCGCCGTCGGGGGCGCGGCGGTGGGACGCGAGGGTGAGGAGGTGACGCGGTGCCCACGGTGGGAGACCGCGCCCCGGAGTTCTCCGCCTTGACCGACGCCGGGACGCGAGTGTCGCTGCGGGACTTTCGGGGCAAGAAGGTCGTGCTCTACTTCTACCCCAGGGACGACACGCCGGGCTGTACCAAGCAAGCGTGTGCCTTCCGCGACCACCATCGCCAGGTGCTGGCCCGCGGCGCGGTCGTGCTGGGGGTGAGCGGCGACGACGTGGCTTCGCACCGTCGCTTCAAGGAGAAGTACGACCTGCCGTTTCCGCTGCTGGCCGACCCGGATCGGGCGATCATCGCCGCCTACGACGTGTGGAAGGAGAAGACCCTCTACGGCAAGACGGTCATGGGCGTCGAGCGCACCACGTTCATCATCGACGAGCAGGGTGTGATCACGCACGTCTTCCCGAAGGTCAAGGTGGACGGGCACGTGGACGAGGTGCTGGACGCGCTCGGCGACGGCCCCGCGGGCACCTAGCGGGGCCCACCGTCGCGGCCGCGGGCCGCCGACCGTCCGCGCCGCGCCCCCGCCTCGGCCGCCTCCGCGGCCTGCCGCAGCGCGTAGCGCACCGCGTTCAGGTCGCGCTGCGCCTGCACCGCCAGGTGCCTGGCCGCGTCGCCCGCCGCGTCGCCGAGCGCGCGGACGGCCTCCAGCAGCGGGACCCCGCGTTGCTCCAGCGCCGGATCGTGGTCGAACCGGCCCGCGCGCGTATGGGCGGCGGGCAGCAGCGCGCGCCCCATGGCCATGATCGCGGCGTTCACCGCGCGGACCGCCCGGCGCGCGGGACGCCGGCGCACCGCCGCGGCGCGCCGCTCCAACGCCGCGGTCGCCCGCACCAGCCGCCTCGCCTCCGCGACCACCGGCGCCAGCGCGACGTGGCGGCCGGCCGCGCGGGGCAGGGCCCGCAGCGCGGCCAGCCACTCGCGGGCCGCGGCGCCGTAGTCGAGCGGCAGCACCGGCTCGGTCGCGAGCGCGTGCACGACCCCCAGGTAGATGCGGCAATCGCGGACGAGCCGCGCCGGGTCGATCTTGTCGGGCAGGTCGTCCGTGGTGTGCCACCACCAGCCCAGCCCGCCCGTGGCGCCGCTGCGAATGGTGAAGTCGGCGCTGGCGTCGGGCGAGTCGGCCGCCTGCTCGGAGAGGCTCATCAGCATCGAGGGGATGCCCACGCCGAGGAAGGAGTGGTCGCCGGCGCGGCCGACCCGGCTCCCCTCGAACGGGACGCCGGCCACCCGGCGGATGACGCGGTCCGCCAGCGCCCGCGTCTCCGGCGTGGCCCACGCGTGGCGGTTGACGACCGAGCCGCGCGCGCCCACCGAGTCCACGTTCACGTTCACGACGCACCGGTCGTGGAGCTCCTGCCAGGCGGTGTCCGCGTACCACGTGGAGCCCGAGTACCGGCCGTGCGAATGGCCGGACCAGAACGCGAAGCGCACGCCGCGGTAGCGGCGGACCCCGGCCAGGATGCGCGCGACCTCCATCATGGTCGCGTTCGCGGTGCCGTTGTCCATCGCCCCGCGGTGCCAGGAGTCCACGTGTCCGGTGAACAGCACGAAGGTGTCCTCGACCGCGCCGGGCAGGTCCGCCAGGAGGATCGGCGTGGGCCGCCAGCCCGTGTCCACCTCGGCCGTCACGCGCAGCCGCGCCCCGCCCGCGCGCACCGCCTCCCGAAGCCGTCCCGCCGCCTCGCCGGCCACCGAGACCACCGGCAGCCGCGGCAGGCGCTCCAGGTCGGCCGGCCCGGGGTTGCCCCACACCGGCGAGACGATCATCTCGTGCGCCAGCCGATCGCGGTTCAGGCAGACGAGGCCGGCGGCCCCCGCGCCGCCGGCCGCATGGACGCGGTCCGGCGAGGCGAGGCCGTCCACCACGGCGATGCGGCCCGCGACGCCGACCGCGGCGAGGTCGGCCGGTCTGCCCGCGCCCGCGAAGACCGCGTCGGCCTCGAGGCCTTCGCCGCCCGTCGGCGCCGCGAACGAGTGCGTCACGCAGGGGACCGGCTGGGCAGCATCCCCGGCGATCACGGCCAGCGACGCGGGCCCCGGCAGGCTGATGAACGCGTCGTGCACCAGCAGCCGCGTGGCGCACCCGGCGCGCCGCATCTGCCCCTGGATGTAGCGGAACGCCTCCCGCTCCTCGGGCGAGCCGGACAGGCGCACCCACCGTGCGAGCGCGTGGGTGTCCGCCATGAGCCGGCGCGCGCTCACCTGCGCCTCGAGGTCCACTACCGTCGTGCGCGTGCGTGCCATCGGCCGCCTCCTTCTGCGAGCGTCACCCGGGCGTCCGCCGGCTGCCGTAGAGCGCGTCGTTGCGCGCAGCCAGCGCGCGGACGTTGTTCCAGTCCTGCAGCCGCGTGCCCGCCTCGATCTCGCCGATCATCGTGCCCAGCGCCTCGACCAGGGGGATCGACCTGCCGTGGCGCGCGGCGCGCTCCCGCAGGCCGGCGACCACCGCCTCGACCTCGGTCTTGCGCTTCCGCACGGCCAGGTCGCGCCAGACGCCGCTGCGCGCCTTCAGCGATCGCCGGTTGAAGGCGACGAGCGCGTCCAGGCTCGCCTCCAGCCGCGCCGGGTCGCGGTGCGGCGGGAAGCGGAACGCGTCCGGCTCGAAGCCGTCGAACGCCTCGGGCCGCACGCCCTCCGCCGCCGCGACCGCGAGCACCTCGGCGGCGACGTTGGCCAGCACCGGCCGCGCGAGCGGGTCGGCGAGCACGTCGGCGATGGGCGCGTCGGTCAGCGCCGTGACCTTGAGCATCGCGCCGTAGGCGTGCTTTCCCCAGAGGTAGCCCCAGATGTTGGTCGTGGCCCGGGTGGTCGGGAGGAAGGCGGTCCGCAGCGCTTCGACCAGGCGCCGCACCCGATCGGTGTCCGTCCCGTCAAGCTCGCCGAGGCAGAGCGCGCCGCCGCCGCCGTAGAGGATGCGTCCCGGCTCCAGGTAGTCCGCCCCGAAGTTGACGAACGCGCCGATCGTGCGGCGGGGGCCGACGGCCGCGGCGATCCGCTCCTCGTTGAAGCCGTTCTGCATCGAGACCACGGCGCCGTCCGGTGCCAGATGCGGGGCGATCGCGGCGGCCGCCTGGTCGGTGTGCATGGTCTTGACGGCCAGGAACGCCGTGCGCAGCGGGCCGCGGACCTGCTCCGGCAGGAGCGCCCGCGCCGCGACCGCGAACGTCTCCGCGCCCTCGATCGCCAGGCCGCGGGCGTTGATCGCGTCCACGTGCGGCGACGCCGCATCCACGAAGGTGACCGCGTGCCCGGCACGCGCCAGGTAGGCGCCCAGTGTGCCGCCGATGGCGCCCGCGCCGACGATGGTGATCTCCATGCACCCGGCTCCCCTCAGGGCATCCGCCCGCGGCCGTCCGCGACGGTGAGCGTGGTGCCCAACGGTGCGGACTGCGCCGCGAGCGCGTCGAGGATGCGCGCCGCGTCGTCGCCGGCAGCGAGCTCGGGATCGCCGACCCCGTTGAGGCGGACCGGCACGAGTTCGACGCCGGTGATGCGGCCGACCTCCGCGCGCACCAGCGCGACCGCGGAGTCCAGGTTGAGCGGCGAGCGCAGGCTCCGCCAGCTGTAGGCGGGATCGGGCCGCCGCAGCGCCGGCTGCGCGCCCACCCGCAGGGTGTGGAACAGGAAGTTGCCCAGGCTGTAGAAGACCGGCCGGCCGGCGATCAGCTCGATGCCGTGCAGGACGTGCGGGTGGTGGCCCACCACCACGTCGGCGCCCGCGGCGACCAGCGCCCGGGCCAGCGGCCGCTGGTAGGTCGCCAGCGCGTCCTGGAACTGCGCGACCCAGCCGTTCGGCACGCCCCAGTGGATGCCGACGACGCAGAGGTCCGCCTGGCGGCGCGCCGCCGCCACCGCAGCGGCCGCGGCCTCGACGTCGCCCGGCCACGCGCGCGTCTCCACGAACGGCGCGATCCCCGGCGTCTCGTCCAATCCGGCCGCGTCGGCGATGTAGCTCGTGGTGACCCGCACGGGCGCGATGCCCGGGCGGTCGGGCGCCGCGCCAGACCCGGCGGGCAGCGTCGTCGCCAGCCCGAGGAACGCCACGCGCATCCCGCCCGCGGACAGCACGGCCGGCGCCAGCGCCTCGCCCAGCGTGCGGCCGCCGCCGACCGCCGCGACGCCCGCGGCGCGGAGCGCATCCAGGGTGTCGAACATCCCCTCCAGACCCTGGTCCGCCATGTGGTTGTTCGCGACCGTCACCACGTCCACGCCGATCGCCCGCAGCTCGTCCGCCAGCGCGGGGTCGCTGCGGAAGGTCACGACCTTGTCCGCTGGCGCGCGGCGGTCGGTCAGCGGGCACTCGAGGTTCGCGAATACGAGGTCGGCGCCCACGAACAGCCGCCACACGTCGCGGCTGCCCGGCGCCGCCTCGCCGGTCACCGGACGGTCGAGCATCAGGTCGCCGGTCAGCGCGATCGTCACGCCCATCGGACCACCATCACCTCACAGCCGGGCGCTAGCGCGCCGCGAGCGTCGGGTCGATCGCGTCGCGGAGCCCGTCGCCGAACCAGTTGTAGCAGAGCACGGTCACGAAGATGAGCACGCCGGGGAAGACCGCGAGCCCCGGGGTGGTCCGCAGGTAGCTGCGCGCCGCGGTGAGCATGTTGCCCCACGACGCCGCCGGCGGCTGCACGCCCAGGCCCAGGAACGACAGCGACGACTCGAGCAGGATCGCGTAGGCCACGCCGAGCGTGGCCGCGACCGTGATCGAGGGGATGGACTGCGGGATCACGTGCCGGACCACGATGCGCGCGCCGCTGCAGCCGATCGCGCGGGCCGCCAGCACGAACTCGAGCTCGCGGGTGCGCAGCACCTCGGCGCGCACGACGCGCGCCACCGTCATCCATCCGGTCAGCGCCATGACCGCCACAAGGTTCGCGATGGTGGCGCCCAGCAGCGCCAGCGCGAGCAGGGCCACGAAGAACAGCGGCACCGCGAGCATGCCGTCGGTGAGCCGCATGAGCAGCACATCAGTGAGCCCGCCCGCGTACCCCGCCAGCCCGCCAACGACGACGCCGATCGCCATCGAGGCCGCCATGGTGGCCACCCCGACCGCCAGCGAGATCCGACCGCCGTGGAGCAGCCGCGAGAGCACATCGCGACCGAACTCGTCGGTCCCCAGCCAGTGCGTGCGGCTGGGCGGCTCCAGCCGCTTCGCCAGCACCACCAGGTCCGGGTCGTGCGGGGCCAGCCAGGGCGCGAGCGCCACCACCGCGTGGACGAGCGCGAGCACGGCCAGCGCGGCCACGGCCAGCCGGTTGCGACGCAGCCGCCGCCAGGCACGCGCGGCCGGACCACCGGGGGCGTGCGCGACCGCCACGGCCGGGTCGGCGCGGCTCATTCGTAGCGGATCCTCGGGTCCACGTAGACGTAGACCAGGTCCACCACCAGGGTGCTCGCCGCGACCACTGCGGAGACCACGAGCGTGATGCCCATGATCATCGGGTAGTCGCGCTCGAAGGCGGCCCGCACCGCCAGACTGCCCATCCCCGGCCAGGCGAAGACGGTCTCGGTGATGGCCGCGCCCCCCACCAGCCGGGGGAGCTGGAGGCCCACCACCGTGACGATCGTGATCAGCGCGTTGCGGAACGCGTGTCGGTAGAGCACCGCGCGCTCCCGCAGCCCCTTCGAGCGAGCCGTCCGCACGTAGTCCTCGCGCAGGACTGCCATCGTGGACGAGCGGGTGTAGCGCGCGAAGATCGCCATGTTGGCCGTGCCCAGCACCACGGCCGGCAGCACCAGGTGACGGCCCAGGTCGGCCAGGTCGCGGGGCCCGCCGATCGTGTACATGCCGCCAGGGGGCAGCCATCCGAGCACGATCGAGAACAGGACGATCAGCATCAGCCCGTACCAGAACACCGGGATCGAGACGCCGAAGAAGCACAGGAACGTGACCGCGTGATCGAAGGTGGTGTAGGGCCGCGCGGCGGTCGCCACGCCCGCCGGGATCGCGGCCGCCAGCGACAGGAGGAGGGCCGCGAGCGAGAGGACCAGGGTGTTGGGCAGCATCTGTCCGATGATCTCCCGCACCGGCAGCCCGGCCGTGTAGGAGACGCCCAGGTTGCCGCCCAGGACCTGGCGGAGCCACCGGGCGTACTGGACGTGGAGCGGTTGGTCGAGCCCGAGGATGGTACGCATCCGGGCGATCTCGTCGGCGCCGAGGTTGCGGTCGAGCAGGATCGACGGGCCGCCCGGGGCCTGGAGGATGAGCGCGAACACCACCACGCTGACCACCAGCAGCAGCGCCGCGGTCTGGAGGAGCCGTCGCGAGAGGTAGCGCAGCATCGGCGGCGGCGAGGGAGCGGGCGCCCGCTCCCTCGCGTCCTTCCGCCGGTGTCCTACCGGCCGATCGTGACGCCGGTCATGTGGGTGAGCGCGTCGCGGTAGCCCATCGGCACCCAGTGCTGCACACGGCGGTTGAGCGCCTGGATCTCGGCCGGGTAGACCAGGAAGATCACCGGCGCGTCCCAGGCCATGAACCGCTGCGCCTGCTGGTAGATGCGCGCGCGCGCCTGGGGGTCGGCGGTCGCGCGGCCCTGTTCCAGCAGCCGGTCGAGCTCGGGGTTCTCGTACCCGAACTCGTTCAGCGTGCCCGTGCTGTGGTAGTACCCCATGATGTCCGCCTCGGGCGGGGTGATGTACCACAGCGTCCAGGTCTGCAGGGGGTTGGGCCGCGACCGGATCCGCGAGAGCAGCGCGTTGAACTCGCTGATGCGCACCTCGGCGTCCACGCCCACGTCGCGCCAGTACTGGCGGACGACCACCGCGGTCTGCTCGCGCACCGGGTTCCCGCGGTCGACGTCGAGCGTGATGCGCAGCGGCTGGCCGCCCTTGCGTCGGATGCCGTCGGGCCCGCGCTGCCAGCCCGCCTCCTCGAGCAGCTTCTGGGCCAGCGCCGGGTCGTAGGGGAACTGGTGGACCCGGTCGGTGTACGCCCACTGCACGAGCGGGTTGATCGGCCCGGTCGCCAGGCGGCCGCGGCCCAGGTAGATCTTGTCCAGGATCGCCTTGCGGTCCACGGCGTGCGTCAGGGCCTGCCGGACCTTGCGGTCGGTGAACGGTTCGATCTTGTTGTTGAAGGCGACGAACGTGTAGTTGACCTGCGCCGCGTTGACGACCTGGACGTGGGGCATGCGCTGTACCAGCGGCACCTGTGGCGGCTCGATGATCATGAGGTCGAGCTGGCCGGTCTGGAGCTGCGCGAGCTGCTGTTCCAGGTCGGCGACGACCCGGAAGACGATGGCGTCCAGCCGCGGCCGGCCGCCGAAGTACCGGTCGTAGGCCACCAGGCGCACGTGCGAGCCCAGGACCGACTCGCCGAAGCGGAACGGGCCGGTGCCGATGGGCTGGCGCAGGAACTCCACCGGGTTGCGGAGCTGCTCGGCGGTGTAGGCGCCCAGGATGTGCTCGGGCAGGATGTTGGTCAGGTATCCGAGCATGACCGGGAGCGTGACGAACGGCACCCGGGTGACGATCCGGACGGTGTGGTCGTCCACGACGTCCACGCGGCTGATCTCGGCGATGTTACCACGCTGGAAGAACGCCACCTGTGGGTTCAGCCACAGCCGCTCGATGGTGAACTTCACGTCGCGCGCGGTGAACGGCCGGCCGTCGTGCCACGTGACGTTGCGCCGGAGCACGAACGTCCAGGTCAGCCGGTCGTCCGAGAGCGTCCATCGCTCGGCCAGGTCGCCGACGGGCTGCCAGTTGTTGGGGTCGTACTTGACCAGGGTACTGTAGAGGACCTTGTTGACCAGGATGTTGGGCAGACCACCGACGATCGGCCACATCCTCGCGTTGTCGATGATGGGCAGCGTGAACGTGGCGCCGCCCTGCGCGGCGACCGGCGCCGCTCCCGCGATGCCCGCCAGCAGCAGGCCGGCGAGCGCGATCACGGCGGCGCGCCGTCCCGGGCGCCTGTTCCTTCCATCCATAGCCGTCACCTCCTCGGAGGTTGACCCTCCCCCATCATCGGTGTGCGGTCGCCGGCAGCGCCGCCTCGAGCACGCGGGCCGCGGCGTCGAGTCCCCAGAGCACCCTGGTGCGTTGCCGGGTCAGGCGCACGCGCAGCAGCCGGGCTGCGTGCGCGTCCGGCTCCAGCCCGGCCAGCTCGGCGGCGTCCTGCAGCGCCGGCAGCGGCCGCTGCGGGACCGCCGGGTCGTGGTCGAACGGCGAGCCCGCGGTGTAGGCGACCTGCACGAGGAGCCGGACCGCCTCGCGCTGCGCGCGGGCCAGGGTGGCGGCCGGCGCGGCCGCCCGCGCGACCGCGGCGTCGAACGCCTCGGCGGCGCGCCGCAGCCGTGCCAACGCCTCGTCCACCGGCGCCAGGTCGAACCGGCCGGCGGCCGCCCGCGCGATCGCTGCGGTCGTCTCCCGCAGCTCGTCCACCGCGGCGGCCAGCGCCAGCGGCGGCACCGGGGCCGCGGCGAACCGGTACGCGGCGAGCACGTAGATCTCGGTGTCGCGCCGCAGCACCTCGGGGTCCACCTTGTCGATGGTGTCGGCCTCGGTGTGCCACCACCAGCCGAAGCCTGAGCCGCCGACCGCCCAGCGCTGCCCCTTGGGCCGCATCGAGGAACCCATCAGCAGCGATGGGACGCCCGCGCCCCAGAACGACTGGTCGCCCGCCCGCACCGGCCGCTCCCAGCCCACGCGCTGGCCGGTCAGCTCCTCGATGAGCGCCACGGCGAACCGCGACGCCTCGGCGCTGGCGGTCACCGGGTCGTACTCGGTGGCGCCGATCACCCCCGGCGAGTCGCAGTTGATGTGCAGCACGCAACGCTCGTAGAGCTCCTGCCAGTGGTGGTCGGCGTACCAGGTCGAGCCCGCGTAGCGGCCGGTGGAGTGCCCCGGCCAGAACGCGAAGCGCACGGCGCGGCGCAGCCGGTCGCGGCGCGCGTGCAGGAGGCGCGCCGCTTCCATGGTGACCACGTTGCCCGTGGCGTTGTCGGTGGCGCCCAGGTACCACGAGTCCACGTGGCCCGAGAACAGCACGAACTCCTCGGTGGCGCCCGCGACCTCGGCCACCGGCAGCAGCACACGCCGCCACCCGGTCTCAGCGCGGCTCCGCAGCCGCAGCCGCACCGGCCCGCGCTCGAGCGCCGCACGCAGCGTCTCGCCGCTTCCGCGGGTGATCGAGAGGATCGGGATGCGCGGGATCGCGCCGGCGCTCTGTGGGGTCGGCGCGCCCCACACCGGGGTCACGATGCCCTCGTGAATGGCGTCCTCGTCGCTCGGCCACGTGTGGAGGTAGGCGATCGCGCCGCGCTCCTGCGCCGCCTGCATGTTGCGCCGGCTGCCGGCCTCGGAGAGCACGATGCGGCCCGCGATCGCCGCGGCATCCAGGCGCCGGTGCGTGTCGGTGTCGCGGAACAGGTCGTGGCCGCCGGGGACGTAGACGACCTCGCCGGCGACCCCCTCCGGCGGCGTGTCGGCCGAGAACGCCCGCGTCTTGGCCGGGATCGCCGCCGGCAGGCCGCTTCCGGCGACCACCTCGACGCGGCCCTCGCGCGGGTAGCTCAGATAGGCGTCGAACTCGTGCACGGCCACCGCCAGGCCGGTCGCGCGCAGGGCGTCCGCGATGTAGGCCATCGCTTGGCGCTCGCCGTCGGTCCCCGAGGTGCGGTCGAGCCCGCAGAGGAACTCCAGGTCGCGCCACATCCGGTCGCCGCGGATCGCGGCGAGGAGCTCGCGCTCAGCGTCGGAGGGCATCGGCCGCGGTCTTGGGTGGGAAGGGGTAGGCGACCTTCGAGTGGGTGAGGCCGGCGCCGACCAGCAGCTCCGCGGCCCGCACCGAGACCCTCAGGGCGTTGACGACCGGCACCGGCAGCATCGCCGCCAGCCGGTCGCCGAAGGTGTGGCTGAGGCTCGCGCAGGCGAGCACCAGCACGTCGGCGCCGTCGTCGAGCACCCGGCGCGCCACCGCGAGCACCGCCTCGAGCGTCTCCGGCCGACCCTCGCGCAGCGCCATGACCGTGCAGTTCACCGCCCGCACCGAGACGCAGCGCCCGGCCAGGCCGTAGTGGTGGATCAGCGCGCGCGTCGGCCGCACCGTGCTCTCCACCGGCGAGAGCACCCCGAAGGTCGTCCCCAGCAGGGCGGCGGTGTGGAACGACGCCTGGGCCGGGCCGATCACCGGGATGCGGACCAGCTCGCGGGCGGCCTCGACCCCCGGATCGCCGACGCAGCCCGTGATGACCGCGTCGTAGCCGCGGCGCTCGGCCTCGACCGCCATCTCGACGGTCCACGGCGCGAGCAGCGCCTCCTCGTAGAGCGACTCGATCGTCTCGGGCCGGCCGACCGACGGGGTGAAGTCGCGGATGATCTCGACGACGACGCCCGGGCTCGCGGCGTCCTGCAGGTAGCGGCGACGCTCCTCGCCGCCGAGGTAGCACAGGCGCATCGCGGACCTCCTTCCGGAGATGCGGGAGGAGTTCGCGCCGCCGCGCGTCCCTCCTGCCACGACCGCAGAAACGAGGCCCGCAGGCCGCTGAATCCGACGGTGGAAGCGCAGGTTGGCGTGACAAACCGCGGTTGGCAGCCGACATACTGCTGAATGCGCAGAGGCCGCTGGAGGGGGGCGGGGCGCGATTGACGCGCGGCGCGCGGGGTTGCTACACTCGGCTTGCCTCGCCGGGGTAGCTCAGATGGTAGAGCGGCGGCCTGAAGAGCCGCGCGTCGGCGGTTCGATTCCGTCCCCCGGCACCACGGGTGTGGACCTGCCTCGACAACGCGTCCTGTTTCTGTGCACTCACAACTCCGCCCGCTCGCAGATGGCGGAAGGGCTGCTGCGCGCGGCAGCGGGCGATCGCTTCGAGGTGTACAGTGCCGGAACGGTCGCGACAGCGGTGCGCCCGGAAGCCGTCCAGGTGATGGCGGAGATCGGGGTGGACATCGCCGGCCACCAGAGCAAGACCGTCGATCGCTTCTCGAACGAGGCCTTCGACTGGGTCATCACGGTCTGCGACGCGGCCGCCGAGGCGTGCCCGGTGTTCCCGGGCTCTGCCCGGCGCCTCCACTGGTCGCTTCCCGATCCCGGGGCGGTGGCCGGCGATCCAAAGCGGCGCCTCGCGGCGTTCCGAGAGGTGCGGGATCGCCTGCGTGCGCTGGTGGGCGACTTCGCGGGCCGATCCTAGCGCACCGCCTCGCGCTCGCCCGTCAGCACGACCTCGTGCGTGATCTCCGCGCTGCGCCGCAGCATCGCGGTCACCGGGCAGTACCGCTCCAGCGACAGCGACACCGCCCGCTCCACCTGCTCGCGCGTCACGCCGGCGCCGGCGAACTCGTACCGAAGGTGGATGCGGGTGAAGACCTTCGGGTGCTCGGCCGCCTGCGCGGCCTCGACGTCGATGGTCATCCGCTCGAGCGGCGCGCGCATCTTGGCGAGGATGCTCGCGACATCCATGCCGGTGCACCCGGCCAGCGCCGCGAGCACGGTCTGCATCGGGCTGGGGCCGGCGGGCGCCTCCCCGGCCGCGGCGTCCATGACCACGCGCAGCCCCTGCTCGGTCTCCGCGTCGAACCGCATCGGCGCGGTCCACGTCGCGCGCACTCTCATGGCGTCCTCCCTGACCTCGATGGCCCCCTACAGGTCTTCCCGGGGCAGGAGCGGTTCACCCGCCACCACGTCCCAGACGCCCCGGTAGGTGAGCCGTACGTACGGCAACCCATCGAACCCCAGGAACAGCAGCGAGTAGCTGACGTCGTGGTGCCGGTAGCCGCGCGATCGCAAGAGCGCGGTCAGCGTCTCCACCGCCTCGGCGACCTCGGCCATCGGCCGGTCGGACATCAGGCCCCCGACACGTAGTGGAAACGAAAACCGCACCGCGCCCTCTTCCACGAGCGCGACCCCGCCGCCCATCTCGAGCACGCGCGCGGCGGCGGCGGCCATGTCCGCGGGGGTGCGCCCGAGCACGTAGAGGCCGGCGCCGGCGTTGTAGCTGGACGCCAGCCCGCCGAGGTCGTCGGCGAATCCGGAGAGCAGGGTGCGGCACCGCCACCGGCCCGCCGGGTCGAGCAGCGCCAGGCGGAGCACCCCGGGCGGCAGCCCGCCGTCGGCGCGGCCGGCCTCGATGGCGACGTCGCGCCGCGTCGCGATGACCGCGTTCTCCATGTGCATCGCCGGGACCGGCGAGGGCAGTCCGTCGAGCGTGAAGACCTCGGGCCCGGGCCGCCAGAGGCCGGTCGCGTACGGCCGCAGCCAGTCGGCCCACGGCAGTCGGGGAATCTCGACCGCCAGACGGCCGTCGCGGGCGACCACGACCCCGCCCGCGACCACGGCCTCGGGGCGCGGCCGGTCGAGGGCCTCCAGCACCAGGATGTCGGCGCGGCGACCCGGCGCCAGGCCGCCAAGCTCCTCGTCCAGGCCGTAGTAGGTCGCGGGGTTGAGGGTGGCCATCTGGTAGGCGGCGATCGGGTCGATCCCGTGCGCCATGGCCACGGCGAGCACGTGGTCCAGGTAGCCGTGGTCTCGGATGAACGGCGCCGATGGCCCGTCGGGCGTGAGCATGATCCGGCCGGAAGACGCGCGCGACGCGGTGGCGACCGGCGCCAGCGCCGGCAGGTCGGGTCGCAGCGAGCCGTGGCGCAGCATCACGTAGAGGCCGGCGCGCAGCCGGTCCAGCGCCTGCTCGGCGTTGATCGCCTCGTGGTCCGAGGAGAAGCCGGCCGCGGCCAGCACCTGCACGCGGTCGCCGGACGCGCCCGGCGCGTGGCCCTCGACGCGGCGGCCGGCCGCCAGCCCGGCGTGCATGCGGCGCAGCAGCGTCTCGTCGCCGGCGTAGACGCGCGCCCACCGCGTGACCTCGCCGACCGTGCGCACCTCCTCGCGGGCGACCAGCGCGGCCAGCCGCTCGTCCGTGATGCGGACCTCGGCGGGGCTGTGCGACTGGCCGTGGAGCCGCAGGAACCAGAAGAAGCCTAGCGGCAGGACGGCCAGCGCGTCCATGGCCGCCGCGTCGCGGTCGGGGCGGGCCAGCATGAGCAGCGGCAGGGTGTCGGCCACGACCGCCGTCGTGCCGAGCGGCAGCACCGCGCGCGCGAACTCGTCGGGCGTGAACATCGCCTGCGGGTGCGCGTGCGGGTCCACGTACCCGGGCACCAGCACCCGGCCGCGCGCGTCCACGATCGGCGTGCGCGGTCCAGGCGCCGGACCTCGCGGGCCGACGTAGGCGATACGCCCCGCCGCGACCGCGACATCGGCCGCGGCGACCTCGCCGGAGTAGACGTTGAGGACCGATCCGCCGGTGACGAGGAGCTCTGGGGGTTCGTCCCCGCGAGCCACGGCGACCAGGCGCCGCGTCTCGTCGAGGGTGCGGAAGGTGCGTTTCACGGCGCCCATTCTATCACGCGGCAGGAACGACGGCGGCTGGGCGCCAAGAGCCACCCCTGACGGGAGGTGGAACATGACGCAACCGGCGTGGCGAGCTGCCATCGCGGAGATGATCGGGACGTTCACGCTCATCTTCATCGGGGCTGGCGCGGTCCTGGCCGACGCCGCGGCCGGAGGACGGGTCGGGGTCACGGGGATCGCGCTCGCGCACGGCCTGGCCATCGCCACCATGGTGTCGGCCACCGGACACGTCTCGGGCGGACACCTCAACCCGGCGGTGACGGCGGCGTTCGTCGCCACGGGCCGGATGCCGCTCGGGGCGGGTCTCACCTACCTCCTCGCACAGCTCGTCGGCGCGTCGCTGGCCGCATTCTTCCTGAGCGCGTCGTTTCCCGAGTCGGTGCGTACCGCGGCGTTGCTGGGCACACCCACGCTGGCACCGGGCATCACGGCCGGGATCGGGATCATCGTCGAGGCGATCCTGACCTTCTTCCTGGTGTTCGTGGTCTTCGGCACCGCGGTGGACGCGCGGGGCCCCCGCGCGGCGGGTGGGCTCTTCATCGGCCTGGTCATCGCCATGGACATCCTGGCCGGCGGCGCGTTGACCGGGGCGGCGATGAATCCGGCCCGCGCGTTCGGTCCGGCGCTGTTCGCCGGGGCGTGGGCGAACCAGGCCGTGTACTGGGTCGGCCCGCTGCTGGGCGGCGTGCTCGCCGGTTGGGTCTACACCGGCGTCCTCGGCCCGGCCGGGGACGCAGGCGGGAGGTGAGCGGGGTGGAGGTGCGCTACCACGGGCACTCGATGGTCAGCCTGATCGCGGACGGGACGACGATCGTCATCGACCCGTTCAACGACGACATCGGTCACCCGCGGCCGGTCGTCGCGCCCGACGCGGTCGTGGTCAGCCACGAGCACTTCGACCACAACAACGTCGCGCTGTGCGGCGGTTCGCCGAAGATCATCCGCGGGCTCGCGGACGAGGGCGCGCGGCACGCCACGCTGGACGTCCGCGTCGGACCGGTGCGCATCACCGGCGTGCCCTGCTACCACGACGACCAGCAGGGCGCGGCGCGGGGTAAGAACACCATCACGATCTTCGAGGTCGAGGGTCTGCGGGTGGTCCACCTGGGCGACCTGGGGCACGTGCTCGACGAGGCGCAGGTTCGCGCCATCGGCCGCGTGGACGTCCTGTTCGTCCCGGTGGGCGGTCACTACACCATCGGCCCCGCCGAGGCCGGCCGCGTCATCGAGCAGCTCTCGCCTCGGGTCGTGGTCCCGATGCACTTCAAGACCGAGGCGAACGCGTCGTGGCCGATCGGCACGCTGGACGACTTCCTGCGGGGCCGGCCGGGTGCCCGCCGCGTCGGGGCGACGTTCGTCGTGACCCCGGCGACCCTCCCCGGCCAGCAGGAGATCTGGGCCCCCGTCTAGCCCGCGCCCCCGTCGCGGCGGATCGGGCAGCCGCCTGATGGCCCCTGGGGGCGATTCCCGCTACCGTGAGGAGGAAGCGCGCCCATCCGGGCCGTGGCGGGGGGAGGGGAGACGCGTGAGGGTCGGCGTGCCACGCGAGATCGCGCCGGGCGAGCGCCGCGTGGCGCTGGTGCCGGCCGCCGTCGAGCGGCTGCTCAAGGCCGGGCTCGAGGTCCAGGTGGAGGCCGGGGCGGGCGAGGCCGCGTACCACGCGACGCGCGAGTACGCGGAGGCCGGGGCCCGCATCCTGCCCGACCCCGCCGTGCTCTACGGCCAGTCGGACGTGATCCTGAAGGTCCGCCGGCTGCAGGCGACGCAGGACGGCGGGCACGAGGTGGACCTGCTGCCCCCGGGCGCCACGGTGATCAGCCTGTTCGTGCCCGACGACGACCCCGACCTGGTCCGCCGCGCGGCCGCGCGCGGCCTCAGCTACTACAGCATGGACCTGGTCCCCCGCATCAGCCGCGCGCAGCCGATGGACGCCCGCTCGGCGATGAGCACGCTCGCCGGGTACAAGGCGGTGCTGCTCGCGGCGGACCAGTACGGCTGGCTGTTCCCCATGCTGTCCACCGCCGCCGGGACCATTCCCCCCGCGAAGGTGCTCGTCCTCGGGGTGGGGGTGGCGGGGCTCCAGGCGATCGCCACGGCCCGCCGCCTGGGCGCGGTCGTCTCCGCCTTCGATGTGCGGCCCCAGGTCAAACAGGAGGTCGAGAGCCTGGGCGCGCGCTTCTTGACGATCGACGTGCAGAGCGAGCAGGACGCGAGCGGGTACGCGCGCGGCCTGACCGAGGAGCAGGAGCGCCGCCAGCGCGAGCAGATGGCCGCGTTCGTGCGGGATGCCGACATCGTCATCACCACCGCCCTCGTCCCGGGTCGCCGCGCGCCGATCCTCATCACCGCGGACATGGTGGCCCAGATGAAGCCCCGATCGGTCATCGTAGACCTGGCCGCCGAACAGGGCGGCAACTGCGAGTGGACCGAGCCGGGCAAGACCGTGGAGCGGCTCGGGGTCACCATCATGGGGCCGGTGAACATCCCGTCCATGATGCCCACGCTGGCGAGCCGGCTCTACGCGCGCACGATCTCGAGCTTCCTGCTCAACATGGTCCGGGACGGCGCGCTGGCGCCGGAGTTCGACGATCCGATCGTGGCCGCCAGCTGCGTCGTGCGCGCCGGCGAGGTCGTCCGGGCGACCGCGGCCGCCACGCTCACGAGGGGAATCCGATGACCGATGGCTGAGTTGCTGTTCGCCCTGAACATCTTCATCCTGGCTACCTTCGTCGGGTTCGAGGTGATCTCGAAGGTGCCGCGCCTGCTCCACACCCCGCTGATGTCGGGCTCCAACGCCATCTCCGGCATCTCGGTCATCGGCGCGATCCTCATCGCCGGCGAGGTCGGCGACCCGCTGCGCACCGTGCTGGGCGTGCTGGCGGTGACGCTGGCCATGATCAACGTGGTGGGCGGGTTCATGGTCACCGACCGGATGCTCGAGATGTTCAGGCAGCCGCCGCGGGGCGGGGGGCCGCGTCCGCCCGCATGAGGGTCGCCGTCATCGAGCTGGCGTACCTGGCCGCCGGCGCGGCGTTCATCGTCGCGCTGAAGTGGCTGAGCTCGCCCCGCACCGCCCGCCGGGGCAACCTGGTGGGCGCGTCGGGGATGCTGGTCGCTGTCGTCGCCACCCTCCTCCACCAGGAGATCGTGCGGTACGAGTACATCCTGGCCGGCCTGGTGGTCGGGTCGGCGGTGGGCGCGGTCGCGGCCCGACGGGCGCCGATGACCGCGATGCCCCAGATGGTGGCCCTGTTCAACGGCGTCGGGGGCGGCGCCTCGATGCTCGTGGCCTGGGCGGAGTACGTCGCGCTGCGGGGGGGGCAGGCCGGCGCCGACGTGCTCGTCAGCGTGATGGTCACGACCGTCGTCGGCGCCGTGACGCTGTCGGGCTCGGTGATGGCGTTCGGGAAGCTCCAGGAGCTCGTGCCGGGCCGGCCGATCACCTACCCGCTCCAGCAGGCGGGCAACCTGGTCCTCCTGCTGGCGATCCTGCTGCTGGCCGCGTTTCTGGTCGCCCGGACGGCGACGACGGGGCCGCAGCCGGCGCCCTTCTACCTGATGCTCGGCCTGGCCCTCGTGCTGGGCACCGCGTTCATCCTGCCGGTCGGCGGCGCGGACATGCCGGTGCTCATCGCCCTGCTGAACGCCTTCTCCGGTCTGGCGGCCGCCGGCGCCGGGTTCGTGCTGCACAACCACGTGCTCATCGTGAGCGGCGCGCTCGTGGGCTCCTCCGGCGTGCTGCTCACGCAGATCATGTGCTGGGCGATGAACCGCTCGGTGGGCAACGTGCTCTTCGGGGCGTTCGGCGCGACCGCCCAGGCGACCGGCGCGGCCGCCGGGCGCGTCGCGCAGCCCATTCAGGCGGACGAGGCCGCGACCCTGCTCGCCTACGCGCGGCGTGTCGTCATCGTCCCGGGCTACGGCCTGGCCGTCTCGCGCGCGCAGAACGAGGTGCGCGACCTGATGACCGCGCTGGAGGCGCGGGGCGTGCAGGTCTCGTTCGCGATCCACCCGGTCGCCGGCCGGATGCCCGGCCACATGAACGTGCTGCTGGCGGAGGCGGACATCCCCTACGACCGGCTCGTGGACATGGAGGAGATCAATCCCGAGCTCGAGCGCACGGACGTGGCGGTGGTCCTGGGCGCCAACGACGTCGTCAACCCGGCCGCGCGCAGCGACCCCACGAGCCCGCTGTACGGGATGCCGATCATCGACGCGGACCGGGCGGCCCACGTCATCGTCATCAAGCGGAGCCTGAGCCCGGGCTTCGCCGGGGTGGACAACGAGCTGTTCTACATGGCGAAGACGCGAATGTTCTTCGCGGACGGCCGCGAGGCGCTCGTCCGCATCTTGCAGGCCCTCAAGACCGTCTAGGCCCGACCCGCCAGATACTCCAGCAGCGTCCGGACGCCGAACCCCGTCGCGCCGCGGGGCAGCAGCGGGGAGGTGCCTTCCTCGCCGTCGAGGTACGCCACCGGGGCGATGTCGATGTGCGCCCACGGCACCTTGCCCGCGAACTCGCCGATGAACGCCGCGCCCTTCTGGGCCCCGCCCTGGCGCGAGCTCGAGTTCTTGATGTCGGCGACGTCGCTGCGCATCGCGCGGCGGTACTCCTCGTAGAGCGGGAAGGCCACGAGGCGCTCGCCCGCCCGCGCCCCGGCCCCGACCAGCCGATCCACCAGGCCCTGGTCGCTGCCCATGACCGCCGCGGCGTACGGGCCGAGCGCGACCCCGGCGGCGCCCGTCAGCGTGGCCAGGTCGATGATCTCGTCGGGTCCCCCGGCCGCCAGGTGCGCGACCGCGTCGGCCAGGATGAGCCGGCCCTCGGCGTCGGTGTTCGTGATCTCGATCGTGGTGCCGTTGACCGCCCTGACCACGTCGCCCGGCCGCATGGCGCGGCTGCCCACGGCGTTCTCGACCGCGGCGATCGCGGCGGTGACGCGCACCGCCGGCTGGAGCAGGGGCAGCGCGCGCATGGTCGCGAGCACCGCGGCCGCCCCGGACATGTCCTCCTTCATGGTGGCCATGCCCTCGGGCGTCTTCAGGTCGACCCCGCCGGTGTCGAACGTCACGCCCTTGCCGGCCAGCGCGATGGTGCGCCGGGGTCGCGCGGGCGCGTAGTCCATCAGGATCAGGCGCGGGGTGTGCGCGCTCGCGGCGCCGACCGCCAGGATCACCTCGAGTCCGC
>Ga0308411_10000880_pt1 | contig 20268 bp, 17 predicted proteins | sample HotsprottomLayer_2_FD_203530 | JGI IMG/M metagenome (GOLD analysis project Ga0308411, IMG submission 203530) | Hot spring phototrophic mat microbial communities from Octopus Spring, Yellowstone National Park, Wyoming, United States -... | ecosystem: Environmental > Aquatic > Thermal springs >...
TCCCAGTGCGGGAGGCGCAGGCCAAAAACGCGCTCAAGCTTGGCGCAATCGAGCACCGCGCGCATCGGGCGGCGCGCCGGGGTCGGGTATTCAGCGGTGGTAATCGGGACCACCTCGCGGCAACGCCGCACTGACGCAGGCACCCGCTCCCAGATGGCGCGGGCAAAACCGTGCCAGGTGGTCACCCCGGAAGCGGCCAGGTGATACACTCCACAGTGGGCCATCGGCTCGCGCGCATGGATCACGCGGGCCAGGACCAGAGCGGTCGTTTCAGCGATGTGTCGCGACCAGGTGGGCGCGCCCCATTGGTCGTTGACCACGCGCACCTCCTCACGTGTGGTGAACAAGCGCAGCATGGTGCGCAGGAAATTCTGGCCGCGGCCGCCGTACACCCAGCAGAGGCGGAAGATCAGGTACCGGCCGCCGGCCTGTTGCACCGCCAGGTCGCCGGCCAGCTTGCTGCGGCCATATTCGCTGAGCGGATTGGGCGGGGCGTCCTCGCCGTAGGGCGCTTTTTGATGACCGTCGAAGACATAGTCGGTCGAATAATGCACCAGCCAAGCGTCACGACGGCAGGTCTCTTCGGCCAACAGCGCGGGGGCTGTGGCGTTCAAGCATCGGGCCAGTTCCGGCTCGGTCTCGGCACGGTCCACCGCGGTGTAAGCGGCGGCGTTGACCACCACGTCCGGGCGGGTTTGGTCCAGCCATGAGCGCATAGAATCGGGCCGTGTCAGGTCCAGGTCAGGGTAGTCCACGCCGGTGACATGTCCCAACGGCTGGAGGGTGCGCATTAGTTCCCAGCCCACCTGCCCGCGGCAGCCGATGACGAGAATATTACGGGGCATGAAAGAAAGCTAGTTTGATGTCAGTAGCCGGCTGTGGTGCAAACTTCTAGTGATAAAGGCTTCGAGTTTACTGAGACCCTGTGAAGGCATACAGTTTGCAAGGGTTAGTAGCACGAGTCGGCTGCGCCTGAGTCCGCATCTTCCATGTCCACACCAGGCAGAAAACAGCGACACTGGCTTGCGTCTAACACCAAATGGACTCAAGGGAACAGCCGTTCGGCCGGCAGTTCACGCAGCCGGGGCGCGGCGGCGTCCCGGGCTGAAAGGATGGGGTCGCGCACCGGCCAGGCAATGGCCAGGTCGGGATCGTCCCAACGCAGGCAAACCTCGTCACCCGGCGAATAGGGAGCGGTGCACTTGTAGTGAAAAAGAGCGGTCTCGCTCAGCACAACAAAGCCGTGGGCGAAGCCGGGTGGAAGGTAAAACTGGTTGCGCGCCTCTCCGCTCAGGCGCACGCCCTGCCAGCGTCCGAAGGTGGGCGAGCGGCGCCGCAGGTCCACGGCCACGTCCCACACCTCGCCGGCGAGCACCATGACCAGTTTGCCCTGGGGGTTGGGATTTTGGAAATGCAGTCCGCGCAGCACTCCTCGATGCGAGAAGGAAAAGTTGTCCTGAACGAACTGCTCGGCAATGCCCGCTTCCCGGTAACGTGCTTTGTTCCAACTCTCGCAAAACCAGCCCCGGGCGTCACCGTACACGCGGGGTTGGATCAAAAGCAGCCCCTCAAGTTGTCCGGGCTCGACTTTCATATCGCTCGCTCCGCGCGCAGTCGCCGGGCTTCGGCCACGACCTCATTCTGGAGGTAGTCGCGGTACTCACATGCAGGCATGGTTTCGACCAGAGCCGCCAGTTCCTCGAGCGAGAGGAAGCCGCGACGGAACGCCGCTTCTTCCGGACAGCCGATCTTCACGCCCTGCCGCTTTTCAATGGTCTGCACATAGGCAGAGGCCTCATGCAGGCTACTGCTGGTGCCGGCGTCCAGCCAGGCCAGCCCGCGCGGCAGCCGGTACACCCGTAATTGACCGCGTCGCAAGTACTCGCGGTTTACGTCCGTGATCTCGAGTTCGCCGCGCGCCGAGGGCCGCAACCCGCGCGCAATTTCCACCACCTGGTTGTCGTAAAGATAAAGCCCCGGCACGGCGTAGTCACTGCGTGGCTGGCGCGGCTTTTCCTCAATCGAAAGCGCCCGGCCCTGCGCATCGAACTCCACCACACCATAGCGGCTGGGGTCCTTCACCTGATAGCCAAAAATGGTTGCGCCACTCTGAAACTCGGCGAACGCCCGGGTGAAATAATCGCCGCCGGCAAAGAGATTGTCGCCGAGGATCAGTGTGACCGGGTCGCCACCGATAAACGAGGCCGCTATCAGGAACGCCTCGGCGATGCCGCCCGGGCGGGGCTGCTCACGGTACTCGATCGAAATCCCCCAGCGGGGGGCCGGCGCCAGCAATTGCCGGAAACGCGGCAGGTCGTGCGGCGTCGAGATCAGACACAGCTCCCGCACCCCGTTTTCGATCAGGGTCGTCAGCGGATAGTAGATCATCGGCTTGTCATAGACCGGCTGCAGTTGCTTGGACGCCACCAAGGTGAGCGGATACAAGCGCGAGCCGGCACCACCGGCGAGGATGATGCCTTTCATGAAGTCAGAAGGGGATTAACCACAAAGACACCAAGGCACAATGACGGGGTCAATCACGGGCATTCCGGTATCCGGTATCCAGAAGCGGATAACCCAATAAACGAGGCGAGTCCAGCTCGGGCGCCAAGGTGGCCGGATTCTGAGCCTTTAAAAGACTGAAACCGAAAAGTTTCGACAGACCGCGCGAATCACCACGCGGTCCAGCCGCCCTCGACGAAAAGGCTCAGGCTTGCGCTACTCAGGGCATTGAAATGTGCAATAAGGAGCCCAATATTCCGGCATTTTACGTGAAAAAGCCCCAAAAAAATTTGGACATGGAGCACACGATGCTCCTAAGGATCGCTGGTATCGTCTAAGTATTATTTGTGGGTTTTACCAACTATTTCTGAAGGAGGCTGGCCAAATATTCAGCAGCTGCGGCGGCCGCCCGGCCATGGTTTGTGAAGACTCGTTGGGACAATCGGCTCCAACGTTCGCATGAGTCTGGAGTATCCATCCATTGATAAATTCTTCTTATTAGTTCCTTCGAGCTCGCCACGCGGATCGCCAGCCCCTGCTTCCAGTTATCCTCTAGGGGCGGCCATCCATCAGTGTCAAACTGCCATACCGGCTTGCCAAAGAGAAGCGCCTCGTACATAGCGGTAGAACAGACCGAAGCGACCATATCCGCCGCGCTCAGGATAGTTATCAGATCAAACTCGTTCTTGATCACTCGCACGTGAGGTGTCTGACGGTACAACGCCCCATCTTCACTGGGATGCAACTTTGCTACAATGTTCACATGAGGTATCGCTACTGCCGCCTCCTCCAACCAGGTCGCGCTCTCTATTGGAGCATTGCCATTCCGGACCAAATCGTTACCATTGGAAAAAAATACCAGTGTGGGGCGGTCTGGTAAATTGAGCGATCGACAAAACAATGCTCGGGCATTGGGTACAGGTTGGAAATTGTCATGTCGCGGACTACCCACTGCCCGCAATTTGCTTGTTGGCACTCCAAGCCTTTGCAGAATATGATTGGAAGATTCGCCCCATGTGAGCATTATATCCTCCAGCACAGGCGTATAAAAGGCCTGGGGGATACCATGCTGTAACTGCACTGTGAATCGCCCCTCCAGACGTGCTCTCGTAGAGAAAGCCACCAAACCACTCTGACAATTAGAGGTGACTACTAATAATTTCGGTTCTACTCGGCAGAATATTTCGCCAGCAAGTTGCATTAGCTTAGCCGCACTCGCCGTAGCGAACATGAAGTTCCGTCGCAACGAATCGTTGTCCAAAGTAGGTATACGCGAAATCAAAGCTTCCCAGGCGGAATCGGCCCAGTCTGGTACAGCCGCTACAAAAGAACCCTGTACACAATGGGCGCTTTCTGGTAGCTCAGCCTTTGCGTTCAAGGCTAGCAGTTGCGACCGAATTCCGAGTTGACGACAGGCATTCCAAACAGGCAGTACCATATCCCGTCCCAGATTTCTCCCACCTTCCAACAAAAAAAGAACGTCCGCTTTTTGTAATGGACCAAATCGGCGAATACTGCGGAATAAGCGTCGCAACCAGTGTTCTAACCATCCGTATTTTCCAATATTGCTCTTCTGTACGCAAAAGGTTTTGAAAATCAGATGTCGTAGAGGCTCCAGTTGAGGAAAAGCGGCCAGCACCGCATCAGCCTGCTCTCGAAATAGCAAATATTGCTGATCGAGAAACATCATGCGATTATAGACATAAGTAAAATCGAATGATCAAGAATTATAGCAACGAGGCCAACACTTGGGCAACTCGTTCGCCGGCACGGCCGTCTAGTGGGCCGCAATCGTTCTCCCGGATCCATTTGCGACCTGGCGCATCTAATGCTGGGTTCTCGAGATATTGATTAATGAGAGTCACGCATTCCTCTGGAGTGTGCGCCAGACGCACGCCACCACTCTCAACGATAGGACGGTAGTCGCTGCGTTGGTAAAAGCGGCGCACAGACCGGCCGGGCGGGATACCGACGGGAAGGTCGAAGAAGACATTGACCACGGGCTTGTCCAGGATCGCAGAATCCACGGTCATGGTGCCACTGACGTTGACCTGTACATCTTGGTACGCCAAGGTTGCCAAGTGCACAGGCTCATCTTCGAGAATCAGCCGAACAACTTGTGCCTCGTGGGCTTCGCTGCGGTACTCCGCTGTCCCCGGAGGTGGAAACACCGCCACATCACGGCGGGGATGGCGCAGTAGTGGCACGGACGCCCCAAACCCGCGAGGATGGCCGCGGATGAGAAGTTGCGCCCGCTTCGGTCCGCGTCGTATCCCACCAGAAGCGACGGCGTCAGCCAGGTACTGGACTATGTCAATCTCATGTGGGATCAGGGTGGGCGTGGCGCAGGTGTACACTACTAACGGACGTTGCGGATCCAACCCGACCAGTCGAAAAAATTCCTCTTGACCCAGTCGAAAGCGCGGGTCAAGGTGCCGATCGAACTGCGGCGACCCTGTCACGTGTACACGTTCCGCCGGTATTTCCGGATAAATGCGATGCAAAAAACCGCGAGTCAGGTCGGACCATACCAAATACGCTAAAGCATCAGGAAGATGCTGGATCTTTGCCGCGAGGTTGTCGCGCGAACGAATCATCACCGCCGTAGGCAACCCAACCGAGTTGGCGGCCTCCATCAGCACCATCTCGCGTGGGCCCTCGAGCGAAAAGGCCACCACCAAGTGTGCCTCCCACTTCGAAAAAAGACGTCGGTATTGGTCAGCGACGGCGTGCCTGCGTAACGCGGATGCAAAGGCTTGCCGCCGCGGTGCTGCTAAGCCGCGACGACCGTCGCGCGCGTACCGCCACAAACGCAGCCTTTCCCGCGCCAGTTTGACCAAGCGCAAGGGCAGCCAACGCCCTTTCCCCGCATAGCAGGAGGCGATGACTATACTCCACAATGTCGTCGGATCGTAGTAGCTCTTGCGCGTCAGATAGGCCCGCGTCATCAGTGCTTCGAGGATAGGGTCCGAGTACGCTGAAAACTCCAAAAGCCGTCCCAGTTCAACTCCTTCAGGACAGGCTGCCTGCGACCCTTCAAACTGTGCCGGATCTACCAAGACGATAACCCTCTCGCCGGTCAACTCTTGAAGTCTCCGGCCCAGTTCACCGTTGCGCACATTGCGCAGAGACAAGAAGCTGTCGCAGGCGAGAACGATGGCCATCAGGATTGGGTTGACACACCGTACGTGAGTTCTACTTCCACGACTTCACAGATGGCGTGCCAAGCGAGAAGGTGGAGTTCTTGGATGCGGGGTGTTGTCGTAGCCGGTGCGCAGAAACACACATCGGTGACATCACTTAACGGTCCTGGCGCAGCACCCGAAAAACCGATGGTGACCGCCCCGATCTCCCGTGCTGCCGTGATTCCCGGCAGCACGTTTTCTGACCGCCCGTTCGTACTTATCCCAACGACCACGTCCCCCGCCCGCCCTAACGCCCGAACTTGGCGGCGGCAGACCTCAGCGAGCGACCAGTCGTTGCCGACACAGTTCAAAATTGATGTGTCGGTGGTCAAGGCGATAACCGGCCAAGGGGCGCTCTCCCGCGCGAACCGACCCACCAGCCCTCCGGCCACATGCTGCGCCTCCGCCGCACCGCCACCGTTGCCAAAGAGCAAAATCTTATGCCCGCAGACGATGGCCCTTGCGAACTCATAGGCGATCCGGTCAAGAACCACCAAATGGTTGGTCGTAATCCGCCCGTGCGATTCTTGGCTGTCTGCTACAATCTTCCTCAGTGTTTGGCGGCGGCGCTCACTTCCGTTCGCCAACGTCTGCATCTCGGTCAAAAGTCGGGCAGCTTCAGCAATCGCACCCCCACCGCCCGACGCCGCCAGCACTCGATCTGCCGCCGCCTTCGCCGCCGGTAAAGCGTTGGCCGGCGCCAGGCCCAGCCCCACACACTGTAAAGCCGGCGCATCACGGTCCGAATCGCCAACATAACACATTTCCTCGAGACCCACTCCGAGGCGAGCGGCAAGAGTACCGAGCGCCTTCACTTTGTCCTTGGCGCCACGGACTACTGTGCCCACACCCAATCGCTCGGCGATTTTGTCGACGATTTCATCCTCCTCACCAGTCACGAGGGCCACTTGGACACCCTGATGCCGCAAGGCTGTCACTGCATCGAGATCGTGGAATGAGATACGTTTGTCACCCCCTTCCCTGACCACACTCGTAGTGCCGTCGGTCACAACGCCGTCGATGTCCAAAACTACCAAACGAATTGTTTTCACCACACCGATCTCCCTCCATCAATAACCAAGTTCGCGCCGGTCATATACGATGACGCGTCCGACACCAGAAACAAAATTGCCCCCTGGTATTCGCTGACACTCGCCATACGACCCAGAGGAATCAACGCCGTAAGGCGTTCGACAAACTCGGCGTCCTGATCCACGTACACTCCTCCAGGTGAGATCGCGTTGACCCGGACACCGCGATGTGCCCAGTAGGTCGCCAAGTACTTCGTCAGACCGATGAGACCGTGCTTGACCACCGAATAGCTAACCGGCTTGACAGGTTGCTGGTCCTCCGGCAGAGTGGACCGGCGGTAAACGCGCTGGTCTGGTGCAACCACGGCGAGGTCGCTAGCTACGTTCAAAATGACTCCCCGTCCGCGTTTAGCCATCTCGGATCCAAACACCTGCGCTGCAAGCATCGCCCCAGTCAACCCGACTGCCAAGTCCCGTTCCCATTCAGCAAGAGCATAGCTCTCGAATCGGGACCATTGTAAACCTTCACGCGCCTCCATTTTTGGGTTGCGCGCTGCATTGTTGATCAGGATGTCCACCGTACCGAACGTGCCCAAGACCTCACCAAGGGAATTTTCAAGTTCCTCGCGACGGGTGATGTCAACAACCAGTCCCAAGGTGCGCACACCACGACGTGATTCGATCTCGGCACACACCCGCTGCACTTGCTGGACATCGATATCGAGTAGTACGGGGTGACCACCAGCGGCGGCGATCACGTCCGCATGCTGAGCGCCCAGCAAGCCAGCGCCGCCAGTGATTATCGCTACCCGACCGGACAAATTGAAAAACTGCTCAACAGTCACAACGCGAGGAATCTCCGAGGCGCTGCTAAAATTTAGCTTGTTCATCCCTTACGCCTAAGTTTCTTCATGATTGGGAGCTCCGATTCGTATACCCGTTTGATACCATCGCCCAGTGCTTTCTCCACGGCACGGATGTCTTTGACGAGTCGCTCGAAACCCTGAGGCTCGACACTTGCAGCTTGATCACTCCCCCACATCGCCCGATCCAAAGTGATATGACGCTCTACAACGCAAGCTCCTAACGCCACGGCAGCCACCGTTGTTGCCAACCCAACCTCATGACCCGAATATCCAATAGGAAGCCCATAACGACGCGCCAGCGTATGAAGCACTTTTAGGTTTAACTCGTCGGTCTTGGACGGGTAAGTGCTGTTTGTGTGCATGAGCAGAAGATTCTCCTTACCCAGTATTTCTACGGCGTGGTCCACTTGCTCCAGGGAGCTCATACCTGTGGATAAGATAATTGGCCGACCGTACTTACGGTGATGTCGTAACAAGCAGTCATCGGTTAAGGAGGCCGAGGCTATCTTATAACACGGTGGCTGGAATTGCTCGATGAAATCCACTGAGGCCTCATCCCAACATGACGCAAACCAAAGGATGCCTTTTTGCCGACAATATTGGTCTATCTCCTGGTACTGCGCAAACCCGAACTCGAGCCCGCGCTTGAGATCACCGTTAGTTGTACCAAAAGGACTTTCTCTCGGTTTGGCAAGCTCCTCGGCAGTGTAAACCACCTCTATGGTCCGTTTCTGAAACTTTACAGCATCACAGCCTGCGTGGACCGCAGCGTCAATCAAGCGACGGGCGATCTCGAGGCTGCCATTGTGATTAATGCCGATCTCGGCAATGATGAAGCAGGGTTGGTTATCCCCTACTTCCCGGTTTCCAATCTTGATAGTTTTGCTCACGGCTCTTTTGTGTTTGTTGGTTGTGTCGTTCCGAAATGTCGGCTATGCCCGGTTTACACAGAGTGTCGCACAGCAGTTTTACCGAGCGAGTTATCACCCTGTTCCAAGCGTCGCAGCGCCTCTTCAACTTGCGGCACATTTTCAGGATAATCAATCTCGAAGTGCTCCTCCTCAATGACGAACGGAAGGGCACAATTGCCCCACATTGAGTTCGTTTCCAGGACAGCTCTCGGCCGGAGGACGTCCACATAACCACTTTGCCAGTAAACGACCGGGAGCATTTGGCGCGGCAGGGACTGACAGTCCGGAGTGCCGGGCAGGCGGAGCAACGGCTCCAAATAACCATGCTCGGTGATGCGCCACATCTTGTACGGCGATTGCAGGGCGCAGCGCACTGAGCGCACCGCATCGGCCTCCGGATGCGCTGCCAGCAAGTCCACAGCCTGGTCAATTAGTTCGACGCGTCTTACCGGCCCCGACGGCCGCAGGTGCACCACCAGGTCTGGTATGTACTGCTCATGGTCACGCAGCCAGTGCAAGGCATGGCGAAAGACATCGATGTCCGGCGATAAATCCTGGGCAAACTCAACTGGACGCAAAAAGGGCGTCTCAGCACCCCAACGTCTGGAAACCTCTGCGATCTCAGCGTCATCAGTCGAAACAATGACCCGGTGAATTCGACGGGATCGTTTTGCCTGCAGGATGGAGTAGGCAATCAGGGGCTTCCCCGCCACCAACATAATGTTTTTACGGGGAACACCCTTTGAGCCGCCGCGCGCTGGAATCAAAGCAAGGACGCGTGCATTCATACAACTTCTATGGCTCGACCGCACTCCATTGAGGCTGCCGCCGCAAGAGCTATTTTCAAGCTGCGTATTCCTTCAGTCAAATCAACCAGCGGCTTTTCTGTGCCCTGGATGCATGCCCAGAAATGACGCTGCTCGGCGAGAAACATCTCGTTACGCTCAAACTTTTCGAACTGGACCACCTCGTGGGTACGTGCGTCAATTTCCCAGAATTCCACTACTTGCCTGTAATAGTCAAAGCGCACTCTCCCGGAGTCGCCGATCACTTCACAGATACGTTGCGGCGGGCGCTGTAGATAATCAAGATGTATGTGAACTGGCAGCGGGCGGCCGTGCTGCTCGCAATGCAACAACAGACTCACGGAATCTTCCACGTTTAGCTCAAGTCGGCTGAGATGACCGCCAACGGCAAAAACTCGACGTGGCATACCAAACAGCCAGAGCGCATAATCCAGCTCGTGGGTCTGGATGCGCAAACACCCCCCACCCAGCTCGCGGCGCGCGGGATGAGACATGCGATAATCTTCCCAAGGATGCCAGTCTGGCAGGTACTCGCCGTTGACTATGTGCGCCGCAGTGATCCGCCCCAAACGTCCGGCATCGATCAAAGATTTCACCCGACGCAAACCCGGGTGAAAGCGAAACTGGTAAGCCACAAAGACCACCAGTCGTTGACGATCCACCTCCTGCGCCAACTCGTCCATGCCCTCCAGAGAGTCCGACACAGGTTTTTCAATGAACAGATGGCAACCCGCGCGCGCCGCCGCCAACGCCGTGCTGATGTGTAGAGAATTCGGATTAGTGATAAACGCGGCAACCGGCTTCTCCGACAAGGCGGCGTCGAGGTCGGTGAACGATTTGAGGCCATAAGTTGATTCCAGGTCAGCGCCGGGGCGCACTGTCATATCCGCGTTGAGCACCGGTCCGCCACCACGCTGGCGCCAGGCGAGAATCTCAATCTGGTCACCGCACAGAGCGCGCAGATTTCGGAGATGCCTCTGACCAATTGAACCAAGGCCGCAAAAAAGAACTTTCATTTAATCTGGTCCCAAGTTGCCAGTCCGTTTGTGTGTGGGAATCCCCGCCAAACAAGACGCTTTACAGGTGAAGACGACCGCAGGCCGTGCTGACAGTGCAACCAGAGTCAGGAAGGCTATGCGATACCACAAACATAACTTGTATTTGCGGAATTTGTGAAAAATAGCAACCCGAGCAGATTGTTACGCTGTCGTTATATACCAATACGGGCTTCCCAGTCATGTGCTGCCGATGAGGTGTGCGTATGGTCCAGGAAGTATTCGGCCCATAATTCCAAGTTGATCCACTGCCATAAAAAAAAAGAATTGTCCCCTTCTCCATGAAAATAAGCTTCCATTGCCGCGAGCGCCGCCTGCCGCTTAACCCAGCCCCGTTTCCAGAAGGATTCACGGTCAATATGATCTCGCACCCACTCCCGCAATTCGCCTCGAAACCACTCACGCTGCGGCGTTTGTACGGAACGCTTAGCAGCCAGACGGACTGCATCTGGTAGAAGGCGGCGCGCCGCACGTCGCAGGATGGCTTTGGTGACTCCATGTGAAATTCGATCTTCCGCAGGCAACGAGAACTCGTAAGCCAGGAGTCGGTGATCAAGGAACGGTGGACGCAACTCTGTTCCAACCGCCATACTCAAGCGGTCGCGAAACCGCAACGCCCGGGGCAGCTTGGTATAACGTAGTTCGCGAAACATTAAATTACGCAGATAATCAGGGAACGGGCGGGCAAAGCGCGTCTTGATAGTGGCCGCTGCACGTGCAAACTCCGGGTCAACACAATCCGGTCGAACACTGCGCGTGAGATCTTGCCCCTTGCCCACATCGGCTGTGTCTTCCGTGGCCGCCCGCATCAAGGCCAGAGCCGTTGCGCGTTGTTGGGGTGTGGTGACGCCGGAGGCGGAAAGTTCCCGGGCCAAGACAGTGAAATCACCTTGATTCCACAAATCCGCCCAAAAGGCCGGTTTGAAGCGTTCGTAACCGGCGAGAGCCTCATCCATCCCACTTCCATCCATCATCACAACAAAACCTTTCTGACGCGCCAGACTGAAACATTGCGCGTAAGCGATGATAGGCGCGCCTGCAAATGGTTCTTCCTGCACAATTGCCTGGTGCATGGCACAGCGGGCGAAATCTTGCGCGGTAACTTCAACGAAATGTGCCAATCGGCCGGTGCATCGTGCCATTTCTTGGACATAAGGGCGCTCACTATACACGGGATCAGAAAAGGCAAACGAAAATGCTTCCACCTTGGTTGGCTCGGGGTGACTGCGATCCAAGAGGCTGAGCAACATCGCTGAATCGAGGCCGCCGCTCAAGGTCACGCCGATAGGCACATCGCTGCGCAAGTGAAGAGTGACAGCTTCGCGTGCCTTGTCAAGAAGCGTTTCCTCGCGAGCGGAAGGACGTGGGTCTGGCTCGAGGGCCGCAGCAGCTTCGGCGAGATCCCAGTAGCGACGGGGTGGCTGAGGTTCTCCTTCCCGGATAATCATCCAGTGCCCAGGAGAGAGTTTGAAAATACCGCGGAAGAATGTCTCTTCACTGTGTTCGTAGAAATCCCGCGCGAGAAAGTCATAAATTACCTCGTGGTTGGCCTGGGCTGGTATGCCTGCACTCAGAAGAGCCCGGATTTCTGACGCAAAGAAAAAGTGCCCATGACGGCAGGCGAACACGAACGGTTTGATGCCGATCCGGTCGCGCGCACAAAAAAGCTCGCGTTTCTCCGCGTCCCAAATGGCGAGTCCGTACATCCCAACAAACCGTGCCAAGCAGGCCGGCCCCCAATGCGCGTAAGCCTGCAACACCACTTCGGTGTCTGTTTGCGAGCCGTAGGTCAGCCGGGGCAGTTCTGCACGCAACTCACGGTAATTGTAAACTTCGCCGTTGAAAACGATCGTGTAGCGACCATCCGGTGTGCTCATGGGTTGTCGCCCCGCGTCGCTAAGATCAAGAATACTCAATCGCCGGTGTCCCAAGACGACCCCGGGGGCTTCCCACAATCCGCTGCCATCCGGTCCCCGATGTTGGAGAGTCTCAATCATGGCAGCTACCACCCGCCGATCTGCTGCCGGCCCTACCATACCCGCTATGCCGCACATGACCTTAACTCCCGCCTTGACAGCTCCGGGTTTTTGCCAGCCAGAATTCGGCCAGTTCAAGATCCTCCCGATCATCAATATCCAGTGAGGTCCAGCGATCCATCACATATCCGGCTACTCGTTTCCCGTAAAATGATCGTTCGGTCTGGATCGTAATTGCGCGTGTCACCAAGACCGCCGGGCCGTTGCGAGCATACAATCGAGGCAAATTTTGCCGACGAAACCGATCCGTACCCTTAGGGGGAAGCATGAAATCCTCCAACCAAATGCCGTTAGGTTTCATTACCGACCAAGGATGGAAGTTGTGGGGCACCTCAACCACACTCACAACTGTATCAGCACCAGTGCATTCCAGCATAGCCAGGGCGGCTTCAATATGTTGCGGACTGCGAAGCGGCGAGGTGGGTTGCAGTAGGACCACCACATCCGCCTGCCAGTCCTCACGGGCGGAAAGCCACTGCAGGGCATGCAGGGCCACATCCACACTGGGAGTGTCATCACGCGCCAGCTCCACCGGACGAAGGAACGGGACCTCCACTCCACAAGTCCGACCGACCTCGGCGATCTTTGGATCATCCGTGGAAAGCACCACCCGAGATAGTGACCGACTGGCGCGGGCGGCCTCACAAGTCCAAGCAAGCAAAGGTTTTCCAGCCAGAGCGACGATGTTCTTCCCCGGGATACCCTTGGAACCGCCACGTGCAGGAATGAGGCCGAGGACATTCATCAATAGGTAATCCGCTTTTGCAACCGCCAAGTACAGCTCGCCAACACCTCCGCGATGCGTTCCCCCGCCCGGCCGTCACCATAGATAGGCACGGGTGGATAAGGTCCGTGTTTGACCTGCTGTTCGATAGCAGCTGCGATAGCGTCACGCTCGTGAGGAACGTCTATAACATTCGGGCCGCGTTGGCGCATGTCCTGTCGGCTGCCGATATTGACCACGGGTGTTCCGATGAAGGCACCCTCTCGAATCCCACTGGAAGAGTTGCCCACCAGACAAGCCGTGCGTTTCATGAGCCGTATGTAAATTTCCGTAGGCAGGTTCTTGAAGAAATGGATTCTGCCATTGGGATTACGCTCACGGTACTTACGCATACCCCGGGCTATGTCCTCCGAGCCGGCGTCGGCATTCGGCCAGAGTGCAATACACGGAACGCCAAGGTCGTGAATTGCCTGCAGGGTCTCGGTGATCTGTTGTTCGCCTTCACCGTACTCGGTGGTAACCGGATGTTGAGACAAGATCACGAAAGGCTTGTTGAGATCGAACCGACCGCCAACGCCTTCCGCGAACAATTCATCACCCACGCCGTCTGTACTTTGTGCAAGCACCTCGGCGACCAGGTCTATTCGCGGACATCCCACCAGGTACACGTCCTCGGGCCGCTCTCCCATGCGGATTATTCGGTCGCGTGCATCCGGGCAGGCGGGGAAGTGAATATGAGCAAACTTGGTAACGGCGTGTCGTATGCTTTCGTCAATCGTGCCGGAGACCTCTCCCCCCATGGTGTGGGCCAGAGGCAGATTCATATACGCCGCCGCCAGGGTTGTGGCCATGGTTTCAAATCGGTCACCCACGGTCAGGACAATATCGGGCTCGAGCTGTTCAAATACCGTGGGCAACTCAAGGAGACCCAACCCGGTAGACTTGGCCATGGTCGCCGGGGTTTCTCCCTCTACCAGCATAAAGACCTTGGCTACCGGTCGAAAACCGTCTGCCTCGACCAACTTCACTACTTGGCCATAGCGGTCCAACAAGGCGGAGGCCGCACAGACAACCTGCAATTGAAGCTGGGGGTGTTTCTGAATAGCCCGCATCGCGGATTTGATGCTACTATAATTCGCGCGAGAACCAATAACCACACATACTTTACGCATGTTATCAAAGTCGCACGGTACTGTTCGTAGCCATTGTGAAAAAATACGGCCCAGGATTTGCCCCGGTCTATTCTTGCAAATCCGCCCAAGATATCAAGGTATTTGCAGGTATCGCACGCCGGCTACGTCGGCCAATGATGCGCGCCAGGTCGCGCGGGGGAATCCCCGTGCCCGGCTTCTTGATCGCCAGCATGGATTCGTCCAGGACCGTACCGGCCGGGATGTCCACCACCGTCACCACGCTTTTCTCGAAAATCTCTTTCATGGGCCGCAGACGCATCGCCAGGGCATCCTTGTCCACCGGGTGCTTGAGTATAGCCTCGATGGCCCGAATGCCCCGCACCAGGTCCGCAAACTCCTCCGGCTCCAACGAGTGCCTGGCGTCGCTGCCGTACATGAGGCGCGAGAAGGTGAAGTGCTTCTCGATTACCGTCGCCCCCAATGCGACAGCGGCAAAGGCTGCGTAGTTGGTCAGCGTGTGATCTGACAGCCCCACGGGCAGGCTGTAGCGATCCCGCATCGCCAGCATCACATTCAAGCCGACCTCTTCGTAGGGACAGGGATATTCGGATGTACATTGAAGCAACGTGATGCGACCATGACACTTGCGGATGGTCTCCACAGCGGCGTCCAGTTCCGCCCATGTACTCATGCCGGAAGAGAGGATCACGGGTTTACCGGTCTGCGCGATCACCTCGAGCATGGGCAGGTTCGTGATCTCGCCCGAGCCGACCTTGTACCGAGCCACGCCCACTTGTTCCAGCAACTCGACCGCCTCGATGGAAAAAGGCGAGGACAAAAACTCGACGCCGTGTTTGTCGCAATGCGCCTTGAGCTGCCGCCATTGTTCCAACGTAAATCCAGTGCGCTGGAAGTAGTCGTATCGAGACTCTTCCTGAAAATACGACGGTCCCGGGGCATCACGCAATGTTTCCGCTTGAGGAATATGGGTCTGGAACTTCACTGCATCTGCTCCCGCTGCTGCCGCCGCCTCGATCAGCTTGCGGGCGTTGCCAAAGCTGCCGTCATGGACGGAGCCAATCTCGGCAAGGATGGCAACGCATTTCAGGTTTTCGAAGTTCATGCAACGCGTTCCTTAAAGTTACTAAAGTAGCATCGCCCTATTTTCCCCGCCTGCCGTACGCATCGGTCAGACATTCGAGGATTCGGCGGTACTTGGGCAATTGTGCTTCGAAGGAAAACTCTCGGCGATATAATGCAATAGCAGCCGCTGCAAGGCGTGATCTCAGCGACTGATCCGAGCCGAACCGCTCTAATTGACGCACTAAACCGGCAGTGTCAGGTGCCATGAGACAGTTGACGTCGTTCTCAAACTCTGGAATACACAAGAACGTGCTTTGAAAACCAATGCTCACAACGCCGTGGGCTGCGGCAGTAACAAAGCGAGTGCGGAAGCCCGTGTTCTCCGGATAGGCCATAAGAAGTCCATCACCTGGCAGGAAAACGCTGCTCAAGTCAGGGACGAAGCCGTGAATCTTGAAGTGCTGCGTCAACCAGGTCCAATTGCCCCCGATGTCGTGCGCATCGGGTTCTCCTACTTGATGCCACTCGAGCCGACATCGTAGTTTGCGAAGCAGCGGCCACAATTCCTCTCGCAGAAAAGCCAGTGATCTCCGCATCGCTGTATTCGCCCCTGTGCCGAATAGGAATATGCGCGCTACTGGCGCTGCGTTGGTAGCAGTTATCTGAATGGTGGGGCCTACAATAGGAATGTACTCCACTTGAACTCGACGGGCGGCCAGCTCAGCAGCTTCGGATGCCGAGACACAAACCACGGCTTGCGCCCGACCGCAGAGTGCTTCTTCCGCCCGTCTCAGGCGTCGAAGCCGAAGCCGCTCGATTTGATCAACTGATCGCTTCTTCGTCTGGTACCTCACGCCAATGACGCGGTAGAGAAAGTCGTGATGAGAATAGACAACTCTATCGAACGAAGCAGCCGCCCAAATCCCGCTGACCCACTCGGCCCAGACGGGTTGGCCAGGTTCCCTTTGTACTTGATGCAACGTGGCGGTGACAGGTGTGGGTTCTAGGTGCAGATAATAACGCAAAGCTGCATGGTTGCTAAGCATGGCTAACAACGCCTGCACCCGGGCCTGCAGTCTGCCAACTGCAGGTTTCTGTGCTTGCACCGGCACAATTTCTAGCGCCGCTGGATCCGCCTGCAAATCTAGATCGTGAAGCCGATCAGCAGGAACCACCAAACTCAGCTTATGCCCTAGCGCTAGGAGGCTGCTAGCGTTTTGCCAATAGCGGAGCTCCCCCCCGTTACGAGCACAACGGCGTGGCGCAAAGTTCGAACAGAGCATCGTCAAGCGCATATTAATTGATGTGAAATCAAGTGGGACGACTGTCACTTATCGTACAGAACGCCGATACCACAACCGTTTCACACGGCTGAGCATCAGCGACCCCAGACCTACGCCTACCCGTGCGCTGATGTTGCGGTAGGAATCGTACCCAAGCAGGACCAGCAAAGCAGTCCCCACGATGGCCGCCCAAAGCTGTGGCAAAATGCTTACCACCAACAAGGTTAGGGTAAAAGCGCCCAAGGACTTCAGGATTATTTTTTTCGTTTCGCAACTCCAACGAAAGTCGATAGCGCGCCTCGCAAGATGGATCATCACAGGATACCTGTAAATATACAACACCGGATAGGCTATAGCGGCACCAACTAAGCCCCCGTTAACAGTGAGCAGCCAGAAGGTACCCAGGCTATAAACCGTGGCTCCTAGTTCAAATCGCAGATAGGCGCGCCGCATATTATTAGCAATTAGCAAGTAGAGCATGGGCCAGGTCGCAAAGTGCAACAGCACGCCCAGACACAGCCAACGTAGGACGGTGATCGATTCGGTGAATTGGCCACTGTATAGCAACGGTATGAGTACGGGAGCTAAAACGACAGTGGCCACCAAGCCGGGCGTAGCAAGCAGCAGGCACAACTGAGTCTGTTGGTTTATCAGCCGCGTACTGGTGGCGGCGTCACCGCTAGCGCTCGTGAGGCGTGGTAAAAAATCCTGGCCCATCGCCTGCAATATATATTCGGCGTAAATAAACGCGAACGCTACGGCAGCTTGGTATTGTCCAGCAGCGTCCATACCTAACTCATGCACCACGATGGCGCGCGTTGTAAACTTCAGGGCACTCCCGGTGACACTGGTGAGCAGGAAGGCGCTCCCTAATGCGAGCAGTTCCTTCAATTCTACCCACAAATGCTCCAAGCTCATGACTGGCTTGCCGATACATACCTGCCGGGCAAAGTACCACGACGCAACCAGGCTAGTTCCGGCCACAGCGACCATGGCCATTGGGATGCCTTCGGCCCCAAAGAAATAGACCAGAGGGACCGACACCGCAGTACCTGCCACGGCACCAATCATTCTAAGCGCGCCAAGTTCAAAGATCCTCCGAAGCCCACGAAGCAGGGCGGCTTGGCCGTCATTCACGCTTTTAAAGAAGACCATGAGGCCAATGAGGGCCAGCGCCCAAGCAGATTCCGATGAGCCCGTACTGGCTTGCGCCAGCGGTCGGCAGAAAATAACCATCGCCAGAAGCCCCAGCAGACCCAAGGCTAGTGAAGTGCGACGCAAGGTATAAACCGTTCGCGCAATGACCTCCTTGTCTCCTGTACTAACCGCCTTCGCAATCTGACGAACTCCACTATTATTAATGCCGAAACCACTCAGCATAGAAACCATGCTGGCTACAGAGCCCAGCACGCCAAAAAGCCCAATGCCTGCTGGGCCGAGCAGCACGGCGATGATTTTGGACTTTATCATCTGCGTGACCGCAACCACGAAAGAAGATACGCCGGTAATGACCGTGGCCTTCAGCGCAGTGCGGTAGCTGGAAGCGCTTTCCTGTTGTGCCCCTACCATGCCAATATCGGCTAAGAGCCTGTCGTACTTGCTGTGTAAGTGCTCGCAGTTCAGGACGGAAAATCTTAGCTTTAAAAAATCAAAATGCTAAACTTCAATGCGTTACATATGCGCAGTCTGCTAAGCCCGACAAGCGGTTGGCAGCTCAAATCTAGAGGCTGCCATCCAGAAGCAACAGTGCATACCGCTTCGGCAGCATGGAAAAGCCACCAGGGGCATGGCCACCTTGTAGCGGCGAACTCTTGTCCTGAATCACAAGACTGGCTTATTCAAGGTGCAGTACCAATACGAGCAATCAGCTTCATTCTTCGTGGTCCGCATCTTCCATCCATGATGTTCCAGCAGTCGGATGAAATGGGGTCGGCTCCTTAAGTCGTCATGCAGTTCACACAGAAGCACTGAGGGTTTAGTTATCAGCGGAAGCAGGTCCTCCAACACCGGGAGTTCTGCCCCTTCAATGTCCATCTTAAGCAGCAGGCGCTTTGTCCCGATCTCCGGGACGATGTCGGGGAGCCGTACGCAGTTCACTAAGATCTGGAAAGGCTGCGCCTGGTCCGTTGTCGTTGACAAGAACGCTAATTGCCCGGTATTTGTAGCATGATAATTGAGGTAAGTCTGTCGGGCTGCGGTCCAGACTGCAGCTTGGTGTACTATGATCCGGGCTTGGTTTACTGCGTTGTGGTAAGCCAGCCGTTCGCAGTTCCGCGGAAGTGGCTCGAAGGCCAGGATCGGTACCTTCGAATAATACGCCCGCGCTCGGAGTGAAAACAACCCAATGTTGGCACCGGCGTCCAAAATAAGTTCTGGCGTGGGCGCTTGCTGAAGAGCTTCCGCCGGCATTTCATCCATGACCTCAAAAAACGATGGTCGGTCTCCGCTCCACGGATCCAGTTTCAGAGTCAGCTGACACCCATTAACAACTATCCTGACATCAAGCAGGCCCGATCCGTAGGGCACCACCTGCTTGAGCACCGCAAAGAGAAAGCGCCGCCGTCGTCGGTGAGCGTACATAGTGGCGATCCTGAGCTTCGACCGAATATCCGCTCCAAGGTGAGTAACTCTCAGCAGATCTGTGAAAAATGAATTAGGCATAATGAACTGTTGAAAATCAATCTTGATTAGCCGTTGGTGCGCGGGCGCCGACCACGTCACTGCCATTGTCAGCGCAGCGCGTGGCGACTCGATCTACTTCAGGCGCAGCTCCTTGGAGAACGACAACTTCTCCCCTCTGACCCGGTAGTGCGGAAGGTAAGCGTGTGGGCGGCCATTTGAAGCACCTCTGCCCGGGCCCGCCAATGCCAGCTTCTGCCTCAACTCCTCCGGCACTAAAATCAACTCAATGAAAAAGTCAAAATCCACCGACTGCCCGTGCCAGGCTCAAGGCCAGCGCCGTGCCTCCCGTACAACACCAAATGGGCGGGCACCTCCGCCAGAGCGGGCCAGAGCCGCCGTTGCGCCGGGGGCAAAATGTCCAGCCGTGGGGCAAACAGACTCACGGCAAACGACGACGGGGCAGGGGCGGCACCGGCTCGACGCCGAGCACGCAGTGCCAGTAGCTCCGACTGCGCGCGTCAAACACCCCCGGGGCGGGTCGCGCAGCACCGCGTGAAAGTCCGCCTCCGTCCAGTAGCGCCGCGCCACCTGCACATCGTCCCACGTGCCCAGGGTCATGACCTGGGTGAGGAAACGCCGCGGGTCGGCCAGCGCCTCTGCCGGGGATTTCCACCAGAACAACCGGCGGGCCAGCCGTTGCAACTCGGGCGGCACCGGCGGGGCTTCGGTCGCGGGCGGGCTATTATCCGGCACAGTGTTCATGGCGCGCCGAGTAGTCCAAGTGGACGCGCGCGACGCAACTCGTCCAACGCGACCCGCAGCAGTTCGCGGCCTTGATCGGGCTTCACAACTTCACCCCGTGGCTCAGGCAGTCGGCGGCAAACGGCTCATCGAGTTGGTCCCGACGGCGCACCGTCAGGTCCAGTTGCTGCCAGCCGATGCGGTCCAGGATGGCCCGCCGCAGCCGCAGGACCTCGCGAAAGTTGAGCACGTCGGACACCACCAACAGGTCAATGTCCCCGCCCCGGGCG
>Ga0308411_10000882_pt1 | contig 20238 bp, 18 predicted proteins | sample HotsprottomLayer_2_FD_203530 | JGI IMG/M metagenome (GOLD analysis project Ga0308411, IMG submission 203530) | Hot spring phototrophic mat microbial communities from Octopus Spring, Yellowstone National Park, Wyoming, United States -... | ecosystem: Environmental > Aquatic > Thermal springs >...
TGCTGATGGACGTCGACGGCGTACTGACCGACGGCCGCTACTTCCACGTCCCCAACCCGCAAGGCGGGCTGTTCGAGGTGAAGATGTTCGATTCGCAGGACGGCATCGCCCTGCAATGGCTTCACCGGGCCGGCATCCGCACGGGCGTGATCAGCGGCCGCGACGCCGAATCGACCCGCGAGCGCGCGCGGTCTAGCCACATGGTCTACTGCTACATGGGCAACACGGAAAAGCTGCCTGTTTTCCGCGAAATTCTCGCCGACTCCGGGCTGTCGCCAGAGGAAATCGCCTATATCGGCGACGACCTCACCGACGCCATTCTGATGAAGCGCGTTGGCCTGGCCGTGGCCGTGGCCAACGCGACGCCTGAAGTGAAAGCGATCGCGCATTACGTCACCGCCGCGCCGGGAGGCTCGGGCGCCGTGCGCGAGGCCACCGAGCTGATCCTCGATGCACAGGGGCGGTGGGAGGAAATTTTGCGCCACTACGAAGTGATCTGAACCATGGAACAGGATCGAATCGGCATCGTCATCGAGGCGCGCGACGAGCCGGGCGTGCTGCACGAGCTCACCGGGGTCATCGCCCGCCACCGCGCCAACATCGCCAGCGTCGAGATCCTTGGCAGCCCCGTCGCCGGACGCTCCCGCATCTATTTCGAGCTGGAACAAGTCGGCCAGCCGCAGGAGCTGCTCGCGGAGCTGCAAGCCGTGGACGCGGTGCAATCCGTCGCCCAGGAGCCGAGCCTGCAAAAGGTCTACGGCAAGCGGATCATCATCATGGGCGGCGGCGCGCAAGTGGGCCAGGTGGCCATCGGCGCCATCAGCGAGGCCGACCGCCACAACATCCGCGGCGAACATATCAGCGTGGACACCATCCCGCTGGTCGGCGAACAGGCCCTTGCGGCCGCGGTGCGCGCCGTGGCCCGCCTGCCGCGGGCGAAGGCGCTGGTGCTGGCCGGCTCGCTCATGGGGGGCGAGATCGAGAAAGCCGTGCGCGAGGTTCGCGCGCAGGGGTTGCTCGTGGTGAGCCTCAACATGGCTGGCAGCGTGCCCGACGCCGCCGACCTGGTGGTGACCGACCCCGTGCAGGCGGGCGTCATGACCGTGATGGCCATCGCCGAAACGGCCAAGTTCACCGTGGAGCGCCTGAAACGGCGCGTCTTTTGAGACCCGCGCCGCAAACTGCCTGGCCTTGGCCGCTACAGCCAGCCTGAGCCCCCGCAACAGCGTTCCGCTTCCCTTTCGAAGGGACGAGGGACGAAGGGGACAGCCTGAATTGGACGAAGGGGACGAAGGGGACAGCCTGAATTGAGCCCTTGGAGCATACGCCAAGTGGACGGAGCCCTCCGTCCCCTTGGCGCGTATTGAATGAATTGCTGGCCGAACAGGACTCCGGAATTACCGTTTCCCGCCCAGGCAGGGCTCCCGCTGGGACGAAGGGGACAGCCTGAATTGAGCCCTTGGAGCATACGCCAAGTGGACGGAGCCCTCCGTCCCCTTGGCGCGTATTGAATGAGTTACTGGCCGAACAAAATCCCGGAACCACTATTTTCCGCCCAGACAGGGCTCCCGTTGGCCGCCAGACCACACTTCGGACATCTCTTGAGTGCCGCCAGTGTTCAGCCTGGTCGTGTTGCATCCAGCCCAACACAGCACGTCTCCAATTCGCCAGGTCATGATCGAATCGGAATGCGAATGGGATTCATGGTCCGGCAGCGCCGACGCAACCGTGTCGATGTCCGTTAACCGACGCTACCACCGGGTGGAGTCATCGGCCGGAAAATGCTATTCGCATCAGGCGGGGACGAAAGCATTCTGAACCCGCTGCCCAAGGTGAGGTTGGCCGCACGGCGGCAGCGAGGGGGCTCGGGTCGTGGGGAATGCGGCAAACAGGGCAGCCAGGCACGGAAGGCAACAGGACAGAGGGTGATGGGGGCCTATCTGGCCAAGTGGACGGAGGGCTCCGTCCCCTTGGCGTATACGCCAAGGGCTCAATTCAGGCTGTCCCCTTCGCCCCTTCGCTCATAGCTCGGGTCGTGGGGAATGCGGCAATCAGGGCAGCCAGGCACGGAAGGCAACAAGACAACGGAGGGCGATGGGGCCGATTTGGCCAAGTGGACGGAGGGCTCCGTCCCCTTGGTGTATACGCCAAGGGCTCAATTCAGGCTGTCCCCTTCGCAACGGATTGCCGGGCGGCGAGGCGAGGCCGGAGTGTCGGAACCGCGCTTGGGGTCAAGCAGCCGCTCCGCTGCCCGGGTGTATTTGAACGCAGCATGTCTTACGGCGACTCGCAATCTTTATCCACAAGCGGCCGGTGCGCTGGTCGGATGCTCTTGAACGCAAGCACGTCCTTGACTGGAGGCGAGGCAAGGCCGGAGTCCCGGAACGGCGTCTGGGGTCAAGCAGCCGCTGCGCTGCCCGGGGGCTTTCGTACGTGGGGCGCCGTTCTGGCGCAGGAGGCTCGCCGGTATGTCTTTCTTCTTGCGCTGCTCGGATGCCTTGGAACGCGAGGCGCCGTCCTGGCAGCAATCTCGCACCACCGGGTGCAGACAAGGACGTTTGTGCTCAGCCGGCTCATCACCAGTTGGCCACACTTGACCAACTCAATCGAGGCGGCCGGAATTGGCGACCCGGCTGGCCTACCGGGCCTTGTCCGCCACAGGCAGCCCGAACTCCCGCAACAGGGCTCCGCTTTCCGGGTCGTGAATCCGGACCCAGTAAACGCCCGGCGGCAGGCCCTTGGCCAGCTCAATGCGGCCCGACTCGCCATTCGGTTGCATCATTCCCGATGCAACCGGCGCTCCGAGCGCGTCCACCACCGACCAACGGAATTGCTCAAGCGGCGGCAACCCGCGGAGATCGGCCGTGATGGCCAGCGGCTGGCCGGCCCGGGGCGCGAACGCCTTTTCCACCCCGCTCCGTTCCGCTTCGAGAAAAATTTCCACTGGCTGGGGGCGATGCGTCATGCGGTAAGCCACCGACGCCCCGGCCATCACCACGGCCAGGGTGGCAACGGCATAGCCCCACCGGGGCAGACTCCAGCCGGCGCCGACGGCTGGCACCGCTTCACCCTCAGGGGCCGGGCGGAAAAGACTTTCGGTCTCCAGTTTCTCCGCCGCCCTGCGCATCGTCTCCAGATACTGCTCTTCCTCCTCGACCTTCCGGAGGCACTGCTCGCAGAACAACAAATGCTCCTCGACCGCCTCCCGGGTCACGCCCGACAGGCGGTTGAACAGATATTCCTCGATCTCCTGTTCCGTCAGGCAGTGCTCGGCTGACCTTCTGGTCAACAGACCCTCCTGTCCGTCATCCTCGTCCCAGTATAGACCCATCATCCCGGTGGATTCCTTTAAAGAAGAAATTGCAACATCTTCAGCCTCCCCGCAAAGAGGGGGCGAAGAATCCGATGTTTTGGTTTGATCCGCACAGTTAGTGGGATCCTCGCAGGAATCCTCTCAAGAAAAATTCATCCGGCTCGATCCATCGAGGCTTCTTCCGCTCATCTCCGGGGCAGCTCCACGGCCAGGTGCGGGCGCAACACCCATCCGGATCAAAGGTAAGACCCCGACGCGATCTCGTCGAAGATCGATGGCCGCCGCACGGTCCAGCCGAAGAATCGGGCGGGCTTGGTCGATCCCGCCTTGCAGGTCATCGCCAGGCAATCGGCGATGGGCCCCATCTGCCGCCGGGCCTCCTCGAGCGGAATGTGTTTAACCTTGCCCGGCACGCCGCAAGCCTCGGCCACGGCTTCCGCGATGCGGTTCACCTGCTGGGGCATGCCGCCGCAAGTGACAAACAGCTCGCCCGCCGCGGGCCGCAGGACTGCACGCAGATACAGGTCCGCCAGATCGTCGGCGTGCACTGAGGACCAGTAGTTCTTCCCGTCGCCCACCACGCGCACCGCCCCGTGCGTGCGGGCGTCGTGGAAGAAGCCGGCCAGAAAGCCGCCCTTGCGGCCGAACACCATGCCCGGGCGGAAGACCATCGTGCGGATGCCGCGCTCTTTGGCTTCGAGCACCAGCTCCTCGACGGCCGGCCGCCACGCCACCAGCGGGGGCGGGTTCAGCGGCGCCACCTCGCCGAGCATCCGCTCGCCCGTGTCGCCATACACCCATACGCCGCTCGTGTAAATGAAGGGCTTGTTCGAGCCGTCGAGCGCCCCCAGCATGGCTTCCACTGCCGCGCGGTCGATTGAACCCGCCTCGGGCACGAAGGACAGCGCCGTGTGGATGACGGCATCGGCTTCGCGGCATCCCCGCCGCAGGGCGTCGTGATCCTCAAGGCTTCCGGGCAGCGGCTGATCGCCGCGGGCGGCAAGCGCGGCTGCCTTCTCCGCCGAGCGCGCCAGCCCGATGGCCTGGTGGCCGGCAGCGCGCAGGGCGTCGCAAATGGCGGACCCGATATAGCCGGTCGCGCCGGTGACAAAGACCTTCATGACACAGAGTTTATCGCGGTCCGCCGCGCTTCAGCCGGCCGGCCGCAGCACCGTGCAGACGCTGGCGCACACCGGGCCGCCGATGTTGAACGTGGCGGCCGCACGCGGGGCTTTCACCTGGAGCGGCTCGGGCGCGCGCCCGGTCAGCTGCCAGAAGCACCAGCCGATCATCGCCACGCCCGTGGCCCCCACCGGATGCCCCTTGGCGATCAGGCCGCCGGAGGAATTGATGGCGCACCGGCCGCCGACCCGGGCCTGGCCGTCGACCCAGAACCGCGCTCCCTCGCCCGGCGCCGCCATGCCGATCACCTCCGTGCCGATCGCGCCCATGACCGTGAAGCAGTCGTGGATCTCCGCGACGTTGACATCGGCCGGCTTCAGGCCCGCCATGCCATAGGCCGCCTGCATGGCGCGCAGCGCGCCGCGGGGCCGCAGCACGTCGCGGCCGGCGCGGCCCAGAGGGTCGGTCGCCTGCCCGTAGCCGGCCAGCTCCACGCATTGGCTGCGCCGCACGCCCAGCCGCGCGAGCCCCTCCCCGGTGGCCAGGATCAGCGCGGCATAGCCATCGGTGATCTGCGAGCAGTCGTAGGTCTTCAGCGGCAGCCCGTCGACAATGTAGCGGTTGACGCCTTCAATCCGCATCGCCTGTTCGAGCGTCAGCTCCACGCCCTGCATCTGGGCGTACGGGTTGTGCTGCGCACAGGCGTATTCCTCCACGGCGATCTGCGCCAGGTGCTCCTCCGGCACGCCGTATTCGGCCATGTATTGCTGCATGATTTCCGCAAAAATATGCGGAAATACGAACGTTTTCCCCGGCCTTTCGTCGGGATGCGAATAATACCCGAGCACCTGCCCGATCCGCTTCCCGTCCACCTTGCCGTCCGGGCCGCGCATCTTTTCGTAGCCGACGGCGATCCCCGTCTCGCCGAAGCCCAATTGGAGCTTCTGCGCCACGCTCAGCACGGCCTGCCCGCCGGAGGCGCAGGCGTTCTCCACGCCTTCGATCATCTTGCCTTCCATGCCCGGCACGGCGGCCACAAGCCCGGCCAGCAGCCCCTGTTCGTTCAGCGTCTGGTTGCAGGCGGCGCCGATGCTGGCCACGTCGAGCGCCTCGGGCCGGATGCCGGCTTCGCCGCAGGCGCCATCGACGGCGGCCCGCACGATTTCCGGCACCGTCATGCCCATCAGTTTCCCGAATTTCGACTGATGATATGCAACAATATAGATTTTTTTCATCGGGGAAATATCCTCACGTTCCCGTCACAATCCCGCCATCCACGGAGAGCACCGCGCCGGTGACGAAAGACGCAGAATCCGAGGCCAGCCATACATAGGCCTCGGCAATTTCCTCCGGCCTTCCGAGCCGGCCCAGCGGCGTTCGGCGCTTCATCTCCTCCAGCACCTTTTCCGGCATGTCCTTCAGGATATTGGTCTCCACCAGCCCGGGCGCCACCGCGTTGACGCGGATCCGGTACCGGCCCAGCTCCCGCGCCCACACCTTCGTCATGCCGATGACGCCGGCCTTCGAGGCGATATAGTTCGTCTGCCCGAAATTGCCGTAGAGCGCCACTACCGAGCTTGCGTTGAGAATCACGCCGCCCCCGCCGCGGATCATGTACGGGACCACCGCCCGCGTGCAATGAAACACGCCCTTCAGGTTCACCCCGATCACGCGGTCGAAATCCTCGTCCGTCATTCGGCCCGCCAGCGCCCCGTCGCGCCACTTGACCAGCTGGCCGTCGCGCAAAATGCCGGCGTTGTTGACCAGCACGTCGATGCGGCCGAATCTTTCCGCCACCGCTTTGGCAGCCGCATCCACTGCGGCGGAGTCGCTGACGTCCACCTGGATGCCGAACCAGTCCGGAGGGCAATGTTCGCAGGGGGCCACATCCCACGCCGCCACCCGGCAGCCCTCCAGCGCGAAGCGCATGGCCGTGGCGTGGCCGATGCCGGCCGCGGCGCCGGTGACAATGACCACTTTGCCGTGAAGCCCCGTCTCGATCATGGCGGTGCGCCCCTTCCCCGGATTTTATGGCAAGTACCTTTCCCTGGATCCGGCGATTTTGCGACAAAAAACCTGGCCGGGCATCCGGCGCCGCGGCGGAACGGTTCGCCGCCCGGCGGATCCGCCGCGAGCGCGGCCGGGCCGGGCGCCCGGCCCGGTTCCTACTCCAGCCCGTGATGCGTGCCGCAGATCGACACGTCGATGCCCATTTCGCGCAGCATGGCGGCCTTCACCGCCAGCGCGCGATTGGCGGCCGCCGCGTCCGGCGCGTAGGCAACCTGGATGTGGTTCGCCTTGTGGCGGGCCATCATCTGGTCGCGCGTCACCCCGTACAGCACGGCGTGCATGATCGGCCATTGCGGCGTGGTGATCTGCCAGCGCCGCTCGGTCTCCTCGCGCGGCAACTCCACCACCTTGGCGCGGCCCAGATCGGCGCGCAGCACGCCGGCGTCGACAAAAATGCGGCTCCAGACAATCTCGCCCGGCTTCGAGATCCCTTTGAGCGTTCCCCCGCCGAGGCGGAAATACATCGGGGGCTGGCGCTCGCTCACCGCTCCGGCGTAACCGCCGATGAAGTGCTGCGGCGGGGCGGCGCCGGAGATCTCGAACACCCAGACGTATTCCCCGTTGTAGGGCTCGCCGTAGCGCACGTCGTGAAGCGTCGTCTCCGGATCGTAGCCGAGCGCCGTCCAGATGCGGTTGGTGACCAGGGCGTCAAGCCCGGCGCACTCGTCCACCTCGTTGAAGAGCGGCAGCGCCTTGCCTTCGTACAGGATCCGCCCGTCGCCCCGCGCCCGCACCGGCGGCCGGTCGACGTTGTTCAGCAGGCCTTCGGCGAGGTCCGACGCCGGGGCCAAATCCTTCAGCCCCTGCTGGTACTGGATGCCGATCGTGTCGCAGCCGAAGTCGTCGGCGATGCGCAAGGCAGCGATGTACATCTTGCACTGCTGGAGGATCTGGTCGTCGGTGAGGTCGGTTTCCGGGTTCGGCCCGGTGAGAAACTTCATGCCTTTCGCGTCCAGCCACCGGCGGACGTCCCGCGCCTCTTCGTCGCTCACCGTCAGCATCTCGGCGTAGAGCGCGGACTGCGACAGCCGCTCCTTGAACACGCCGGTGCGGTGCAGCAGCTCGTCGGGGACGATCGCGTTATACATCCCCATGCAGCCCTCGTCGAAGACGCCCATGATCGCCTTGTTCCGGTACAGCTCGCGCGCCATGCGCACGCCCATCTCCTCGCAGTCCGGCGGCAGGCGCAGGGAGGCCAGCGGCCGCACATGCCTCGTGTCATGCACCACCCTCTCGCCTTCCAGCCAGCGCTTCAGGCCGGAAAGGAAATACTCGTCGGTGAAGTCCTCGCTCCACAGCGTGGAGTAGGGGATGCCCGCCTTGGTCATCGAGCCGTTGAGGTTCAACATGCCCACCAGGCCGGGCCACTGCCCGCTCCAGTTGGCCACGGTGAGAATGGGCCCCTGGTGCGTGTACAGGCCGTGCAGGATGTGGTGCGAGTACTGCCAGACGGCTTCCACCACGATCAGCGGCGCCGTGGGCGGAATGCGGCGGAAGACCTCCATGCCGTACTTCTGGCTGTCAATGAAGCCGTGCTTCTTGTTCTCGTCGTACGGGTGGCCGCGCTCGACCGAATGGCCGAGGCTGCGCACCGCCTCCATCACCTTCTGCTCCGCCTCGTGCTGGGCGGGCCAGCAGACCTGGTTGGCCGAGAGGCGCAGGTCGCCGTTCGCGATCAGGATTGCCGTTTCTGCCATGCTCCTATTCAACCACAGCCGTCCGAAATCGGCCCGCGCTTTCAGCCGCGCTTCCGGTTGTGGAGAAAACGGGCGCAGTCGGCGCAAAAGGCGGCCTGCCGCACGTCGATCCGCTCCACGGTGTGCGCGCTGCTCATCACGCAGCGCCAGTCGGCGCAGTGGCGCAGCCCCTGGGTGTGCCCGAGCTCGTGCAGCAGCTCCTTCATCAGCCTCTCGAGCAGCAGCGCCGGGTTCGGGGGCAGGCCGTAAAACTCCTCCCGCAGCCGGTGCGTGCTGACGATGGCCGCGTGGCCCGCCACCTGCGCCTCGCCGAAAACGAAGGTGAACACGGGCACGAAAAGATCCAGCCCTGTCACGCCGACGATGACCGAGCCGGGCTCGCGGGGCCGCTCGGCCAGCCGCGCCAGCAACGGCGTGGACCACGCCTGCCGGCGCAGCTCGTCCCAGACGAACGTGGCGTCCAGCGGCTCGGCCTCCACGCGGCAGGAGGCGCCCAGCAGCCGGGCCGCCTCGGCCGCCAGCCGGTCCAGCAGCTCCACGGGCGGGACCCCGTCCAGATTGGCCAGGCCGAGAGGGACGAGGCAGATGGCTTCAACCACGGCGCGCCTCAGCGGCCCGCAGGTTCGCGCAGGCCGTACTTGCGGATCTTGTTGTACAGCGTGGTGCGGTCGATATCGAGAATCCGCGCCGCCCTGGAAAGGTTCCAGTTCGTTTCGGCGAGGATCCGTTCAATGTGCGCTCGCTCGACGTCCTCCAGCCGCTGGCCCGTCGCGATGAGGGGCCCAGACGGGTGGAGCTGGAAGGGGAAGTCCTCGGGCTTCAGGTCGCCCTCGCGGCGCATCAGCAGCGCCCGCTCGATGGAGTTCTCCAGCTCGCGCACATTGCCCGGCCAGTCGTAGCGCATCAGCAGCTCGAGCGTCTCGGGGGCGAGCCGCTGCGGCGGGCGGTTCATCTGTTTGGCGAGCTTGTCGAGAAAATGGTTCGCCAGCAGCGGAATGTCTTCCCTGCGCTCGCGCAGCGGCGGGAGATTGATGGTGAACACGTTCAGCCGGTAGTAAAGGTCCGGCCGGAACAGGCGCTCCTCCACCAGCCGCTCCAGGCTCTTGTTGGTGGCCGCGATGGCGCGGAAGTCCACCTTGACCGGCGTGGTGTCGCCCACGCGCACGATCTCCTTCTCTTGCAGCACGCGGAGCAACTCGGTCTGGACCTTGAGGCTGATGTCGCTGATCTCGTCCAGAAACACCGTGCCGCCATCGGCCACCTCGAACTTGCCCTTCTTGCGCGCCTGCGCGCCGGTGAAGGCGCCGCGCTCGTGCCCGAACAGCTCGCTCTCGAGCAGCGACTCGGTGAGCGCGCCGCAGTGGATGACGACCATCGGGTTGTAGCGCCGCGGGCTGAGCGCGTGGATGGCGCGCGCCACCACCTCCTTGCCGGTGCCGCTCTCGCCGGTGATGAGCACGGTCGCGTCGGTCGGCGCCACCGTTTCCACCAGCTCGATGACGCGCTTCATCGCCGGGCTTTGCCCGATCAGGCGCGTTTCGGGAAAGATCTGCTCGAGGTTTTCCTTCAGGCGCGAAACCTCGCGCTCGGCGCGCTTGTGCGAGATGGCCTTGTTCACGAGGTGCACCAGCTCGTCCGGGTCGAACGGCTTGGTGATGTAGTCGTAGGCCCCGTTCTTCAGGGCCCGCACCGCGGTCTCGACGCTGGCGAAGCCGGTCATGATGATGACCGGCATCGACGGGTCGATCTCCTTGAGCTTCGCTTGCAGCTCGATGCCGTCGACGCCCGGCATCTTGATGTCCACGAGGGCCAGATCGAAGCGCCGTTTGGCGAGCATCTCCAGCGCCGCCGACGCCCCCGGCGCAATCGACACCTCGAAGCCCTCGCTCTCAAACCATTTCGCCAGCGAGTCCCGCACCACAATGTCGTCGTCGACGATCAGGATGCTCGGGGCATTCATCAGGCTTCTCCCTTCAGGACCGTCTCCTGCTCGTCCTTTGCCGTCTGAGGCTCGAACGGCAGGTGGATGATGAATTCGGCGCCCTTTCCCGGCGCCGAGTTCAGCGTGATCGTGCCGCCGTGGCGCTCCACGATGCCTTTGGCCACGGCCAGGCCGAGGCCCGTGCGGTGGGGGTCGTCCTTGGTCGAAAAGAACGGCTCGAAGATTTGCAGGTGGAGCTCGGGCGGGATGCCCGGGCCGTTGTCTCTCACGATCAGGTCAATGCCGTCGCCGCTCTGCCGCGTCTCCACCTCCACTTCGCCGCCCCGGCCAAGCGCTTCCTGGGCGTTGACCAGCAGCACGATCAGCACCTGCTGGATCTGCCCCGGGTCGCAGTCGATTTCGGGCAGCCCCGGATCGAGCCGCGTCCGCAAGGCGATTTGCGACAGCTCGTACTGGTGCTGCACCAGCCGCACCGCGCGCTCCACCACCTGGTTCAGCTGCACGCGCACGCGCTGCGGCGTCGACTGGCGCGCGAAGGCGAGCAGGTTCTTCATCAGGTCGCCGCAGCGGCGGCTTTCGCGCTCGATGATGCGCAGGTTGTCGATCATGCGCTGGCGCGCCGCCTCGTCGATGTCCGGTTTTTGCAGCTCCTTCAGCACCAGCCGCGCATAGGTCAGCATGCCGAACAGCGGGTTGTTCACCTCGTGGGCCACGGTGGCCGCCAGCCGGCCGAGCGAGGCCATCTTTTCCGTGTGGATCAGCCCCTTGTGCGCCGCCTCCAGCTCCGCCGTCTTCTGCCGCACGCGCTTTTCCAGCGTTTCGGCCCACTGCTTCAGCTCGCGGTGCGTCCGCTCGAGGTCCTCCGCCATTTCGTTGAACGACCCGGCGAGCACGCCCAGCTCGTCGCGGGAGCGGACCGCGATGCGGAACGACAGGTCGCCCTGCGCCAGCCGCAATGTGCCCACGACCAGGTCATGCACCGGGCGGTGCACGAAGAACCAGACGAAGGCGATGGCCATCAGGCACCCGATCACGGCGGCCGCGGCCGTGAAAGCGTACATCTGCGCCCGGTGCTCGGCCAGCTGCTCGTCCACCGCATCGAGCGACAGGTGCGCGTCAATCACGCCCAGCACGCGCCGGGAGGGCGGGTGCGCGTGGCAGGCGGCGGAGCTGCAATCGGGGTGGTTCTCGATCGGCAGAATGACGGCAAGCACCCGGTGGCCGCGCTCGTCGCGGAAGATCCTCGTCCGGTCGGTGCGTTGCAGCCGGACGAGGGGCTGCGCCTGCGCGTGGCAGGCGTAGCAGGCCTCGGCCTGCTTGTCCACCATCGTGCCGATCTCGGCCGTGTCGGTCGAATAGCGCACCAGGCCCACTTCGTTGATGATCCGCAGCCGCCGGATGCCCGGCTCGCGGCCGATGTCGCGGATCATCGTGTACAGCATCTCCTGGTCGTTGCGCAGCATCGCCTGCCAGGCGGAGAAGTGCACGACGTCGGCCACCCGCTGGGCCGACAGCGACACCAGCGCCTCAAGATGCTTCTGCTCGAGGCGCTGGTGCGCGTAGCCGAACAGGAGGAAGCAGACGAGCACCCCGCCCGTTAGCCAGGCGGCGAGCTTGGCCGCCAGGCCGAATCCCGGGAGCCGGACGGGACGAAGCGTCAATTCGGGTCAGTCTCCCTGGGCGCAGGCGGCCTCGAGCGTCGGAATGCGGCCCGGGCCGCCTGCCATCTCGCCTTCATCCTTGTGTTCTTCCTCGAACACCGGCAGGTAATGCGCCGCCAGGCGGAAGATCGCAAAGCCCGCCCCGATGATCGCCAGCGTCACCGCGATCTCGCTCCACTTGGGGAAGTAGTGCACGCCGGAGCTGCGCTCCAGGCCAGTGACGCTCACGTTCATCCGGTTGGCGACGAAGCCGAGCAGCCACATCACCACGCCGAGATACACCGCCAGCGGATGCTGCCGCGTCTTCTCGCGGAAAAACATCAACATCGGCACCGCCATCAGAAGGATCTCCAGGCCGAACATCCACCGCTCGATGCCCGGCTGGTTCAGCGCCGCCAGAGCGCCGCGATGGCTCAGGTCCATGAACCGCATCGTCAGGTAGACGGCCGTGATCACCGCCAGCACACGGGTCATGCGGCAGACCAGGTCGTATTCGAGATGCCTCCCGAACGCCTTCGCGCTGTGCCAGCTCTCGAAAATGGTCATCGCCAGGCCCGTCGCCACCGCGGAAATGAAAAACAGAACCGGCAGCAGCGGCGTCCACCACAACGGGTGCAGCTTGTTCGGCATGATCAGGAACAGGCTGCCGAGCGAGCTCTGGTGCAGCGTGGAAAGGATCACGCCGGCGATGATGATCGGCAGCGTGACCGCCTTCATGATCTTCAGCGCCGCATGCATCCGGAACTTCTCGAGCACCACCGGGAGAAATTCCAGGAACAGCACGGTCGTATACAGCGTGACGCACCAGCCTACCTCGAACATCACCGAGCGCGGGTTCCACATGATGAGCGGATGCCAGATGCGGTACGGGTGGCCAAGGTCGAACAGCAGCGCCACCACCACCAGCAGGTACCCGAGAAAGGCCGTCAGAATCGCCGGCCGCACCACCGGCCGGTAGGACTTGATGTTGAAGATGTGCACCGTCGCGGCCAGCGTGAACCCGCCGGCCGCCAGGCCGACGCCGCACAGCACGTCGAATCCGATCCAGATGCCCCACGGGAACTGGTCGCTGAGATTCGTGGACGCTCCCAGCCCGCCCCAGAAGCGAAGGAACGTTGCATAGGCCGCCGCGGCCATGATCACCGCGAACAACGCGCGCCAGAAATACTTCCGCGCCAGCTCCATCATGGCCTGCCCTCCTTCCTCGCCACCTCTTCCTTGCGGTGCGTCAGCCAGTGGATGCCGCCCAGCAAGACCGTGCCCATCACCACCACGTCCGGGATATGTTTCAGCGCCGCCCAGGTGTACTGCGGCAGCGCCGTCTTCTCCACGTTCACCGGGTACCCGATCTGTTCAAACGGCACGGCGGAGAGGATGAGCACCGACGTGCCGCCGGCCTCCTCGATGCCGTAGATCCGCGGGTAGTACTCGTCCGGCTTTTCCGCCAGGCGGCGCCGGGCTTCCGCGATGAGCTCATCGCGGTCGCCGGTAATCGTCGCGCCCGTCGGGCACGCCTCCGCGCAGCGCGAGGGCTCGTTTTTCGCGACGCGATCCTGGCAGAAATCGCACTTCCTGACATAGGGCAGCCGCGAATGCCATTCGTACGTGGGCACGCCGAACGGGCAGGACACCATGCAGTACCGACAGCCCATGCAACGCTCGGGCAGATAGACAACCGGCCCGGCGGCGGTCTTCTGAAGAGCCGCCACCGGGCAAACCGAAGCGCACGCCGGATCCAGGCAGTGCATGCAGAGTTTCCGCGAAAACCGCTCGCCATGAGTGCGGACTGCCGTCAGCTTGTGGGCCGAGGTTCTCTCCTCCGCGGCGATCTTGTCGTCGTAGGGGAGATTCTTGCCCTCCGAGCATGCCTGCTCGCACTGACGGCAGCCGATACAGAGAGTGCTGTCGAAGAGTAATCCGCGCGCCATGCGGGTCGGTGAGCCTCCAGCTCCATTCTATACCAGAATTTCAGGTCTGTTGTCCTGAAATTCGGCAAACAGCAGGATCAGCTCAGCAACAGCGCCCTGGCCGCTTCCTTCCAGCGGTCCACCGGCAGCGCCGCCGTGGCATCCTTCGACGCCCGGCCGCCGTCGGCCGCCGTCGCGCCCGCAAACTGCGGCTGGAACTTGTAGAAGACTTCCGCGGACTCGCGAATCCAGGCCGGCACCAGCGAGCTCGGCAGCAGGTTCCGCGCCGGGCTCTCCTCGTCGGGCGAGAACACCGTCATCAGCCAGCCGCGCCCGTAGGGGTCCTCGAGCAACAGCCGCGGGTTCTCCGCCAGCTCGCGGTTGACCTCCACCACTTCGCCTTCCACCGGCGAGACCATTTCGATCTTCTCATTGCCGCGCCAGAAGGCGAACACCTTCTGTCCCTGACGCACCCACTGGCCCGGCTTCGGCAGCTCGATCCGGTCCACCGGTCCGGCCAGCACCGCCGCCAGCTCGTCGGCGCCCACCCGGTGCACGTTCTTCCGCTCCTTCTGCAACCAGGTGTGGCCCGGGTGATACTTCAGGTTCATCGGGATGTGAAACCCGCTCAAAACTTCCTGGCCGAGAGCGCCCGCCTCGGCCTTTTCAGCCGCCGTTGCCACCACCGGCACCTTCTGCCGGCTCAGGAGCAGATCAATCGCGATGAAGATTGCGAAGGTGACGATGACAAGAAGGACTACCATTTTCGTTTCTCCTTTTTGGACTTTCCGCCGCGGCCTCGGTGCCGTCGGCCTCCGCTATGACTTAGGCAATCCGCTGGCCATTGTGGCGCCGAACGTAACTCATTGAATTTGAATGGGACTACCGGATGAGTCCGCCGGCTCTGTGTTGCAAAATTCAACGCGCTTCTCTGCCCGTAACGCTGGAACTGCCGTTAACTCTCGTGGGAAGACAGGGTTCCAGCGCTGTTGAATCTCTCGGCGGCCGTTGCCGCGGATTTCAACAGACCGCTGCCCACGCTACTCTCCATGTGCTCTTCCGCCAGAATTTTCTCATCGGACCGGATTCCTCCCAAGCCGGACTCCCGCTGGCATCGGCCTCGATGCCCTGACACGGAGGCATCGGCCTGGCGCAACATCACCGGCCGGTTCCGCGCATCCCAGGAAGCCGTCGCCGGGCAGCAGGAGGACATCCGCCCCCCTGCGCCCGCGCCGGATCTCACGGGGTGAGAAACACCGGCAAATCGCCGCTTCGCCTTCTGCCCACACGCCGCCCCATGGCAGCGGCCGGAGCCCCGCTGCGCCTTCGCTGTAACAGGCGGGGCGGCGGTGGCATCCTAAAGTCAGCATGAAGCTGTGTCTGCTGGCCGCTCTGTGGGCGGGCTGCGCCGCGTGGGCGTGTTGTCCGGAACAACCTCCGCCGCCGGCCGACGACCAGGTCATCCGCGTGGAGGTCCGCCTCGTCAACCTCTTTTTCAGCGTGCGCGACCGCAAAGGCGCCTATGTCTCCACCCTCGGCAAGGACGACTTCGAGATCTACGAGGACGGCAAGAAGCAGGAGATCCGCTTCTTCTCCCGCGAGACCGACCAGCCTCTCACCCTCGGGCTGCTTGTCGACGTCAGCCGCAGCCAGGAGCGGCTCGTCGACGTGGAGCGCAGCGCTTCGGCCCGTTTCTTCGAGCGCGTGCTCCGCGCCAAGGACATGGCCTTTCTGATCAGTTTCGGGGCCGATGCAGAACTCTTGCAGGACTATACCAGCTCGGCGGTGCTGCTGGCCAAGGCGCTGGACCGGTTGCGGCTGAATGCAAGCGTCAGCGGGATGTCTCCCACTGGTTCGCCCGTGCCGCCGCCCGGCGGGCCGCGCGGCACGGTTCTCTATGACGCCGTGTGGCTGGCCTGCCGCGAGAAAATGCGCGGCGAGGTCGGCCGCAAGGCGCTCGTCGTGATCACGGACGGCGTGGACGTCGGCAGCCGCGTGAAATTGCAGGAGGCGATCGAGGAGGCGCAGCGGGCCGACGTCATTGTGTATGCGGTTCTGTTCGAAGACCCCCGCTACACCTCGTGGCAGTATGGCGGAGTCTCGGGCGAAGGCGCCATGCGGCGCATGGCCGAGGAGACCGGCGGGCGAGTGTTCCGCGTCAGCCGCCGCGAGTCCCTGGACGAAATCTATGACACGATCCAGACCGAGCTGCGCAGCCAGTATTCGGCCGCCTACGCGCCCCTGAACCAGGCGCGCGACGGCAGCTTCCGCCGCATCGAGGTCAAAGTGAAGAACCGCGACTACCGCGTCCAGGTCCGCCGCGGCTACTACGCCTCGGCCGACTGAGGCCGCTCAGGAGGCCATCACGCGGCTGCGCAGCTGGAGGTAGCTGCGCACGGCCACCTCCAGCGGCGGCATCGGTGCCAGCCCCAGCGATTCCATCCGTTCGTTGGAAAGCGCCGAGTACTTCGGGCGCCGCGCCGGGGTGCGGTACTCGCGCTCGGTTGTCGGCCGCAGGTCCGGCTGAAGGCCGCTTTCGGCGAAGATCAGGCGGGCGAAATCGAACCAGGAAATCGGCGTGCCCCCGCCGCAGTGCAGGATTCCGGTGATGCCGCGTTCCACCAGGTCCGCGGTCCGCGCCGCCAGCGCGGGGGCGTAGGTCGGGCTGCCGACGTGATCTTCCACCACGCGGATCGTGCGGCCCTCGCGCGCCAGCCGCAGCATCAGTTCGATGAAATTGCCGCGCGCCGTCTGCATGCCGCCGAGGCCGAACACGCCAGACGTGCGCACGATCAGCGCGTCGTCCAGATAGGCCTGGGCGTAATACTCGCCGGCGAGCTTCGACACGGCGTACGCGCCCAACGGATGGGGCGGATCGGTCTCGACATACGGCCGCCCGGCCGTCCCGTCAAAGACATAATCGGTGGAATAATGCACCAGCCGCGCTCCCGCCTGGCGGCAGGCCAGCGCGATGTTGCGCACGGCCAGAGCGTTGACCTGAAACGCCGCTGCGGGTTCGCTCTCGGCGACGTCCACCTGGTTGTAGGCGGCGGCGTTGAGCACGACGTCCGGGCTGAAGCGCGCCACGGCGGCCTCGACTGCGGCGGCGTTGGTGATGTCCACCTGCGCCCTCTCCCAGCCTTGCACCTCGTAGCCGCGTTGCCTGAATTCCCTCACCAGTTCCACTCCCAACTGGCCGGCGCACCCGAAAACGACCGCGCGCTTCATGCTTCGTACTATAGCGCGGCGCCCCGTTCCGCCGCTTTCGGCGAAAGAGAAACCCCGGTCCCGCCGATGGAAGAATTTTGTAGGAGAAATTTTGCAACTCTGCTACACTTCAAGTACGTCTGGTTCGATGGGAGTGGCACGGCTTTGAAGCGATTACTGCATCGCTCCTTCATGCGGAGCCGTCGCGTCGAGGCGCTGAGCTGGGTTCTGCTGGCGACGTTGGCGGTCGTGCTCATCGTGTCGCTCTACGTGGGGCTGCGGGGAATCGCCGCCTGAAGGGCGGTCTCCTTCCTCGAGAAGCGCGCGCATCAGGGCGCGCACGCTGCTGGCCGCATGGAGCACGCAGTCCAGCTCTGTGCCCGCGACGAAGGCTTCGCCATCCTGCCGGCAGTGGCAGATTTCGCCCAGGAACAGATCGTCTCCGGCTTCCATCTGGATCAGCGTGCCGGCGCGCAGCGGCACCGGCAGCCGGATCCGCGCCCCGCGCCCCGACAGCTCCTCCACCACGACCGCAATGGCAGGTCCTTTTCGGCTTTCGCCCCGCTCCTCGTGCAACGTGTGGAGAACCGCCGGGATTTCCACCGCGGCCCGTCGTGTCGATCGGCGTTCCATGCCCTCCTTATCGGCCGCCGGCGGCGGGTATGAGCACTTCTCGCCCGCCCCGGCGCTCTCAGGGCTGAACGGAGAAGTACCACGCCGCGCCCAACGCAGCCAGCAGAAGATGGAGCAGAATCACCACCGCGGCTCGTCCCGTCCTCGCCGGCCTTCGAAGCTCCGCGGCCGGCGCGGGCGCCGCCGTGCCGGCGGCGGGCGGCGTGGCCGGCTCTTCCGCCCCGTCCGGCGCCGTCTTGCCCGCGATGATCACGGTGCCGCTTTCCCGGCTCTCGAGCGCCTTCAGGCACCGCGCCCGCAACACCGGGGGCATGGCATCCAGACTGTCGAACCGCTCCAGACCCTGCCGGGTCGTGGCCAGGATCGAGCTGTACCGGAACCAGCCGGGGCGGATCCTCAGAATCATGCCGCCCCTCCCGCGGGTGCGCCGCCGGCCGGCGGCGCGGCGCAGCCGGCGGCCAGCTCCATCACGCTCTCGATAAAGCCGAGGGCGGCCTTCGACAGCGCTTTGTCCTTCCGGTAGACCAGCCCAAGCCGCCGCATCATCGGCTCGGGGGCGAGGCTGACCGCGGCGAACTGGCCCGCCTCCACGCCTTCGCGGAAATGCGACGCCGCCATGAAAGAGATCCCCATCCCGGCCAGCACGAACCGCTTGATCATCTCGGTGGAATCCAGCTCCATCGAAATTTGCAGCTGTTCCTCCACCGGCTCAAGCCACTCGTTGAGCCGCGTCCGCGTCGTGCCGCCCTTGGGCAGCAGCAATGGATACGGGGCCACGTCGCGCGGCGCCGCCGCGCGCAGCGCCGCCAGCGGGTGCGAGGCGGGCACGAGCAGCTTGATCTCGTCCGTGTAGACGTGCACCACTTGCAGCCGCTTCTCCTGCACCGGCAGCTGCGCGAAGCCGAAGTCGGCCAGGTTGTCGACCACCGACTCCACCACGTGCCGCCCGTAGCTGCGGTCCACCAGCAGCTGCACGTTCGGGAACCGTTTCTTGAACGAGCTGAAGACCGTCGGCAGCACGTAGATGCAGGTGGCCTCGTTGGCCGCGATCACCAGCTCGCCGCGCGGCACGCGCTCCAGCTCGTTGATCGCATCCTGCGCCTGCCGCCGCAGGTCGAGAATCTTCTCGGCGTATTCGGCGAAAATGCGCCCGGCGGGCGTGAGCTGGATGCGGGTGCCGAGCCGCTCGAACAGGCTGGCGTTCAGCTCCTGCTCCAGCTGGCGGATCTGCGCACTGATGGCCGGCTGCGTCCGGTAGCACGTCTGGGCGGCCTTCGAGAAACTCTTCAGCCGCACAATTTCCAGAAAGGTGTGGAGCTGGTCCAGATCCATCGGGCAAAACGATCCGTCCTGGCGCGCCGCCGGGACCGGAAAGGTATCCTCATACTATCATCGGCCGGAATCCAGCCCGGATGAAAGCGGAAGTTCCGCTGCGCGCGCTGCGGCTCGCCGCGGCTGCGGCTGTGCTCTGTTCCGCCGCCACACTGCTGCCGCGCGCCGCGGCGCTGACCCCGCAGCAGGTTCTCGTCGTGGCCAACAGCCGCGTGCCTGCCTCGTTGTCCGCCGCCGAATACTACGCCCGCCGCCGCGCCATCCCGCGCACGCAGGTGCTGGCCGTCCCCATGCCGGAGCAGGAGGAAATCAGCCGCCAGGAGTTCGACCGCTCGGTGGCCGCGCCGGTCGAGGACTGGCTGCTGCGCAACGGCGCGGCCGACCGCATTCTCGTCATCGTCACCACCCTCGGCGTGCCCCTGAAAATCCGCGGCGGCGACGGCCCCCAGGGCGACCGCGCTGCCGTCGACAGCGAGCTGGCTGCCATCTACCCGGGCCTCAAGGGCAGGCCGGTTCCTCTCGCCGGCCCCTGGTCAAACCCGTATTTCAACCGGAAGGAGCCCTTCCGGCATCCGGACTTCCCCCTGTACCTGGTAGCGCGCCTCGGCGGCTACACCTTCACCGACGTGCGCGCCATGGTCGACCGCGCGCTGGCCGCGCGCAACCGCGGCGTGGCGGTGATCGACCTCAAGGGCGGCTGGCTCGATGACGGCGACCACTGGCTGAAAACGGCTGCTTCGCTGCTGCCGCCCGGGCGGGTTGTCCTCGATGAATCCGGCGCCGTGGTCACAGGCGTGCGCGGCGTGATCGCCTGGGCAAGCTGGGGATCGAATGACCCCGCCCGCAAGCGGCGCGACCCCGGTTTCCAGTTTCTGCCGGGCGCCATTGTCACGCAGTTCGTCTCCACCGACGGCCGCACTCTGCGCGAGCCCCCTCCCGGCTGGCAGTACGGCGACTGGCGCCGGCCCGAGACCCACTTCGAAGGCTCGCCTCAATCGCTGGCCGCCGACTGGATCCGCTTCGGCGCGACCGCCGCCACCGGCCATGTCTACGAGCCTTTCCTCCACTTCTCGCCCCGCCCGCAGATCCTTCTGCCGCAGTACCTGGCCGGCCGCACGCTCGGCGAGAGCTTCTACGCTTCGATCCCCGCCCTCAGCTGGATGAACATCCTGCTGGGCGACCCGCTCTGCCGCCTGGCGCCGGAGTAACATTAACGTTGCCGGCCTCGTCAACATTCAGGTAGTCTCTTGCACGGGAGGGTAACGATGCACTTCGACCGGCGAGCCTTTCTGGGCGCCGTTGCCGCTCTCGGCGCCAGCGCCCGCGCGAAGGACAGCAGACTGGGCATACCGGG
>Ga0308411_10000889_pt1 | contig 20174 bp, 16 predicted proteins | sample HotsprottomLayer_2_FD_203530 | JGI IMG/M metagenome (GOLD analysis project Ga0308411, IMG submission 203530) | Hot spring phototrophic mat microbial communities from Octopus Spring, Yellowstone National Park, Wyoming, United States -... | ecosystem: Environmental > Aquatic > Thermal springs >...
ACATTTCGGGCTGATCCCGCGAGCCAATCGCGGCATCTTCTGCATCAACGAATTGCCGGATCTTAGCCCCCGGATTCAGGTGGGATTGTTCAATCTGCTCCAGGAACGCGACGTACAGATCCGTGGCTATCCCGTTCGCTTCGCCCTGGATGTGTGTCTGGTCTTCAGTGCCAACCCCGAGGACTACACCAGTCGTGGTCGGATTGTGACTCCGCTCAAAGATCGGATCGGCAGCGTTGTGCGGACGCACTACCCTGCCAGTCGGGCAGAAGGCATAGCCATTACCGATAGCAATGTTGTCCCACGAGTCGATGGTATTCCCGTTCAGGTGCCACACTTCCTCAAGGAAGTGATCGAGGAACTAGTTCGCCGGGCTAGATCGAGTCCGGCAGTCAACCAGCAATCGGGAGTGAGTGCCCGACTGGCCATCAGTGCCCGCGAACTGCTGGTTTCCTGCGCGGAACGGCGGGCCCTGCTGCTGGGCGAAACCGAGGCGGTGGCTCGTGTTAGCGATCTGTCGGCCGTTTTCGCCGGAGCGCGTGGGAAACTGGAATTGCTGCTCGACGAAGAGGGAGGCCAGGAAGACCGCTTAGTCGCTGACCTGCTGCGTGAGGCGATACGGATCGTGTTTACCGATCTCGTCCCCCTGGAGCGGTTGCAAGGCATCCGCGACTGGTTCACTGCGGGCAACCGTTTCACCGTGGGAGAGAGTGTGACCGTGGCCGAGATCCTCGCACAGCTACAACACGCTGAGCCATTACTCCGTTGCGTGCGAGAGCTTTTGCCCCCAACCGCCGCCACCCCCGCCTGGCTGGCCAGCGGCGCAGAATTCCTGCTCGAAGGGTTGCACCTGTACGGCCAACTAAACAAGCAACGAACCGATCAGCGACACATCTTCGGCAAGTAGCGGCTAGCCGGCAATCAAGCCGCTGCTGCCGCTGGGCCAGTCAAGTTCAAATGCAGAGACTCACGCGACCAGTCGGTCAGGGTGCGAATGCCGGCATCGAGCAAGTTGCGATAGCGAGGATGGCCGACCAACAAATCGCACAAGCGAGCATTGCCGGCTTGGTCGAGGCTGCTCAGTCCCACATGACCGACACAGATGTCCTGATGGGTTTTGATCCAGAACAACACGCGAGTAGGAACTTCCAATACCTGTTCGACCAGCCAGCGACGAATGGAAGTGTGAGTCACCGGCACCGGATCGGGCAGCCATGCGAAAGCCAAGCCATGCCAGGCACAGATCCGATCTAGCGCGTCGAGGTCGCCTGCGTCTTCCCAGGTGATCGCCTGAAGACTACCGCAGGGCGCATCTCGGACAACAATTGGAATGCTGCCGGGCGGGCCTTCCTTGAGCCAGCGGAACAGCGTCAAGGCATGCTCAGGGGTGAGACCATCCATCGGTCGAAGCCCTCGAAGGAAAAGGATTGGCTGACTCCGCCCACTGAGGCCGGGCGGTTCGCTGGGAGTAACACGATCAGCCGACTGGGGTCAAGACGAACCATGTAACAGACTCCGCCCTAATCACCGCAGCCCAGATCTGATGTCTGGCTGGGGCTCTCTACCGCCGCGTCGCGAGTTCAGGTAGAACTGGGCCAGTTGACAGACGGTGGGACTTGGGTCGCCGTGGGCCATCTGGTCAATGCGATCATGTAGATCGATCAAGGATTGCTGACTCATCAAGCGTAGAGCAGCAGCCCGCACGGCGGGGGAGGAATCGTGGCTGAGCCGACGCAGCCAGACTCCTGGGTCGATGTCCGTTTCCGTAGTCATTTCGTGGTTGTCCAGCACCTGAGCAATGTGTTGCAGAACCTGAAGGCGAATACGCGGCTGAGGATGCGAGATCAGACGACCGAGTTCGAGATGTTCCGGCCGCAGGCCACGACTCCGCAAGGCGGCTTCCGTCAAGCGTCGAACTTCCGGGTCGGGATCGTGCAGGCCAATCAGCAAGCCATCTTCGCGAACGATTTGTTCGGCGGGGCCAACCGCCAGGATGGCAGCTCGCCGAACTTCTACGCTCTCGTCACGGAGCAAGCCGGCGACTAGTTCGAGCAGTTCGATGCCGGGTTGCAGGCACAGTTGCACCGCACGCAATCGCACCGCTTGCGACGTGGATTGCAAGCTGGCACGCGCTAGAACCGAGGCGAGTTGGCATACCTCACTGCATTTACCGTGACGACACAGCACTATTGCCAAATCTAAGCCGGCCCCGAGAATCGCTGGATCGGTCGATGTCGTCGTGGCTCGCAGCAGTCGAACGGCCGCAGCGTGCAGTTCATCGCTCAGCCGCTCCGAGGCACACCAACGAGCTAAGCAAGCGAGGACTTTCGGTTGGACGACAGCCGGCACTTGAGCGTACCCCTGGGCCAGTTCGTGAGCCAATAGGCCGGTACTCGGGGCACTAGCGGTCCACAATCGAGCCAGATGATCGATGGCCGCCAAAGCGTTATCGTGAACACGCGGCTCTTCCTGGGTCAGCAGGCCGACCAGCGGACGGATGGCCGGCTTGCCCATTTCGGCCAAGCGTTCTATCCAGACAGTTCGATTTGCCTCGCTAGCATTTGCCAGCCCGCGTGTCAACCACCATCCTTGTAGCCACTCGCGTTGCGTCCAGGCCAGACCGGCCAGACCCACCAGTAGCAGGACTGCCCCGCTGATCCACCATTTACCCCGCATGTCTGGCCTCCCTGACCGCCCTGGGTTATCTGAGTGCGTGCCATCGCCTCATACGGCATTCGCCGCAAGGAGCGATGGCGAATATAGCTCTCCCGGTAGTTGCGGAACAAGTTCAGAAGCTCGGCCTCATTGCGGTCGGAAGTCGATATCCATGCGAGCGTGCGGCGTGAAGTTCTCGTTGGCGATCATCTGCACATACACCTTGTGGGCCGAGGTGCCGAAGTGTTCGACATCCTTCAGAGCCAGATTGTTCCGCTCGCGGTAGAGGAGAATGTCATCGGGGCTATCCGCCGTGGTGATTTCTACGTCTTCCAGAGCATGCGTTAGGCGTTGACGGAAGTACAGACTCATCTCGTCGGTGGGAGTGAGCAACAGACACAGATCCATCGGCGGAGGGCCGCCACGGAAGCTGCGGCTACCGGCAATTTCTGGAGCGGCTTTTTCAAACAGGTCACGCAGTTCGTTATCGACCTGTTCCTCATCGGGCCGCTCTGCGAAGAATAACTCTGCCACGCTCGCAATCGGCAGTTTTTCGCTGACGTAGTCGCGAGCAACCGCCAGCAAGGAGTAATGTACCTGGGGCAGAATGTTGTCGTTGGTCAGGCAGACGTGTACTAGAGCAGTGAACTGGGTTCGCAGCATGGCCTCGAGACGCGTGTCTAGTTCGAGCAACTGTTCCGCCTGGAACTGCTGGAGATATTGATCGATGGCTTGAGCAAAGCTGACGCAGCCTTCTCCAAAGAGTTGCTGGGCAAAGCTAGAGGTATGCTGGTCAGATCGGGTTATCAAAGCGCGTTCCGCGCCGATGGGTTGTTCGAGCAGATTGCTCAATTCGCCCAGACGAACACGACAGAAATTCACTTCGCGGAGTTGATCGGACAGATGGCCCCGCAACCCGACGAAGGCCGCTGAAACCTGTTGCAGCACCAGGCTCTGATAACGCCACTTCGGGTAGGTGCGAAGTATGTCTTCGAATTCCACCGGAAGCAAGGTAGTGCGTCGCTGACCCTGCTTGAGCTGGTTGATGAAGGTGCGAATGTGCTGGTGAGCAGCGGTGGCTTTTTCACTCAGCGAGCGGATGAGCGGTTCGTGATGTTGGAGAACCTGTTCAATAGTCGCAACCATCTGGCGGATGGCTTCCTCGGCACCCGCGAGACGAAAAGCGGGTTCTTCAATGAGGCAGACCGCCATTTCGGCGAGTTTCTGGCTCCAGTCGTTGGCCAACTTCTCAGTGGCCTGACGCAGCAGCACAATCAGTCGAGGAGGCTGTTCTGGCAGACATTCCGCAGCGGGGTTGCCCAGTTGTTCGTCCAGTTCTGCCAAGATGGTTTCGAGCATCTCGTGAGCAGGACGCTGCAAATCCGCTCGTGGACGCAGCTTGTCTCCCGACCAGGAGAATCGGCGTATCGGTTCCAGGATGTCCTGGAACAGCAAGTCGGGATCTTTGCCGAGCAAGCCGACGAGTTCGTGTCGCGTGCGGGTGATGAAGCAGTCGGCTCCCAGTTCCAGTTCTTTCCACTGTTGCTGTAGCCAGTGTTGCACCGACTCGCGTAGCGGTTTACTATCCTTGCTAGCCCAGTGCTGAACGAGTTGCTGACACAATCGGCGAGCGATGGCATCAAAGAGTGCCGGTCGCGGACATGACAGCAGAGAGAAGTTGAACGTCTGGAAATACTGGCCTCGCGTCTCCCAGGTGGGAGGAGGCAGACCAGCCCGACACAGATCGGCGGTTCGGCCCAGATTCGTGGTCAGATCGCGACTGAGAAACTGGCCGCAACGCTCGAACGTCACGCCACAGGCCGCTTCGTCGCTCTCGTCGGGCAAAGGCAAGAGGATTATTCGGCTCAGCGGCGGTTCTGGATCTACAATCGCTGCTTCTCGTTCGTGATAGCGACCCTGGAAGACGTGTTCGGGACTGCCGAAATACTCTAGTTCGCTCAGAGCGGCATAGGTGTTGCCGATGTGCAAGCCTCGCGACCGATTGCTGTCCAGGCAAGGCAACAGCAGCAAGCCGACCACATCGGGATTCTCGTAGCCCATCTGCTTGAGCAAGGCTCGCAAGGTGTAGGCCAGATCGATGAACATGCCGCTGCCGGTTCCGCCTGCTAGACTGCTGACCAGATAAATCCGCGGGCGATTGCTCCGCAAGCCCCGGCCGGTGAACTGGATGGCATTTTGCAGAGCGTTGGGATCAAGCAGAGCTTCTAGTTCAAGTTGCAGACGACGCAGGATAGCGCGATAGTTATCGCAAAACGCTAGGCGTCCTAAAGCCCGGATGCCGGTAGTCACTTGGGAGCGGGGGATACAGTACAGCAGTCGCTGATTGAGCCAGTTGTCGATGGGCAGTCGGCCATCACGGGGTTTGAGGTAATAGCTGGGGCGGTTGAGTGGGGCCAGCAACACCTCGCTGGCGGACAGACTGGCTCCCGGCAAACCGCGGGTCGCTGTACGCATCACTTCTGGATCGGTATCCAGCAACAAAAATCGCAGATTGCTCAGTTGCGTCAGCGGCGCAACCGTGGTGTGCAACTGCTCACGCAACCGTTGCAGGACAATTTGACCGATCTGTCCCAAGCCAATGATCAAGGCGGGAAATAGAGTCCCAGTGCCTGCCAGAGTTCGCGGCAGAGACGTGCTGGGCACGGGTTGGCCACTGAGAATGGCCTGTTCGCTGGGCCGAACCGAATGGGTGATGCCCTGAGACGAGCCTGTTTCCGGCACGCTGCGACGCAAGTTGGCAGTGACCGGCCCTGAGGACGGTGGTGCTGCTACCATTCCTTGCCAGGATGAGGGCAGTGGATTGGGAGTGGTCGCTGGACTGCTTCCCACTGCCGGAGATCCCCCGACCAATTGGCTGGGGGCTACTGCCAGAGCGATCGAAGCGGTCTGCGATTGTCCTGCCCCTCGCAAGGCTGCGACAAATTCCTGGCAGCTGGGGAAGCGTTGCTCGGGTATCTTGCACAAGGCTCTCTGAACATGAGGTCGATCGTCGGCTGGCAAGGGCGCGACGTTGGGAGAGGCACTGATGTGCTGGAGAATCAACTGGCGAACATTGCTGCCGTTGAAGGGGCGTTGCCCGGTGAGCAATTCCTGATAAACGATCGCCAGACTGTACTGGTCGGAAAAGCGAGTCACCCGACCATCGAAGGTTTCTGGAGCGGCATAGACCGGTGTGATGCCGCCGGTTACCGAGGCTTGAGAGCCTTCCATGTCCTTGACCAGACCGAAGTCGGCAATCTTGACATGGTTGTGAATCAGAAACAGGTTCTGCGGCTTGATGTCGAGGTGTTGCAATTGGTATTCTTGGTTCATCAAGTCGAGGGCTTCGGCACACTCAGTCATGTACCTAAGCAGTTCTTCCCGAGGAATGCCAGGCAAGCCCTGCGCGCGACATTCCTTGTACCGATCCCATAAGTTGCGATCGGCCAGTTCCATGACGATAAGCAGTTGACCGTCGATGACCTCGTAGCGTTCGAGCGACAAGATATAAGGATGGCGAACGCTGCGAACTCGATCCAGTGCCTTCAATTCCTGCTTGGCGCGTTGGTCGGTTTCTCCGGAAGCGGAAAGATCCCCATAGACGAACTTGATGGCCTTGTGAAAGCCGCCCGGTGCTTCGGCACGCCAGACTTCGCCAAATCCTCCCCCTCCTAGCCGCTCGATCAAGCGATAGCCAGGAATAGGCTCGGCGTTTTTTTCGACCCGGACTACCATGAGTGATGTCTCGTGGTCTCGCTGTTTCTGCAGAAAAGCACTTCCAGTGCAAAACGAAGAGAATACTCACTCGGAAGAACTCAGATTGTTTCTAACATAGCTTATTCATGCAGTAATCGCAAACCGCCTCGCTAGACTCATGAGCAGGCCTGCGAACCCCCAGCGAGCCGGGAGCGTCAGCGACCGCAGGGACTCCGCCCGCTGATGCCGGATGGCTCGCCTCATTCGTCTCCCCCTCATCAGATCGAATCGAGCAAGCCGAGATAGGAACTGTAGAGCTTGAAGATGGTCACGATGATGAAGAGGGCGACCAGCAACCATACGCCGAAGCCGGCCACTCCTGTGAGAGCCGCCAGTCGTCGGGAGGCCTCTTCGTGGTAGTGTTCGCCCTGATGGCGGAGTACCTCGGTCAGGGTACCGGATTCTTCGGCCACGGCCACGATTCGTAGAAATTCCTCAGGAAAAACGCCGGCCCGGCTCAGAGCTAGGGTGACATCGTCGCCGGCTTCGATGCTGTCTTTGACCACGCCGACTTGGGAGGCAAAGGCCTGATTGCCCGTGCCTCGCAGCGACAATCGCAAGGCCCGACCGATGGGCATTCCCGCCTCATGAGTCAAGCGCAGAGCCAGGCAAAAGCGACTCATCGCCAGAGCTTGCAAACACGGCCCCAGCGCGGGCAATCCCAGTAGAAAGCGGTCGAAAGCGGCTCGGCCGACCAGCAACCGCGACAGCACAAAGTACAGAGCGACCACGCTGCCGATCACTCCAGCGATCACGCCCAGGAACACCCCGGCTCCACTCGCTCCTCGCAAGCCCAGCCCGAGCGGATCGTAGGTCTTGCCGGCCGGCCCAACAGCGGGGGTCAACTGGCCGATGATGAAGATCAGCAAGCTCAACACCACGATGGCCAGCACGAACTGGGTCACCGGCCAGGCGATTCGCGCCAAGAATTCGCGACGCAGTTGTCGTTGTCGCAGGAAATAGCTTTCCAGGTCGCCGAAGACTTCCGGTAGCATGCCGGTTCGTTCACCGACGCTGGCCAGCGACAGCAACAAGGGGGGAAAAAACGCGGCCTCCGGTTGCAGGGCCGCTTCTAGGGAGCTACCCGTTTGCAGAACTGCATGGATACGTTGGGCCACTGGCCGAACACGCGGCGACCCACGTCGCGCTTGCTGGGCAAACACCTCCACCAGAGTCAATCCTGACTGCAAATAGTGCCGCAACACCCGGCACAATTCGATCAGTTCCGACAGAGACAGCCGGTTGAACATGTTCGCCTCTCCTGAGTAACAGCCCTACGCTTGATTGTACCAGAAAGCTCATCCGCTGGAGGGGTTTGCTGGCAATTTGCCCAGTGCCTCGCATATATATGTTGATACGTAGACCCAACGTAACTCTTCGCGTCCGTTCAGGAAAGGAAAGTGTGGCAAGACCAGAGCCACTTCCAATTGTCGGGGATGAAACTGGCCAAATCAGCCGGCGGGCAAAGAGACTCTGATGAACCAAGACAGTTTCTCATTCGAGGATTTCAAGGGCACCGTTCGACTCTTCCCTTTGCCGAACCTCGTTCTGTTCCCTCACGTTGCCCAGCCGCTGCACATCTTCGAGCCACGCTATCGCTTGATGATGGCCGACGCTCTCGAAGATGATCGCCTCCTGGCGATGGCGTTGCTCAAGCCCGGTTGGGAGAAGATCTACCATAAGAAACCGCCGATCCATCCGGTCATCTGTCTGGGACGGATTTTGCAAGAGGAACGCCTGGAAGATGGTCGCTACAACCTCATGCTCCAGGGACTATGTCGCGCGCGGATTCAACAAGAATTGAATCTGCCCAAACCCTATCGCGTTGCTCAGGTCGAGTTGTTCCCCGATCCGCCCTGCGATTTCGATACCGAGCCGTTGTTACGGCAGCAACTCGCCACTCAGGTGGTGCCTTTTTTCTCTGCTCACCCCCCGGCAATGGAACAACTACAACGGTTGCTCAAAAGTGCCTTGCCTTTGGGGGCCTTGTGCGACATCTTCAGCTTCGCTTTGCCGTTTGAGATCGAGGTCAAGCAGCAACTGCTGGAACAATTCGACATCGAAAAGCGAGTTCGGCTGTTGTTGCGCAGTCTCGAAGGATGCACTCCTCCGGTTATCAAGGAAGTGCCCCGCCGGCGATTTCCTCCAGAATTCAGCGACAACTGACCCCTGCGGTCGGCTGTTCAGCGTTGCTCGATCCGGTACAAGTGGGTCAAGGTACGGACGAATAGTGCCTTGCCAACGGGAGCTGGGGTAGCTCGACAGCCGGTGTCGAGTCGATTGGTCGCCAGCAACTTGCCCTCGCGGTCGGCGGTGAGTACATGACCTTTGCCTTCGTGATCGAACAGATACAGTCGGCCCTGGGCAACAACTGGTGAGGCAGAGTAGTTTCCAGTCACTCGGCGAGTCCACACCACTTTGCCTGTGGCGGCCTCCAGGCAACTGGCAATGCCGTTGTCGCTGACCAGAAACAGCAAGTCGCCCAGCACCAGAGGCGAGGCTCGGGTCGGCACTTCCTTGCGATAGATGTAATCAATGTGAGTGTTGGTCACGTCGCCACTGCCCGTTGGCCGAACCGCCACCAGCGTCGATCCGGTGCCGATGGTCAGGAACACCTTGCCCGCCCCATACTGCGGAGTCAGGGCGGCGTTCATGCCCTTGTGATAGACCTTCCAAAGTTCCTTGCCCGAACGTGGATCGTAGGCGACTGTGCCAACCGCTGCCGGGCTGATGAGCATGTCCCGTCCTTCGACCTGGAGAACTACAGGAGTGGAATAAGCCTTCTTCAGATCGCCGTTGTCGGTTCCATAGTCGATGCTGCGATCGGTCTTCCACACGGTCTTGCCGGTGATTTTGTCCAAAGCGGTGACATACTGTTGGTCGTAGCCGTCGAAGGTGAGAAAGAGCAGATTTTGCCAGAGAATCGGCGACGAGGCCGGCCCACGCCAGTGGTCGCAGGGCAGATCGCGCCGTGACCACAACACCTTGCCGGTAGCGGTGTCCAGGCAGGCGGTGCCGGCCGATCCGAAGTGGACGTAGACGCGCCCTGGCTCGATCACGGGCGTGGGAGAGGCATGGCTGTTGTAATCCTTGACCGTCGTATAGGGCACCTTGCTCGTTTGAAAGACTTCGATGTCATGGACGATGGCTCCGGTGTCGCGATCGACACACACGGCGTACTGCGCCTTGCCGTCCTTGCGAGCCGTGGTCAGCCAGATTTGCTTGCCCAGCACGACCGGCGACGACCAGCCGACATCGTGGATGGGCGTTTTCCAGACGACGTTGCTCGTTTCGCTCCAGTTCACGGGCAGATCAGTGGCCTTGGACAGCCCAGTGCCTCCAGGGCCACGAAACCGCGGCCAGGATTCCTCGGCCCACAGGGACGAAGCACACACAAGGACGAACAACAGCGAACGCAACAAACGGTTCATGGTGGAGGATCACTCGTGAAGAGTCAGGGCAGTCTAGCAACGGTAACTTCGTCCTACATGCTGGACGCTCCACTGCCAAGGGGTATTCGGGGCGGATGGAAGGAGATAGCCACAGACGAACCCACATGAGGAAGAACGGGCCGGCTCGATTACGGCTTCTCGCACCGCTGGTTTGCCGGTTCAGAAGTCTGTTCAGTCGCGAGAAATGCCCCACCACGATACGTGAAAACCCCACTGGCCTTTGGTGCTTTGCTGCGATACAATGATCTAGCTGGTCTTGCATCTACCCCACTGTACCCGGTGGTGATCTTCCGGGAGTCCGGCGGCTCCAGGAGCGGTTCGTGCAGGCGTTCCGGCAAGTCTGGTTGCCATGAGGAGACTGGCTCTTTGTGGTGATTATTTCCTGCAAGCCTTTTGTGAGGATGAGGTATGGCAAAAGAAGAAGCGATTTTGGTTCAGGGCAAGGTAATTGCTGCCCTGGCCAACACTCAGTTCCGCGTCAAACTTGACAACGGTATGGAAATTATTGCTCACATTGCCGGCAAGATCCGCAAGAATTTCATCCGCATTCTGCCCGGTGACGTGGTCACCGTGTCTATCTCCCCCTACGACCTGAGCAAGGGACGCATCACCTATCGCGGGCCGTTGCGAGCTCGCTCAGATGCGGCCGCCGAGTAACCTTCCAGATGCCCCCATCGAGTAACTCCACTTGTCCAAAGCGGGGCAATCTGGCCCCGCTTGGGAATCAGGCCCCTTCCCGTACCAACTCCAACATGCCCCACAACGTGGGATCTTCTCCCACAGGCAACTCTTCCAGTGCCGATAGCGATTGGGTTCCCAACTCCGCATCACGCACGATGTAGAACCAACCCATGCGACGGTTCTGTTCGGGATCGAAACCATTCAAAGCCTCTGCGGGTAAGAAGGCGGCTAGTCGATAGCCTGCGGCCAGTCGCCGACAGCGAAACGGTACGTCGGCGACCAGCGGGGCATCCTGCAAGGCACGGTGAATCTTCGACTGCACGAACACAGGTTCGTCACGGTCAGGGCCGCCACCACTAGGCAAGAAGTGGAACTGATGGCAAAATCGGCTGGCTCGATGACTAGTCCGCGAATCGCGGGTGTCCAGCCATAGCGATAGCCCATCGGATAGACGCGGCTTGGCAGCATCGCCAGTCGGTGGTTGCTCCTTGCCGCTAACCCGCATTTCGATCGCCAAGCCTGTCTCGTTCCAGGCCAATCGTAAGTCAGCGAAATCGCTCTTGCCGTCCATGTCGGCGAAACTCCTCAACCGACAACTGTCGTCGAGGTGGAACAACTCCTCGTCGTCGTTGGGAATGCCGGCAACGTACCGACAAGGATGGCTAATGCGGAACAGAAAACGATTGGGAATCAGTTGCATCGCGATCGTCCGTAGTGCGGAGGGGCTAGCTAATTATGATAGACGCACAAGGGCACAAGAGAACAGCAGGCAAGCCATCGTCAAACAGCAGTTCTCCGCGGCGGGGCGGCACAAACTCAGTAAATCGCTGAGCCAAGTCACAGGCGGAGATGGGGCAGGGCATAACTCAAGGGCGAAACCAGAGAGGCACCTCCCTGATCTAGCCGCTAATTCTGGTAGTTGGAAAAAATGGTGAAATTGTAGTAAATGTATTGACAAAGGAAGAGTTGCGATGGTACAACAATGCCGGAAAGTTAGGTAGATCGAAGAGACGGTCACCAGGTAGGTAACCATCGCTGTGGATCAGGCCTCTTTCCAAAGGGGAAAGGAGCCCCCATCATGTTGGTCATCTCTCGCCGACCCGAACAGAGTCTGCTGTTTCCTGCACTCGGCATTCGGGTTCAAGTCCTGCGGATTCAAGGCAACGCGGTTCGTCTGGGCGTAGAAGCCCCCCCGGAAATCCAGGTATTGCGCGACGAGTTGTATCCCGGACAACTTCCCATCGCCAACAACGATCTAGACCGGCGTGCCGCCACTCATGAACTGTGCAATCGCCTGAACAAGGTCACTCTGTCCTTGCACCTCGTTTCGCGACTGTGGAACAGTCGCCAAACCGAACAGGCCACGGAACTGCTGGAAAATACGCTGGCAGAACTGCAAAAACTAGATCGCGAATGGCTGCATCAGCACTTCAACGCCCCTCGTGAAGCCAAGCCCTCTCAGCGCTGCAGGGCCTTGCTCGTCGATGATGAGCAAAACGAACGCGAACTGCTCGCTGGTTTGCTTCGCATGCACGGATGCGAATGCGATACCGCCTGCAACGGACAGGATGCTCTCATTTACCTCGCAAACAAGCAACGCCCCGACCTCATCCTTGTTGACATGTGGATGCCGAAGTGTGATGGTGCCGCTACCGTCAAGGCGATTCGTACCAATCCCCGCCTTCGTGGGATGAAGGTGTTCTCCATCTCGCCGACTCCACCACAGGATTTCGGACTGAGCGTCGGCCCTCTTGGGGTGGACGAGTGGTTCCCCAAACCGATCAACCCTCGCAAGTTGTGCGATGCGATTCAAAAAGCGATGCTGATGCCTCCGGGGTCAAACTGAAAAGGGCTGGGTCGTCACGTCTTAAACGTTCAGACACGCTGACTAGATCACCACCAGCCCGGCAAGCTCAGAAAACGGTTAGCCCCATGACCAACCAGGCAGGCGGTTCCTGATCCTCGTCGGCCGTCGCCTTGGCTAATTGTTCCAGACTTACCCAGACCGAAATATCGAACGGCCCTGGATGGTTCGCGGCTTTGCGGGGGTTCCTGTAGTAACCCAGAAACCAGTCCGGTAAAATAACTGGATGAGGTTTAAGCGGGTGGGCCAACCCTGCAGAGAGGGGGTTGCCAAACACCTACCTGTCACTAGAGGGGAGAAGGAATCGATGCAGCCAGCCAGGTCCGATGTGATTCGCGTGATTCTTCTATTATTGCTCGGATGGTGTCTGCTGGGAGGAGAAAATCTGCTGCTGGCGGAATCGAGCAAAGAGAGCAAGGCCGACGAAGCCGCTCTTCGTCTTGAGGTGCTAGAGTTGAATCAACTCTCTGGCACCAATGCCATCCAGGGACGGCTGCAAGAGTTGATACGCAACGAAACGCACACCCGGCAATTGTTGCAGGTCGCGGTCAAGATGCTCAAAGAGAAACCGCTACCACTCAACCGAAACACTACGTTCTTGCTAGCTCGAGCGGCCGAGTTTCTCCGTGAAGTGGACATCAGCGCAGCACTGTATCGAGCCAACGCCGGTCAGTGTCTGCGACTGTACAGCGAGCGAGGACTGAGCGAAGCCTACATCGGACTGATCCAGTTATACACCAACAATCGGCGACACGCTGAAAGCGAGAAAGTGTGCCGGGAATTCCTGGCCATCGAGGGCGAGGACAATGAAGCCATCGAACGCCTCAAGCCGCTGGTACAGCGTCGGTTGATCCTCAATGTGGCCCGACAGGGAGCCGTGGATCGCGCCCTGAAGATGACCGATGAACTCATCAAGTCAGATCCGCGAAACTGGCTGCACCGTGGTCTGAAGAGTCAAGTATTACGCGAGGCGGAGAGGTACGAAGAGGCCGCTCGCGTCCTGCTTGATGTGATCGACCGCATCAGTCGCGATGTGCGACTGGAGAAGGAAGATCGCGAGGCGTTCATCGACGAACAGCGTTACTTGCTCAGCGGCATCTACATCGACATGAACGATGTGGAGAAAGCCGCTGAACAACTCAAGCTGTTGCTGGATCGCGAGCCGAACAACCCGACGTACAACAATGACCTGGGCTACATCTGGGCAGATCGTGGCATCAAACTCGAGGAGGCGGAGCGGTTGATCCGCAAGGCACTCGACGAGGATCGCAAGTTGCGTCGCAAGGAGAATCCCAATCTCAAGCCGGAAAATGATCGGGACAACTCCGCCTATCTCGACAGCCTCGGCTGGGTGCTGTTCAAGCAGGGCAAACCCAAGGAAGCTCTGCCTTACCTGCTCGAGGCGGTCAAGGATCGCGATGGTCAGCACATCGAAATCTACGATCACCTCGCCGACGTGCAGATGGCTCTGGGAAACAAGGAAGCCGCCATCGCTGCCTGGAAAAAAGCCCTGGAAGCGGCAACCGACAGCAAGCGCGATCAGAAGCGAAAGCTCGAAGTGCAGAAAAAGTTGCAGGCGGCTCAGGACAAGTAAGCAAAATGACCCGGCGAGCCGCCTCCTCAAGTAGGGAAGCGGCTCGCCGAAGGGGCGAGACGATTCAGCGTAGTCCCGTCAGTTCCAGGATCTTGTCACCGATGGATGGGCCGGCCTTGGCATAGACTGGATGGTTGGGATTTTGCAAGAAATCTCCCCAGGTCTGGGCATCCGGCGGCAAATGCTTGCCCGTGACGGCCACAAGGGATTCGTGGGCCGCATTTCGCACGACCACATCATCTTCCGACCGTAAGCGTTCGCTGGCTCGCAGGGCTTCGACCAAGGTGGACACCGCCTCGGCTTGCTGGAAATGCCTCAACGCCCGAATGGCCGTGATTCGCTCCTCGAGTTTCTGCTGTCGGTCGAAGTCGGTGCCTTCCGCAGGCGGTTCGCGGACGATACGGATGAGCAACTGCAACGCCGATGGATGGCCACTCTCTCCCAGAGCTGTCAGAGCCTGAATGCGAATCAGGCGGGCCGTCTGAGGGGTAAAAGAGCCAGCCCGGTAGTAGGCTTCCTTGAGACCATCGACGGCTCGCGGATCCTTGAAGCGGCGTAGAGCCTGGATGGCGGCCAGTCGGCACAAGGGTTGCGTTTCGTGGCTGGCACTGTAGTTCAAGACGGCTACTACGGTGTCTTGTTCCTCCTGGGAGCCGCCGTTTTGCAGCGGTTCCTTGAGACACCGCAAGGCCCGTGCCCGTTCGTTGCCGTCCTTACTGGTCTTGATAACCACCAACGGTTCGGGCGGATCGCGGAAGACCTCGAAGTTCATCTTACGCCAACTGAACTCATCAAAGTTGGAGCAGCCGATCAGTCCCGTCAACACCCCAGTCAGGAGAGTGGACAGCACCAAAGAACGGCAACTCGCACCTGTTGTGTCCGCTCCAGTCACCGCCGACCTCCCTTCGGCTTGAGCCCCAGTCGCAACGGCGCACGATGTGGATGCCGCGACCGAGAAATTCCCCCCCTCCTCGCCGTTGCGCAATTCCTTACTGGCTGGTGCATCAGGCAAGGCAGGCGTATACCTGCCTTCAGGCTCTTTGACAAGCCCACTTTAGAATACCTGACAATGCGGAGAACCGGCATCATGGGGAAGAAATGGTCGCCCGAGGCCTACCATCTCATCGTGGCTCCAAGCAGTACGCTGGCTGGAGTTGTCCTGCTATTCGTGCTGTTTCGTCTGGACTGGACATGGCCCAACCTGCTGGTAGCTTGGTTGCTGGCCGTCAACGTCATCACCTTCGGCTACTACGGCTTTGACAAAGCGCAAGCCCAGGATCAGGCTCGACGTGTCCCAGAATGGCTGCTCCATGCTCTGGTGTTGCTGGGAGGCACTCTGGGGGGCTATTTAGCCATGCAATTGTTCCGCCACAAGACAGTCAAGGGCCAGTTTCGCATCGTCTTTTGGCTCATCACCGTTCTACAAGTGCTGCTCATTGCCGCTCTACTCTATCGGATCTGGCAACATTCGAGTTGAGGGGACTGGCGAGCCATGCCTATCTTCGCTAAAATTGACTGACTTTTCTGGTGTTCTGCGGCGATAAACGTGAGCTCATCATGGAAATCAACGACATACAAAGCTTTTCTCAGAAGGTCGTGCGACTCGGCCTGGTGCAACAACACCAGGTCAATGAAGCCATCGATGAGGCACGCGAGGAAGCACGCTCTGTCAATCCCGATCTGATCTACCTGATCCGCGTCCTGGAACGGAAAGGCTATCTGACCAACTTCCAGACTTCCAAAGTACTCAAGGGAGACGAGGACGGCTTTTTCCTGGGAGGCTACCGGATTCTCTACAAGGTCTCCTCGGGATCGTTCGGTCGCGTTTTTCGTGCCGATGACCCGCGATCCGGTCGTGTGGTGGCTCTCAAGGTGCTGCGACGCCGCTGGAGCGAGGATCAGCAGCGTATCGACCTGTTCATTCGCGAGGGCAAGGTAGGGCTGTCCCTCAAGCATCCCAACATCGTCGAGGTGCTGGCCATCAATCAGGATCCGGTCACTAAACAGTACTACATCGCGATGGAGTTCGTCGAAGGAGGCAATCTCCGCGAAATCCTCGCAGTGCGAAAAACCCTGACCGTTCCCGAAGCCCTACGCATCATGGAAGATGCCGCGGCCGGCTTGGCTTATGCCTACTCCAAGGGAATCACCCATCGCGACATCAAATTGACCAACCTGCTCATCACCAGCATGGGCGAGGCCAAGCTGGTGGACTTCGGACTAGCCCAGATGTTCGCTGCCATCGGCCGGGAAGAGGAGCAGGTTGATCGTACCGTCGATTACGCCGGTTTGGAGAAGGCTACCGGGGTCAAAGCCGGCGATGTTCGCAGCGACATCTTCTTCCTGGGCTGCTGTTTCTACGAAACTCTGACAGGTCGCCCGCCGTTGGATATGACCAAGGATCGGCACGCTCGCATGCAGCGTCGCCGCTTTGAGGAGATCAAGACCTTACAACACGGCGAAATCAACGCTCCGCCTTCGGTGTATCATCTGTGCGACTCGATGATGGCCGTCGATCCGCGTCGTCGCTATCAGACGCCCGCACAATTGCTAGAAGCGATTCGTTCAGTACGCCGCGAGGTCGGCAGTGGGGGTTCCTCGGGAGCGGGGGGCAAATCCGCTGTACGCACCATCTTCCTAGCAGAAAGCGACAGTCGCCTTCAGGAAGCTCTGCGCGAGAAGTTCAAAGAACTGGGCTATCGCGTCTTGCTGGCCGCCGATCCCATCCGGGCGTTGGACACCTTCCGGCAACGGCCCTATGATGCGCTGATCGTGGATGTCGAATCGGTCGGCGAGGAAGGCTTGCTGGTCTTCGATCAGGTACTCAACGAGGCGCGTGATCGACGCGTCAACTGTGCTGGCGTGGTCATCTTGCCCGAGCAGCGACCGGAACTGGCCCAACGCGTTGCCTCTCGGCCCAACGCCGCCGCTCTGATTCGGCCCGTCACGCTCAAGCAACTACAACGCAAGTTGCAAGAGTTGAGCGAGATCCCTAGCGAGTAAGTCGCTGAACGGTTACGACTTGCCGGGGATGGGTCGGCCCATGCGTTGCAACAACACTTGCAGGTCTTCCCAAGCCTCCTTTTTCTTCTCCGGCGAGCGGAGCAGATAGGAAGGATGGAAGGTACACAGCGCGGGAATGCCCCGATACTCAAAAAATCGGCCGTGCAATCGCGTGATCCCCGACATGCCGAGCAGGGCTTGTAAGGGCGTGTTGCCCAGCAGGCACAGGAACTTCGGTCGAACTAGGTCGAGGGTTCGATCCAGCCATTCGCTACACAGTCTGGCTTCTTCGGGCGTGGGCGTGCGATTGTTGGGGGGACGACAGCGAAGGATGTTGCAGATGAACACCTCCTCGCGTTTCATGCCGCACGCCGTGATCATGCGGGTGAGCAACTGGCCGGCGGGGCCGACGAACGGCTCACCGGAGCGGTCTTCCTCAAAACCGGGAGCCTCGCCGATGAAGCACAAATCGGGGTCGAGTGGCCCAGTGCCGAACACGGTTTGCGTTCGTTGGCTGGCCAACTCGGGACAACGCAGGCAACCGGCCACCTGTTGACGCAATTCGTCGAGGGCCGCCTGCCGCTGTTCCCGACTGTCGGCGACGGGGGTGGCCAAACTCGGCGGGGCGAACAGGCCGGCGGGTCGCTGAACGGGAACCGTTGGCAAGGGAACCGCACTGACCGGCGGGCTGATCGGAGCCGCCGTAGCAGGGGCAGGTAGGGGGCTGGTTTGGTTCGGCACCCACTCGATGCCTGCCAGGCGATAGCTGTCGAGGTGTTGGGCCAACTGCCGGGCGATGCGGTCGAGGTCGGGTGGTGGTTGCTCGGACATCGGGGACAATCCTGTTGCTGTGGGCGATGATGAACATAGCGAATCAGCCACTCTTGGGGAAGGTCGGCAGGTGCTGGCTCGCCGCCCGACGGCGGGGAACGTATGCTGATCCCGAACACACCTTGAGGAGACCGATCCATGCACGCACTACTGCTGTTGCCCGCCCTTCTCTGCGCTGCCGAGCCTGCTGATCTGATCGTCCACAATGCCCGAGTGGTTACGGTGGACAGTCGATTCTCCATCGCTCAGGGCATTGCCGTCCGGCAGAGCCGTATCGCTGCGGTCGGCACCAACGAGGCGGTGCTAGCACTGCGCGGGCCGAAGACGCGAGTGATCGATGCGGCCGGCAAAATGGTGCTGCCGGGGCTGTACGACTCGCATGTGCATCCCCTTAGCGTGGTGACGACCGAACTGGCCGATCCGCCACCGGTCATTCGCTCGCTGGAGGATGCCTTCGCCCACTACCGCAAACAGGCGGCGCGGACACCAGCGGGCGAATGGCTGGTATTGCGCTACGCCTTTCCGACTCGACTGGCAGAAGGTCGATTTCCCACCTTGAAAGAACTCGATGAGGTCGCTCCCAATCACCCCGTTCTGTTTCACGCCGGCCCAGCGGGCATGGTGAACAGTCGTGCCCTGGAGGTGTCGAAGATCGGGCCAGATACTCCCTCGCCACGCGCAGGCATGATCGTCAAGGATCCGAAAACGGGCAAGCCGACCGGCATGATCCGCAATGCCTATAGCACGCTGCGCAACCTGCCGCGCGAGTCCGATCGCGTCACTCCCCAAGCGCGTCGCGAGGGACTGAAGCGATTGCTGGCTCGCTACAACGAGCAAGGTCTGACCAGCATCGCCGACCGTAACGGCTCGGCCGATGGACTAGCTTTGTACCGTGAACTGGCGGCCAACGAGGAACTGACCGTTCGCGTCAACTTCGCGCCGAGCTTCAATCCGCAGGGCACGCGGGAGCAACTTGTCGAGCGGCTGCAGGGCATGGCCAAAAAGCACGGCAAAAGCGGCACCGGCGACGACTGGATTCGCATCGGCCCACTCAAGACCTTTCTGGATGGCGGCATGCTCAACGGCACTGCTTACATGCGCCAGCCCTGGCCGGCCGGCCCGACCTATCAGATCACCGAAAGCGACTATCGCGGGCTATTGTTCATCAGCCCCGAGCAAATCAAACTCGCTGCCGAGGAAGTCGCTCGCCAGGGTTGGCAATTGACCGCCCACACCGCCGGCGAGGGAGCGATGGACGTGCTGCTCGATGCCTACGAACACGCCAATCGCTTCACCAACATTCGTCCTCTGCGATTTTGCATCACCCACGCCAATTTCCCCTCGCTGATCAATCTCCGACGCTGCAAGGAACTCGGCGTGTGTGCCGACGTACAACCCGCCTGGCTGTACAAGGACGGAGCCACCCTAGCCCGCCTTCTGCCCGCCGAACGCATTCGCTGGTTCCAGCCCTACAAAAGTTGGCTGCAATACACCACCATCGGCGGTGGCAGCGATCACATGCTGCGCTTCGATCCGATCGACTCGACCAACCCGTGGAGTCCCTGGCTGGGCATCTGGACGGCTCTGACCCGCAAGACCGAGCGAGCGGGCGTTCTCGTCGAGGAAGAACGGCTGACTCGCGAGCAGGCCATCCGACTGTACACCATCAACAACGCCTATCTCAACCATGAGGAAAAGCTCAAGGGCAGCCTGGAGGTCGGCAAACTCGGCGATCTGATCCTCATCGACCGCGATGTGCTGCACTGCCCAGTGGACGAGGTGCGCGATACGCGAGTGCTGCTGACCGTGGTGGGCGGCAAGGTGGTATACGAGCGGAAACAGTGAGAGTCAGCCACCTTGCGTGAGCGGGGGGAACACAAAACTCCGCACGCTGACGCGGGGCGGCTCGCTACAGCAAGCCAGGGTACGGCAGCACCTGGAGGAGGCCAACTCCGCCGGCCAGAAGGGAACGCACGCAGCGCGAAGCCTGCCACAGACTACTGACAGGTGCAGGTGCAGGTTCGCGGTGGAGGTGTCCAAGCCTGACCAGTCACTGGAGCCGGCTGAATGGGAGCTACCGGAGCCTGGAAACTGGTTGCCGGGCTACACGGCGGGCAGACCGGAGCCGCACAGGCGACCGGTTGCGGACAGGGGTAGTGACGATTGCACCAAGCCTGACAGCCGGTGCTACCGATCAGAAACGCTAACGCGAGGGCAGAGAAAATCCGTTTGCCAGGCATCGGCATCGTCTCCTGAGTTCCGAGTGGCTTACACCGAGGGTGTTGCTTGAGTCAAAAGCGTCGATAGCGAGACGGGCCGAAAAATTCAAGTCGAATGC
>Ga0308411_10000894_pt1 | contig 20138 bp, 15 predicted proteins | sample HotsprottomLayer_2_FD_203530 | JGI IMG/M metagenome (GOLD analysis project Ga0308411, IMG submission 203530) | Hot spring phototrophic mat microbial communities from Octopus Spring, Yellowstone National Park, Wyoming, United States -... | ecosystem: Environmental > Aquatic > Thermal springs >...
CCTATAGATATTGACAAAATAATAGAAATGACTCATCTTAAAATCCAAACAGTAAATCAAACGCTTTCAAAACTAATCATTAAAAACATTATTAAAGAAACAGAAAAAGGTTATATAATTTAAATATTATGAAATTAATTATTGTTGAATCACCAACCAAAGCCAAAACCATAAAAAATTTTGTAGGAAAAACTTATACCATTGAAGCTTCTTATGGTCATATTAGGGATTTACCCAAAAGCAAGTTAGGAATTGATATTGAAAACGGTTTTAAGCCAACTTATATTATTCCAATCAAAGCCAAAAAAAGAGTTAATTTTTTAAAGAAAACCGCTCAAAAAAGCGAAGAAGTTATTTTAGCAACTGATGAAGATCGCGAAGGAGAATCTATTGCTTGGCATCTAAAAGAAGTTTTAGAATTACCAAAAGAAAAAACAAAAAGAATTGTTTTTCATGAAATTACCAAACAAGCCATTTTAAATGCTTTAAGCTCTCCGCGAGATATTGATATGAATTTAGTAAACGCTCAACAAGCCAGACGCATTCTTGATAGACTAGTTGGTTATAAACTTTCTCCATTTTTATGGAAAAAAATAGCAAAGGGCCTTTCTGCTGGAAGGGTGCAATCAGTAGCTTTAAGACTAATTGTTGAACGCGAAGAAGAAATAAAAAATTTTAAACCACAAGAATATTGGACAATTTTAGCTTTGTTTAATGTTTTAAATGAAATATTAGAAGCACATCTTTTCAAAAAAAATGGAAAGGTTGTTGAAAAATTAGATATTAAAACCAAAGAAGATGCGGACAAAATAAAAAAAGAACTTGAAGAATCAAATTTTTCCATTTTAAATATTGAAAATAAAAAAATTAAAAAAAATCCTCTACCTCCTTTTATTACCAGCACCCTTCAACAAACCGCCTCTACACGTCTTGGTTTTTCTTCTAAAAAAACAATGCTTTTAGCTCAAGATCTTTATGAAAGAGGCTTTATAACTTATATGCGAACAGATTCAACACATCTTTCAGAAGAAGCAATAAATAAAGCTCGTTTATGGATTAAAAATAATTTAAATTCTCAATATCTTCCTCCAAAACCAAATATTTTTAAAACTAAATCCAAATTAGCCCAAGAAGCTCATGAAGCTATTCGACCAACTGATGTTGATGTTTCTCCAGAAAAACTTAAATTAAGCCAAGACCACAAAAAACTTTATGATTTAATTTTTAAAAGATTTATTGCATCGCAAATGCCCCCTGCTGAATTTTTAAATACTAAAATTGAAATTTTAGCTCAAAATTCTAAAAAAAATGTAAATTATACTCTTATTGCTTCTGGATCTGTAATGGAATTTGATGGTTTTTTAAAAATTTGGCCTATGGAATTTAATGAAAAAATTTTACCTAAAATTTCTAAAAATGATACCTTAAATTTAATTGAAATAAAAACTATACAACATTTTACCGAACCACCTCCGCGCTATACCGAAGCTTCTCTTATTAAAACTCTTGAAAAATATGGGATTGGTAGACCATCAACTTATGCTTCTATTATTTCAATTATTCAAGAAAGAAATTATGTTCGAAAAGAAAGTGGAAGATTTTATCCAACCGAAATTGGTATTTTAGTAAATAAAATTTTAACAACGCATTTTCCTGAAATAGTTGATATTAATTTTACCGCAAAAATGGAAGAAGACTTAGACGAAATTGCTCAAGGTAAAAAAGATTGGCAAAAAGTTTTAGAAGAATTTTATACACCATTTGCTAAAAACTTAGAACAAAAATATCAAGAAGTACAAAAAAAAGATATTATTTCTGAAGAAACAAGTGAAGTTTGTGAAAAATGTGGAAGTCCAATGGTTATAAAAATTGGAAAATTTGGCAAATTTTTAGCCTGTTCTAAATTCCCAGAATGTAAAAATGTTAAAAAAATAAATAATGATGAAGAAACGAATATTGTTTGTCCTCAGTGTCTTAAAGATCCTAATCGCTCTTTAAATCCTGGTAAAATTGTTAAAAGAAAAATTAAATCTGGAAAATTTAAAGGAAAAATATTTTGGGGCTGTTCTCGGTATCCAGAATGTAATTATATATCTTGGAAAAAACCAGAAGAAAAACCACAAGAAACAAAAGAAGAAAATTAAAATTATTGAGCAAATGGATTACTTTTTCCTGAAGTAACATTTTGAGGTATTTCAATATAATTTTTTAAAGATTTAAATGTAGAATTTTCCATAATTGAATTTAAATCAATATTAGAACCAATTTGTACAACGTCTTCTATTTTGTTTTTAGAAATAGTAGAAACAGTTTTTTCATAAAGTTCGGGGTTTTTAAAAAATACATAATAAATTCCAATTAAAATAATTATTCCAAATATTATCCATCCTAATATATATAAAATCCCTGTTGTATTTTGTCTTTCTTCTTGAACAACAATAGCCATATTTTTATTTTACACTAATTTCATAATTTTTCTACTCCGACTGATAATAAGTTGTGACCGTAATATCATAAGATAATCTTTGAGCAGTAGATGTTGAAGTTTTTGGTAATGATTGCAAATTAATTGAAAGAGGAGAAATGCTTAAATTTTTAACATCAAAAATGCGGATGTTTGTTTCTAATTGATTTAAAAAATTCTTAAAATCTTCATAAGAACCACTAAATTTAAAAGTAATATCAAATGTTCCAACGGGTTTTAAAAAATTAGCAGAAGGTGTTGCAGAATATAAATTTTGTATTACCGGACGCGAAACATTAAAAGACATACCCGACATATTATTATAAGACAAAAGACCATTAATTTGTGTTAGAGCATCTCCTATCGCTAAATTTGTAGGAAGAATTAAAGAAAAAATTTCTTGAACATCTTTTTGATTGCCGTATTTTTCAACTAAATTTTGAAATTCTCGAATTAATACTTTTTGTTTATTTAATTGATTTTCTTTTTGTAAAGCTTCCGCACGTAAATTTTGAGTTTCTTCATAAACCGGTTTAATAAAATAAATAAATATTATAAAAGCCAAAAAAATGAAAAACAAAGATAAAATAGCGCTTAAAATTCTTTTAGTTGAAATTCTCATTGTTGATTTTGTTCAAAAAACGACTTTTTAAAAATTATAACCAAATCAAATTGCCAATTTTCTTGACTTAATGACATATTGTTTAAAACCACATTTTCAACTTCTGGACTTCTTTGAAAAACCAAAACTTGGTTTATAATTGCTTTTTGATTTTTAGAAATACCCCCTAAGCTTAGCTGACTATTTAAAACATTGAAACTAAATTTATTAAAAGTAATTTCTGAAATTGTATTTTTTTCAAGCCAATCAAAAATAACACTTATTTTTTTATGATTTTTTACTAAATTATTAATATTTTCTATTTGAGAATAAAAAGAAATCAATTTTGATTGTTCTGAAATAGGAATAGATTTTTCAAGTTGTTGGTATTCGGATTCTAATTTATTAATTTTATTATTAAGATAAGGTTTATATCCATAATTTAATCCTGCATAAAAAACGATAGTAATTATTAAAATAAATAGGCTAAAAATAAAAATCCTCCAGGACCACCCGGAAATTTGGGGGCTACTATGCGATAATTGGTCAATAACTTTTTGGGGTAATGGCATATTTTTATTTTAATTTAATTAATTTAAAAACACAAGCGCTATATTTATTATAACATAATTTATTTTAAAATCGACCAGTTTACTCCAATTTTATTGAAATTTCTTGCGGATTTTTCGGTAAATATTTTATCCATCGTGGTTTTATTAAAATTTTTGCTGATTCTAATTCTGGAAGACTTTTAATTATATTTTGAGCTTCATAAATAGATTTCCCTTTAATTAAATCTTTTAATTCTTCACTATTTAAATTATAAACCAAATAACCTGAAGCGACAAGATTAAAACTTGCAGTGCCATTATCAAAATTTATTTTTGGATTTAAATATTTAATTTCTAAATTTTTAATTACTTTATTTTTATCCTCTAAAGATTGATTTAAAAGATCCAAAACATCTTTTTCTCTAATACCTAAAGCGGTAATTTTTGCATCTCCAAAAACAGCAAAATTTCCATTTTCATCTGTACTTGTATTTGCGCTTAAACGCTTAAATTCAATTAATGGTTCTCCAATTATTTTAAAATCATATTTTTTTCCGCCCAAAATAGAATTTTTTAAATTTGCTTCTAAAACGGATTTAACTTTTTCTTTGGCGTTTTCAATATCATTATTTGTTGGAACATTTTTTTCTCCAATAAACCCTCCTTTTGCTCCCTCTTTTAATTCTCCATAAAATTTTTCAAATTTCGGCGAGCCGGCAAATCCAGGAATAGTCAATTTCGCAACCGGACCTGTGTTATATTCTGCGCCTGGTTTATCCCCAACAACTTCCGCAGTAATAGAAGATGGAATAATTTTGCCCTCTTTTATTTGCGCTCCTGGAACAACTATTCTTTCAGTTAAACGATAAATTAATCCATTTGGCACCTGAAATCTTGTAGTGGCAACTAATACCTGCTCTTCGCTACTATAAGCATTGTAAATAGTAATTATTCCTTTAGCTTTTTCTTCTACATATTTTTTACCACTGGCTTTAAATAATTGAGTTAAATTTGATTGATTTTTAAATATTTCTGCAGGTAAAACCCCTGAAGAATTTAAACTCTTTACATTTTTATCTGCATTTACAACTTTATTAAATTCCCATGGCGTTTTTTTAAATTTCAAACTTATTTCACTTGAAGCCAAAAGATAACTTATTTTATAAAAGCCAAAAGCTAATCCTAAGATAACTAAAATCCACAATAAAAACTTAAAAATTTTTAAAGATTTTATTTTTCTTTTATGATGAATTTTGGGTTTTTCCTCTTCAAAATCTTCTTTAAAATAAATTTCTTTTTCTTCTTTAACTTCTTTTGTTTTTATTTCTTCAGGCTCTTTTTCAGTTTGATTAACAATATTTTTTAAATTAAGATTGTGTTCTATTTTAGGTGTTGGCGGTAGAACGTCTGTAAGTCTTTGAAAATTACTAAATAAAGGATGTTGTGTCTTAAAATCTAAAGAGTTTGCAAGTAAAAGCAAATCTTCATCAACTGATTCAATAATAATTACTTTATCATTTTTTTGAGCATAATTTTTTAATTCTTCAAAAAATGATTTTGTTTTGTGTTCAAAATTTTTAGGAAAAATTAATACTAATTCATTAATTTCTTTTTTGGACTTCTTTTCTTCTCCAGAAATCTTTTCAATTATTTTTTTAACCGTTTCTTTTTTTGTTAAAACAATTTTTCTCATATTTTTATTTTAATCTAAAATTTATGGTAAAACAATAGCCCGAATGCGTCTAATACCCGAACCAACGCCTTCTTCTTTTTTAATCTTAAATTCACCTATTTCAGAAGTATTTGAAACGTGTGGTCCACCACATAATTCCTTGCTCCATGCAGAATCTAAAGAATAACCAACATAATAAACCTTAACAATTTCTGGATATTTTTGACGAAAATAAGATAATGCTCCAGTCTTTAGAGCATCTTCTTTTTTCATTTCTACAAAATTTACTGGCAAAGCTTCTTTTATTTTTTGATTAACTAATGATTCAACTTTTTGAATTTCTTCTGGTGTTAATTTACGATTAAATGTAAAATCAAAACGCGTTCTTTCCGCGGTAATATCTGAACCTGCTTGTTTTACTTCTTCGCCCAAAACTTCGCGCAAAGCTTGATGTAAAAGATGAGTGGCGGTATGCAATCTAATTACTTTTTGAACCTCATTTAAATCTTGAGCTTTTAATTCTCCAGTATCAAGAACCAAACCATGTCCGCCAAACTTTTTTTCCTGACCCTGACGCGAAATATTTTTATGTTTTTCTAATTCTTTTTCAAAATCAAAATAATTTAACTCTTGCGCTTTTGGACCTCCTAATTCTTTAATTATTTCATAAGGCAAACCAAATGTTTCATAAAGATAAAAAGCGGATTGCGCATTAATTTCTTTAATTTTTTCCAATTCTTTTAATCCACGATTTAAACTGTTTAAAAATTTTTCCTTTTCTTTATTAAATTCCTCAAAAATTATATTTTTATTTTGTTCTAATTCAGGATAAACATCTTTATAAACCGCAATAACTGTATTAATTAATTTTTCAAAAACATCTTTTTCTAAATTATAAATTTTTTCATAAACAAAAATGCGTCTTAAAATTCTTCGTAAAACATACCCCGCTTCTTTATTTGAGGGTCTTACACCATCAGATAATAAAAAAACAGAACCGCGAATATGATCCGCAATAATTCTTTGATGCCTTATTTTCAAATTTTGAGGCAAAATATTAAAAAGAGGTTGAAATAAATCTGTTTCAAAAATATTTGAAACATTTAAAATAATCATCATTAATCTTTCCATTCCCATTCCAGTATCCACCCCAGCGGTATTTAATTTTTTTAATTTTTTATCCTTATCACAAAAATATTCATTAAAAACAATATTCCATATTTCAACACTCTTGCCTTCTTTATTTTTTATATAAATTTCAGTTGTAGGACCACAAGGACCTTCGCTTCCTGTTGGTCCCCAAAAATTATCAATACCTTCTAAATGAATTTTTTCTTCGGGCAAACCAATTTCTTTCCAAATTTTAAAAGACTCCTCATCTAATGGTACATTTTTCCTCCAATCGTCGCTTTCTACTTTTTGAGGATTAAAAACAGTAACATAATCAATTTTTAATCCCAATTCTTTGATTAAAAATTCATAAGCATAATTTATAGCTTCTTTTTTAAAATATCCGCCAAAAGAAAAATTACCAAGCATTTCAAAAAAAGTTAAATGCGTTTCATCTCCTACCTCATCAATATCTGAAGTACGAAAACATTTTTGAATAGAAGCGGTATTTAAAGAGCCAAAATCCGCTAAAGCATTAAGCTCGCCAAGATAATAAGGCTTAAATTGTTGCATTCCAGCAGTCGTAAGTAAAACCGAAGGATCAGTTGGGATTAAAGAACTTGATGGTACAATGGTGTGATTTTTGTTTTTAAAAAAATTTAAAAATTTTTTTCTAATTTCTAAGTGCGCCATTTTTAAATTAATTCTTCAAATCCTTTTAATTTTTTAGCCTTGGGATGATTTTTAATTTTTTCTAAGGTTTTGGCTTCAATTTGTCTTATTCTTTCGCGCGTTACTCCTAATTTTTGACCAACTTCTTCTAAGGTATGCGTAACACCATCTTTTAAGCCAAAACGCATTGAAATAACTTCTCTTTCTCTTTCAGTTAAATCCTGCATAATTTCATTTAAAATATCTCTTAAAAAGGCACGTGTTGCTTGCTTTTCTGGAGAAGCGGTTTTATCATCACGAATTAATTCAGCTAAAGTTGAATCCTCATCATCTCCAATCGGAGTTTCAAGAGAAATGACTTCTTGCGAAATTCTTTTAAGATGACGTACCTTACTTACATCAATATTCATTTCATTTGCAATTTCTTCATCTAAAGGTTCTCTACCTAATTGTTGAGCTAAATCTCTTCTTACTTGAGAATATTTTGTTAAGGTTTCAACCATATGAACAGGAATACGAATAGTTCTTGATTGATCCGCTAAAGCTCTAGTAATAGATTGCCTTATCCACCAGGTAGCATATGTTGAAAACTTAAATCCTTTACGATAATCAAATTTTTTTACTGCGCGTGAAAGACCAATATTTCCTTCTTGAATTAAATCTAAAATGCTTAAATTTGGACTGCGATTAATATAATGTTTTGCAATAGAAACTACAAGTCTTAAGTTAGCTTTAATTAATTTTTGACGTGCAGATTCATCGCCCAAACTTGCTCTTTTTGCTAATTCTTTTTCTTCTTCTTTAGTTAAAAGCGGAGTTTTTCCAATTTCTTTTAAATAATGTTGAACCGCGTCGGGTAATTCGCCTTCAAGTCGACTTAATTCTTCAATTTCTTTTTGAAAATCAAGATCTTCTTTTTTTTCTAAAATTCCTCCAGATTCAACAACTTTAATCCCCTCCTTTTCTAAGGTATCATAAATATATTCAAGCAATTCAATATCTTCTTCAATTTTAGGAAAAAGAGTAATAATTTCATTATCTGTAACAAAACCACGTGGTCTTCCGCGCGCAATTAATTCTTTAATTAAAGCTTCATTTGCTTTTATTTTTGTTTTTTTGCTTTTAGAGCCTTTTGGTCTCCCTCTTTTTCTTTTTGGTGGCCGACCTCTTTTACTTTTTTTTATTTTTGGTCTCCCGCGCTTTTTAGTAACTTTTTTATTTTTAGCTTTAATTTTGCGCTTTTTTTTGCGCTTTGTGGTTTTTTTATTAGATTTTGATTTTTTATTTTTGGTAGACATTTTTTTATATTATTTTAGCATTTATTCTTGATTTAGCAACTGATAAAGCTCTTGAAGGGCTTGTTCTAAAGCATTATGATCGTTTTTTAACTCCGCTTCTTTTATTTTTGAAACTATTTCTTTTCTTTTTTCTTTAATATATTCTTTTTTAAGTTCTTTTTTAATTTTTTCTAAATCATAAGATTCAGGACTTGTTACTTTTAATAAAATTAAATCAATTATTTCATCTAAATAAGGATCTTCTGATTTTTTAATACCCTTAACTAATAAATCAAAAATTTTTTGATGTAGAGGTTCTAAATATATTTTTTCTTCAACATCCTCTTGAAGCTTTTCTAAACTTAAAAGAGCGGAAATAAATTCTTGACTTAACAATTCCCAGCGCGTAAATTTTTTTTGAGGCAAAACTTCATTTTGGTTTTCTGTTCCTTTTGGAAATGATATTTTTGTTTTTTGGGCTAATTTTTGCGCTTCTTCAATTAAAATTTTTTCATCAATTGAGGTTTTTTCGCTAAGTTTTTTAATCCAAAAATTTCTTTCTACTAGACTTTCAATGTTTAACAATTTTTGAAGCACTGCTTGAATTTCTTTTAAATATTCTCGACTAAATTTATTTTGCGATTTTAAATACTTTTCAAAATAAAATTCTGGCGCAGATAAAGCATTTTCTATCGCATCAAAAAGATTTTGAGGATTAGCTAATACCGCTTCTGCTGGATCTTTAAAATTACGAAAAACAACAATTTTCACATTAAAATCAAAATTTAAAGCCATATCAATTGCTTTTTCTCCTGCTTCTTGGCCTGCAGGATCATTGTCAAAAGTAATAATTAAATTATCAGTTAATTTACGTAAAGCGCTTAAATGACTTTCAGTTAAAGCTGTTCCCGAAGAAGCAACTGTATTTTTAATCCCTGCTTGCCAGCTTGCTAAAAAATCCATTTGACCCTCTACTAAAAAAACACTATTTTTTTCCCGAATAAAATTTTTACTTTTCCAAAATCCGTATAAAATTTTTGATTTTTTAAAAATAGGCGTTTCTGGACTATTTACGTATTTACCAACATCTTCGCTTTCTAGTTCAGGTAAAATTCTTCCAGTAAAACCCACAACTTTTCCTAAATGATTATGAATAGGAAACATTATTCTTCCGCGAAATCTATCAAAAATTTTACCTTGTTCGTTTCGAATAACTAATCCTGCCCGAATTAAATCTTCGGGAGTATATCCAGCATTAATAAAATAAATTGAAAGTTCATCTCCTGATAAAGGAGCGTATCCAATTTCAAATTCCGCAATTGTTTCTGGTTTTAATCCTCTACTCAAAAGATAATTAAAAGCTTTTTTATTATTTTCAAGTTGATTAATAAAAAATTTTTTTGCTAAATCATTTAAATCATACAAAAGTCCAACATATTTATATTCTTGTGGTGAAATTTTTTTTAATTCTATTCCTGCTTTTTCCGCTAAAATTTTTAAAGCTTCTCCAAATTCTAAATTTTCATATTTCATTAAAAAAGTAAAAATATCTCCGCTTGCGCCACAGCCAAAACAACGCCACGTTTGCCTTTCTGGAGAAACCATAAAAGATGGCGTTTTTTCTTTATGAAATGGACAAAGCGCTTTCCAGTTTTTCCCTGTTCTGGTTAAAGGAATATAACTTCCAATAAAGTCAACTATATCAATTTTTTCTTTAATTAAATCCTTTGGAGAATCCGCCATAACCCCATAATTTTAAAACAAAATTTAATTATTATCAATCCCCTACTCTAAATGCACTTTCTTTTTAAATTCTTCAAGTTTTTCTTTGATTTCTGGGAATTTTATGGATATTTTTAAATTTTTGATGATGAAACATATGAGACATATTTGTGAATTATTAAGGTATTTTAGTATACCACCCTTCTTTGGTTTTTTTAAATATTCTACCCTTTAAAATTCCTTTTTCTCTCCACTCTCTTGCTAATTCTATGAGAAAGTCAAAGTTGGAATTATTCTCTTTGAAATAAATATTTCCTATAATTTCTTTGATATTAGGTAAATTGATGGTTTGGACGTTGGGAGCATAGAAATTTTCTTTAATTTTTTCAAGATTTAGTGAATTAATGGTTTGAGCGTTTGGGGCCAAGAAATATCCTCCAACTTCTTTAAGATTTGGTAAATTGATGGTTTGGGCGTTTTGGGCATCGAAATATCCTCCAACTTCTTTAAGATTAGACAAATTGATGGTTTGGGCGTTGTCGGCCCTGAAACTTCCTCCAATTTTTTCAAGATTAGGTAAATTAATAGTTTGGATATTGCGACCTTCGAGACCTCCTGTAATCTCTTTAATTAAATTAGGAAAATCATCAAGATGGGTGCGAGAAGAAAAATTAAGATCTCCATCAATAATAAATTTACCGTCTTTTTCATCAAAGATAATTTCTACTTTTTCGTTTTTGTTTTCTCTTCTTTGAATAAATTCTTCAATCAGGTGGGTGGCTTGAGTTTTAAATTCTTGTTTAAATTCTTCTATTTCTTTTAAGATTCTTTCTATTTCTTTTTCTGTTTTCTTATCTACTGTTTTTACATATTCTGATAATAAAGCTTCTATATTTTGAGCTTTTCCTTTTAATTCTTCTATTCTTTGTTTGAAGTTTTGACAATGTGGCATATTTGTGAATTATTAAAATTCTTGAATTATCTGCCCTCTTTTGTCACATAATTTTATATTACCCTTTAAAATCCCTTTTTTTCTCCATTCTCTTGCTAACTCTATGAGAGAGTTAAGGTTGGAATTGTCCTCATTGAAATAAATATCTCCTCCAATTTTTTCAAGATTTGGTAAATTGATGGTTTGAGCGTTGAGGGCAATGAAAAATCCTCCAATTTCTTTAATATTTGGTAAATTGATGGCTTGGGCTTTTCTGGTCCAGAAATTTTCTCCAACTTTTTCAAGATTTGGTAAATTGATGGTTTGGGCGTTGTCGGCCCAGAAAGATCCTCCAACTTCTTTAAGATTTGGTAAATTGATGGTTTGAGCGTTGTCGGCACAGAAATAACCCGTAATCTCTTTAATTAAATTAGGAAAATCATCAAGATGGGTGCGAGAGGAAAAGTTAAGATCTCCATCAATAATAAATTTACCGTCTTTTTCATCAAAGATAATTTCTACTTTTTCGTTTTTGTTTTCTCTTCTTTGAATAAATTCTTCAATCAGGTGGGTGGCTTGAGTTTTAAATTCTTGTTTAAATTCTTCTATTTCTTTTAAGATTCTTTCTATTTCTTTTTCTGTTTTCTTATCTACTGTTTTTACATATTCTGATAATAAAGCTTCTATATTTTGAGCTTTTCTTTTTAATTCTTTTATTTTTTGTTTGAATGTTTGACAGTAATTATTGGTCATATTGTTTTAAGGCATCGTATAAAATGGCTATAACTGTTTCTTTTAAAACTCCCAAATCTTCTAATCTCTTCCCCCAATCTTCTCCCCAGACTTCTTTAAATGTACCAGTAGGAGGCAAAATTTCAGGCGGTTTTAATCTTTCTTCTGGAGTTTTTCCTTTTGGTTTTTCGCTATAAATTGCTCCCGGTATTTGAATCGCTCGACAATAAACATTGGAAATGGAATTAAGCTCTTGAACTAAAAACTTAGATTGTTGTGGTGTAGCGGTTTCTCCGTCAGTAATTTCTAAAATAACCAAAATCTCATCACCATTTTCTAAACTTGACTTAATTTCTGGAGTAATAGAATCTTTAACCTTTTCTAAAGCTAAGTTATCTTGAGTACCTCCTAAATCTATTTCTTCAATTTTTAAAACAGCTTTTAATAATTCTTCATCTAAATCTCTGTTTGATGTATCTTTTTTTATTCTTCCCTTTCTTTCTTCATCTGTTGTTTCAGTTAATTCTTCAACAGAGTCGCCGAATCCTAAAATTCTATAATTAATAGTTACTGGAAATTCGGTTCCTTGATCAACAACTGATAAAGCGCCGGTTCTATAAAAATTAATTAAAGATTTATTAATAGCATAGGCAACTTCCTGCACTGCCTCTCTTTTTTTCTCATCCATACTGCCAGAAAGATCAACAATTAATTCTAAATTAATTTTTCTAGGTTTAATTGATTCTGATCTTGTTTCTGGTAAATAACGAACAAAAATTTTTGCTTCAGAAGGTTGGGTTAATAAAACCGGCAATTCTCTTATTACTTCTTGAGAAGAAATACTTGTTCCAGTTTTAAAACTACCAACTCTTCCTCTTTCAATTTCTACAGATTTTTGAATAAAATTTTGCCAGAGATTTTTTAAGTCATCAATAATTTTAAAAGTTCTTTCTTGTATCTCTTGAAATCTTTTAATTTCTTTTTCTGAAAATCCCTTTTCTTTTGCCCATTGTTCAAATTGTTTTCTTAAATTTTCTTTACGTCTTTCGTCGCCAGATTTTTTTGTTTCTTTGATCCCTTTTACTATATCTCGAATTACATTTTCAGAAATATCTCCATCCATAGAAATATCTCCTATAGAAGCGGGAATGTCTTTAATTCTACCGCTTTTAGCGTCTTCTTCTAAAAGTTTTTCGTAAATCTCCATTAAAACATCCTTTAAAATAAACATTTCGCTTTTGATGGTTTTTGCCGGATTAAAAATTTCTTTTCTAACAAAATCCTCTAAAGAATCATATCTCCTGCCAAAAAAAATTCTTTCTCGATCTAATATTTCTTTAACTTGCTCGCTAACTACAATCTCTTCGGTAGGAACCATCGCTCTTCTTAAAAGATAATTAAGAAACTGCACAGATAAAGGGTATTGAGAATAATCTCTTACAGGAAAAGCTTTTTGCGCATATAAATTTTCTGGTATTTTTTCCAACCTTCCTCCTTCTTGATAAGAAGGCATTTGAGCTCTAATTATTGAATTAGCATGAATATCAAAAAAAACATTAAAAAAATTACGCCAAGCTTTTTGATACGCATCTTTATTTTCTTGTTTTTCTTCTGCTTTCTTTTTTGGTATTTCAAATGATTCTAAATAACTTTCGGGATCTTGGAAAAGTTGAATTAAATGCGCTAATTCGTGCAAAAAAATATATTTCTTTTCTTCTTTTTCTAAATTTAATCCCTCAATTAATCTTGGAGAAACAACAACCTCTTTTCTTTGATGGTCAAAATAAAAAGTATCTGCTTGTGGATCTATCCTTAGTTCATAAACTCCATAACCAGAAAAAACCTTTCCTAATATTCTTAGGGTCTCAAAATATTTTTTTATTTCTTCAGAAACCCCATTTTGACTTTCAAAATTAAACTGTTGCATAGCTTTATTTTAACTTATTTTTAAAATTAATCTACTATTTTTAATTTATTTTATTCTTTGTTTAAATGTTTGACAATGTGGCATATTTATAAATTATTAAAATTCTTGAACTAAATTCCCTTTTGGGCCAAATATTCTTATCTTACCCTTTAAAATCCCTTTTTCTCTCCATTCTCTTGCTAATTCTATGAGAGAGTTAAAGTTGGGATTATTCTTGTTGAAATAAATATATCCTCCAATTTCTTTAATATTAGGTAAATTGATGGTTTGGGCGTTTTTGGCATTGAAATTTTCTCCAATTTTTTCAAGATTTGGCAAATTGATGGTTTGGGCATTGGGGACATAGAAATATCCTCCAATTTTTTCAAGATTTGGTAAATTGATGGTTTGGGCGTATGTGGCATCGAAATATCCTCCAACTTCTTTAAGATTTGGTAAATTGATGGTTTGGGCGCTTAAGATCGAAAAAAATTCTCCAACTTCTTTAAGATTTGGTAAATTGATGGTTTGGACGGTTGGGACATAGAATTTTTTTCCAATTTTTTCAAGATTCGGTAAATTAATGGTTTGGGCTTTGAGAGCATCAAAATATTTTCCAACTTCTTTAAGATTTGGTAAATTGATGGTTTGGGCTTCTTCAGCATAGAAAAATCCTCCAATTTTTTCAAGATTGAGTAAATTGATGGTTTTGGCTTTTTGGAGCCAGAAATTTCTTGTAATCTCTTTAATTAAATTAGGAAAATCATCAAGATGGGTGCGAGAAGAAAAATCAAGACCTCCATCAATAATAAATCTACCATCTCTTTCATCAAAGATGATTTCTACTTTTTCATCTGTATTATCTCTCCTTTGAATAAATTCCTCAATCAGTTGGGTGGCTTTAGTTTTAAATTCTTGTTTAAATTCTTCTATTTCTTTTTTTACTTTTTCTAATTCATCTTCGAGTTGTTCTTCTGTTTTCTTATCTACTTTTTTTACATATTCTGATAATAAAGCTTCTATATTTTGAGCTTTTCTTTTTATTTCTTCTATTCTTTGTTTGAATGTTTGACAGTAGGGCATTTTTGTGGATTATTAAGGTATCTCGACATTCATCCCTTCTTTGGTTTTTTTAAATATTCTACCCTTTAAAATTCCTTTTTCTCTCCACTCTCTTGCTAATCCTATGAGAAAGTCAAAGTTGGAATTATTCTCTTTGAAATAAATATTTCCTCTAATTTCTTTGATATTAGGTAAATTGATGGTTTGGGCGTTGTCGGCCCAGAAAGATCCTCCAACTTCTTTAAGATTTGGTAAATTGATGGTTTTGGCTTTTATGGCATAGAAATATCCTCCAACTTCTTTAAGATTTGGTAAATTGATGGTTTGGACGTTGTGGGCACTGAAATATCCTCCAACTTCTTTAAGATTTGGTAAATTGATGGTTTGGGCTTTTATGGCATCGAAACTTCCTCCAATTTTTTCAAGATTTGGTAAATTGATGGTTTGGGCGTTGGGGGCATATAAATGTCCTGTAATCTCTTTAATTAAATTAGGAAAATCATTAAGATGGGTGCGGGAGGAAAAGTTAAGATTTCCATCAATAATAAATCTGCAATCTCTTTCATCAAAGATGATTTTCACTTTGTCGTCTTTGTTTTCTCTTCTTTGAATAAATTCTTCAATCAGTTGTGTGGCTTTAGTTTTAAATTCTTCTTTAAATTCTTCTATTTCTTTTAAAAGACTATCTATCTTTTCTTCTGTTTTCTTATCTACTGTTTTTACATATTCTGATAATAAATCTTCTATATTTTGAGCTTTTCCTTTTAATTCTTCTATTCTTTGTTTGAAGTTTTGACAATGTGGCATATTTGTGAATTATTAAAATTCCTGAACTAAATTCCCTTTTTCGTTAAATATTTTTATCTTACCCTTTAAAATTCCTTTTGCTCTCCATTCTCTTGCTAATTCTACGATAGAATTAAGGTTGGAATTGTCCTCATTGAAATAAATATCTCCTCCGATGTCTTTAAGATTGGGTAAATTGATGGTTTGGTTTTTGTAGGCTATGAAATTTCCTCTAATTTTTTCAAGATTTGGTAAATTGATGGTTTTGGCGTTGTCAGCACCGAAATATCCTCCAACTTCTTTAAGATTTGGTAAATTGATGGTTTGGATGGTGAAGGCATCGAAATATCCTCCAACTTCTTTAAGATTTGGTAAATTGATGGTTTGGGCGTTCTCGGCATGGAAATCTCCTCCAATTTTTTCAAGATTTGGTAAATTGATGGTTTTGGCTTTTTGGGGCCAGAAATTTCCTGTAATCTCTTTAATTAAATTAGGAAAGTCATCAAGATGGGTGCGAGAAGAAAAATTAAGATCTCCTTTGATGATAAATCTAACATCTTTTTCATCAAAGATAATCTCTACTTTTTTATATTTGTTTTCTCTTCTTTGAACAAATTCTTCAATCAGTTGTGTGGCTTGAGTTTTAAATTCTTGTTTAAATTTTTCAATTTCTTGTAAAATGTTATCTAATTCTCTTTCAAATCGCTGTGCTATTTGTTCATTTTCTGTATTTTTATACTCAGATAATAAAGCTTCTATGTTTTGAGTTTTTATTTCTAATTCTTTTATTTTTTGTTTAAATGTTTGACAATGTAGCATTATTTTTTGTTTCCTAAAATATTTTTTTCATCTTGACAATAAAGTTCTATTGTTTGTTCTAAATTTTCAATAAAACTTTTTACATTATCATATCTTTCTTGTAATTTTATATATCTTTCAATTCTTTCTTTATCTTCTAATTCTTTTTTAACTTCTTCTATTTCTTCTAACTCAGGCATTTCTACGCCTAAAAATGCTTCAGCAACTTCTTGGGGGGTAAAATAATGTTTTGGAGATTTTAATTCTTGTATTTTCATAAAATCTTTTCTCCTTCTTTCTATTTCTTCTATACCTTCAATTTCATAATTTGTAGGATTAACTTTTAATACTTCTTCCCAAATCGGATCTTGGAAAAACATTCCCCTTTCTTTTAATAAAGAAAAAATTTGTCCTGCTTCTGAAGGAGAAATTATTGAAGCTGGCCTAATTAAATTGTCATAAACATACCAGTCAATTGAATAACGATAATTATCATTTTTCCAATGCTCTAAAATTGAAAGGTAGGTTCTGTTAGAAATAGGATATTCTTTTAAAACAACATCTTGTCCTCCACTAAGTTTTACTGGAGTTTCTAATTTTTCACCTCCATAAATTTTTTGCAAAAGCGAAAGTTCTTCTGAAAGATTCCATACTTTTTCTAATAAATCTTTTGGACCGGAAATATTTCCTTTTTCATCAGCTAATAATGTTAAACCAATTTGAAAAGGCTCTCTTGAAGGAATTTGTTTTCCTTCATTTAATTCACTTTGAGATAAAATTGATTCTCTAAAAGACATATTTGCCTGGGGCAAAGAACTATATTCAATTAAACCAGAATTTAATCTATTAATTAAAGCTGGATCAATCTTTTCTCTTTGAAGATATCTCCCACGAAATTCAGACCTTGTAATATTTCCTGTTAAAATTACACCAAAACCGGGTTTAACTTTAATTCTTTGTCCAAAAACACTAATTTCTTCATCGGGTTTTGCTTCAATTAAAGCATTTAAACCAGCTAAAAGAGCGGGGGGAATATAATTAAATTCATCAATAATAACAATTTTGCCTTCGTTTGCTGCTTTTAAAACAGCTGAAAGAAAAACTTCTGAAACTAATTCTTTACTTACTGCTTGACCTTGAACTACTTGTTTAATTGTTTCTTCCCAAGATTTAACTTCTTCGGGAGATAAATCTGGATGTTCTAATCTAAATCTTTCTACTTCTCTTTTAATTATTTCAGGAACATCTGAAGGAGAAATTTTCCTAACATCTAATCCTCTATAATAAAATAAGTCTTCTGCGGTGATAAATTTATGTCCTGGAACAAATTCATAATCACCGGTCATTTCTTCTGCTATTTTTCTGGCTAAACGAGTTTTTCCTGTCCCTGTTTCTCCCAAAAAAGCGACTAAACGGCTTTCTGTTAAAATTTTTTCCGCTCTTTCTTTTTGGCTTTTTGGATAATCGGTTTCAACAATACCCGAAGGTAATTCTTTTTTATATCTACGAAGTTCAAGGAGAGCATAAGCTAAAAAACTTTCAGGATTTCTAAAAGAAATTTTTTTTATTTTTGCCTCAATTTGTTCGAATGCTTCAGTATATTTATCTATTAATTCGGACAAAACATTACGGATCCCATCATTAGTTTCTTTTTGATGCTCATCTCGTAATTTTTTTCTTACTTCCATAAGTTCTTTCTGTACATCTAAGAAAGATTTTCTTTCACGCATAAATTGAAATAATCTTTTATAAGATCTTGATTGTAAATTTTTAATTTCTTCTAAAGATACTTGTTTTGCTATTTCTTCTTGTAATGCTTGAATTTCTTGACTAAGAATTTCTAAATTATCTTCTTTTATTTCTTCAATTTCCTCTGGTGTAAAAACCTTTTCTAAAATTTGCTTTAATCTTTTTAATCTTTCATCATAAGAAACTTTTTCCCGGGCATATTCTTGACTTGCTTTATGTCTTTCCGCTCCTCTTTTACGAAGAAGTCTGCTATAAACTTCTCTTTCGTTATATCCTTTTTCTTTTTGTGGCATATATTTATTAATACTTTTGACCTTTTTAATACTATTTAATTTTATCATTAATCATAAATTTTGCAATCCCCTACTCTAAATGCACTTTCTTTTTAAATTCTTCAAGTTTTTCTTTAATTTGTGGGTATTTTTGGAAAAAAGGATCTATTTTTATTAACCAATAAGCAGATTCTCTGCTTGCTTTTACAATTTCTTGATCTATTAATCCTTTTGCTCCTATATCTGGAAAACCTGTTTGTTTTTCTCCAAAAAATTCTCCTGGTCCTCGAAGTTTTAAATCAATTTCCGCTAATTCAAAACCATTGCGAGCTTTTACAATAGCTTCAAGTCTTTTTAAAGTATCGGCCGAATTAGAACCAGAAAACAAAAAACAATAAGATTGATAACTTCCGCGCCCAACTCTTCCTCTAAATTGGTAAAGTTGAGCCAAGCCAAAACGTTCCGCGCCTTCGATCATCATAATAGTTGCGTTTGGAACATCAACTCCAACTTCAATTACTGAAGTTGAAACCAAAATATCAATTTTGCCCTCTGAAAAATTTTTCATTATTTCGTTTTTTTCTTTTGATTTCATTTTCCCATGAAGCATTGCAACTTTAAATTCGGGAAAAATTTCTTTTGATAATTTTTCATATTCTTCTTCAACATTTTTAATTTCCATTTTAGAAATTTCTCTTGGGGTTAATTTTCTAATTTCTCCTGATTTTATATCCTCAATTGTTTTTTCAATACGTGGACAAATAACAAAAGCTTGTCTTCCTTCTTTAATTTGCTGGCGAATAAATTCATAAGCTTTATTTCTATATTCTGGAGGAACAATTTTAGTAATAACTGGCTTTCGATTTTTTGGTAATTCATTAATAATTGAAATATCCAAATCACCAAAAATAGTAAGCATTAATGTTCTTGGAATAGGAGTTGCAGACATTGACAAAAAATGTGGTATTAGATAGTCTTTTTGAGAATCAACTGTATTTTTTTTAACCAAAGCGGAACGTTGAGCTACTCCAAAACGGTGTTGCTCATCTATTACTACCAGCCCCAAATTTTTAAATATTACATTTTTTTGAATTAAAGCGTGCGTGCCAATAACAATTTGCACTTTATTTTCTAAAATATTTTTGCAAAGTTCTTTTTTAGAAATTTTTGACTCTACATCTGTCTCATAAAAAATTTTTGCAGTTGATGAAGTTAAAAGTCCTAAAACTGGTTGATCTTGAATTTTAATATAATTAAATAATTTTTTAAAAGTTTCAAAATGTTGAATAGCCAAAACTTCTGTTGGCGCCATAAAAGCGGTTTGATATCCATTTTTAGCGCAAACCAATGCAGACAAAGCGGAAACAACTGTTTTTCCCGAACCCACATCTCCTTGAAGCAAACGGTTCATTGGTTTTGACTTAGACAAATCTTGAAGTATTTCCCATAAAGATTTTTTTTGAGAATAAGTTAATTCAAATGGAAGTTTTTTAATAATTTCTTTTATCCAATTTAAATCTATTTGCATTTGCGGAGCTTTTTCTTCAGCTAAACTTAATTTTTGTTTAAAATTATAAATTTGCAAAAGGAAAATTTCTTCAAAAGTAAATCTTTTTCGTGCTCTTTCTGCTTCTTCAATAGTGTTTGGAAAATGAATTTTAAAAAGTGCTTTATTAATTTCTGGAAATTTATATTTAGTTAAAATCTCTTTTGGAATCCATTCTTTTTGAGGTTTTATTTTTTTTAAAGCCAATTGAATTAGGTGTCTTAACATCTTAGAAGTTAAACCTTTTGTTTCGGAATAAATAGGAACAAGACGAGCGGTATGTTTTG
>Ga0308411_10000897_pt1 | contig 20078 bp, 16 predicted proteins | sample HotsprottomLayer_2_FD_203530 | JGI IMG/M metagenome (GOLD analysis project Ga0308411, IMG submission 203530) | Hot spring phototrophic mat microbial communities from Octopus Spring, Yellowstone National Park, Wyoming, United States -... | ecosystem: Environmental > Aquatic > Thermal springs >...
GTGAATGAAGTTGTATTATGGCAATTCTCACAATTATTTCCTGCAGTTTGTTGATGAACATCTTCATGACAGGAATTACAGTTTTTATTCAGGCCAAGGTAAGTTTTCTCCTTTTTAAGATTTGGTTCTTTAATAAACTTTTGATTATGACATTCTGAGCAATCAATAGTTTTATGCTTGCCTGTTAATTCATAGCCAGTTTTTCTATGGTCAAATTCTTTATGATTAAAATTTATAATCTTAAAATTTCTACCATTGTGTTCGGAATGACATGCCCAGCAGTCTTTTCCTTTGACTTCGATTGAAGAATGATATCCGATATTTTTTTCAATTCTTGATTTTATTTCTGCATGACATGCAAGACATTTTTTGTTCTCTAAACCTTGACCAATTGTGTGACATTTAGTGCAGTTATTCAGACCTTCAAATTGTGCGTGATGAATACTTAATTCTCCAGGAGAAATTTGAGCATAAAGATTTATGACTAAAAATAAATTAATTGCGATTAACTTTTTCATTTTTGTGCGATAAAATTACATCACCAAATTTTTTAGTTATCTTAATCCCTATTTTTTCCAGAAATTGATTAGGTAATTCTCCACCAATTAAAACATATACAAGGTCATTTGATATCTTGATTAACTCACTTTCATTAATAATCAATTCAACAGAATTATCATTAATCTGTTTTACTTTTGAATTGAATAAAACCTTAATTTTATTAGAAGCAATTGCATCATGAATTGATTGATAATTTTTTCCCTTAAGTCTGGAAAATTTTTCTGAACGATAAGATAAAGTGACTCGATTTTCTTCATCTGATAACATTAGTGCAGTTTCAATTGCAGCATCGCCGCCCCCAACAACAAGAATATCTTTATCTTTGATTAATTCGGGGTCAAGTAGACGGTAATAAACTTTTTGCTTTTCTTCACCTGGAACATTTAACTTTCTTGGACTTCCTCTCCTTCCTATTGCAAGTAAGACCGATGAAGCGGTATAGACAGTTTTTGTTGTATAAATCGTAAAAATATTTTCTTCTTTTTTTATATCCAGTACTTTTTCATTTTCATTAATTTTAATTGAAAATTTTTGAATAATAGTATACCATAGTTTTAATAATTCATCTTTTGTGGTCTCATTTAATTTTATTTTACCATATAGAGGTATATTCATTGGTGAGGTCATTATAATTTTTTGTCTTGGAAAACTGTAAACCGTCCCACCTATTGTATCCTGCTCAAGTGTAAGATAATTTAATCCATGATTTTTAGCATTTAATGTAGCTGAAATTCCAGCAGGACCCGCACCAACAATTACGACATCATATTGAGCTTGATGATTTTGGGGCAATTTTTTTTAATGTTATCAATTGCTTGTTTTCCTTGTTCAACTGCATTTTTTATTAGTCCCATTCCACCTAATTCACCAGCTATAAACATCATTGGAATATTTGTCTCAAATTCGGGAGAGATATGAGGTAATTCGACACCTCTTTTTTCTGTTCCCATTACTAAAGATATAGCTTCAACAGGGCAGGCGTGAAAGCAAGCTCCGTGTCCAACGCATCTTGATGCATTAATTACAACTCCCTTACCATTGTATAAACCAAGAATATCTTTTTCAGGACAAGCTTCAACACAAGCAGCAGTGCCTATGCAAATATCATAATTAATTACAGGATGAAGAGATACTGGTTCAAATGTGCCTAATTCTTTTGCTTTTTGAATTTTGGCTAAAACTGTTTTATTCTTTTTATTAAATCTTATTAGATAGATGGCTAGAACAATCCCGATGATTAAAAATGTAATAAAATAAAAAAGCACTTCATAAAATATTTCTTCTGTCATTTTAATAAAGCCAAAAGTTCTTGTGCTTTCTTTGCTTCTTCAGTTTGAGGGAATCGATTTATTACTTCACTCCAGTATTTTTTCGCCTGTTCTTTATCTCCCATTGAGGCTCTAATTGAGCCTAAATTAAAAATTGCTTTGTATTCATTAGGTTTCTTCCTAAGAATGTATATTGTTACATCTTCAGCTTTTTCTAAATTCTTTAGATTATAATATGCTAATGTCAGATTAAATAAAGATTCAATTGACAACTTATTGCGAAATTTTTCATAAACCTGAATTGCTTTATTCTCCTGGTGAGACGCAAGGTATAGGTCCGCAAGTTCTTCAGCTATTTTAACATTATCAGGATTTGATTTGAACTTCATCTCAAGTTCATGAAGTTTAATCCTAAATGCTTCTGAAACATTGTCTCTTGATGGATTAGTATTCTGGAATAAATTTTTATGAATTGAATCATCGGGAATATTTTTGATTGGATTTTTGAATTCGTTTTTTCTTGTTTCAAACATAGATTGGTCATCTTTTACGACATAAATTATAAATAATGCAGAAATAAACAATAAGGTTAGATAAAAATATTTTATTTTCATTTGACTTCTCCTAAAAAATCCATTTGGCACCAAACAAAATAACTACAATAATATGTATAAACATAAGAATAAACATAGTAATAGCGAAAGGCAGATGTAAAATGTGCCAGTGACGAAACAAGTTATCAAATGCATTAATTAAGTGTATCTTCGTTTTCAATGAGATAATTTGTTTTGAGATTTTCATCAAATTTTTTTTAGTATTTATAGGTAAACTCTGTTGTTCTATAAATGATTTTAAATTTTTTATTTTCTCTCTTCTTCGATGATTTTCCTTAAATATCAACTTTAATGAATCATTAATTTTAAGATTTGAATAATTTTCAAATAAAATTTTATTTGAATTTAAATTACTCTCTGCTTCAATTAAAATTTTTGAAATTTCTTCTTTTATGAATGATGGAAGTTTAAGTAATAATTCCATAATAATATTTTCGATTTCAGATTTTGAAAGATTTTCACCTTGTATTGTTTTAGGTAGTTGAATGTAAATAACTCTTCCGGTTATTCCACTTAGAACCACAATCAACATTGACCAAAATCCGACAGAAATAATTCCTCCAAATTTAAATGCAGTGTGAAATAAAATGAGTAATGGACCTACAGAACACAAAAAAATATGAAATTCAAGCCAGTGTTTTAAGTATCCCAACCGGTGAAGTCTTCGCCATCTTTTTCTTATCATATAACTTGATACTCCAATAATCATCATTAAGCTGCCCAGAATTCCAAGTCCATGTCCCACTAATCCGCTTGGTTTAAGCATTTGATGTTTTGAATGAAAAACTCTTTCTTCTATCGGTAGTTTATAATAATCCCAACCATATATGCTTAATGTAAGTAACGAAAAAATCCCGATGCCAAAATAAGAATAGATAATAATGGTGTGAATTTTCTTTTTCATTTATTTGAGATATAACTCATTAAATAAACTACCTTGACATAATAATAATTTATATTTCTAAAAACAATGTAAATGAAAAGAAACAAAACTTCTAAATTATCTGACATAATGTATTTGAAAGTGAAGTGTATGACTGTTGTGAAAAAATCGATATGGGGCTGTCCAAATATTTAAAAATTGTCAGTTTGAACTTGTCGAAGCCTGATATTTTATTGAAAAATCGAACATTGTAAGTCTAAGTTTCGCATTAAAAATTACTCTTTAAACAGCCCCCAAGTTTAAATCTTTATCTCAGAATTCGTGAATCAAATTTTATGTAAAATGAAATTAAGTTTTGGTTTCCAATTGAGTTCAGACTTATTTTACTTTCTGTTTTGTGAATTTTAGGGATTGTATAGCCAATGAAAGTTCCAACAATAGCTCCAGCAAGAATGTCAGTTGGAAAATGTTTGCCAGAAAAATATCTCAAAAGTCCAGTTGTTGTTGCGAGTGAAATTGAACCAATCCAGACTAATCTCTTTGCATTTTCATCTGAACTTATTTCAGAGAAAATAGTCGAGAAGAAAACCGCCGATGCAAATGAAGTTGAAGTATGCCCAGAGAAGAATGACTTTTTTGTATCTGCTTCAAGTTTCTCGGATAATTCAACAGAATTATTGTAAGCATAAGGTCTAAATCTTTGAAAAATGTTTTTTGTCAGATTTGTTATTCCGTAGGTTAAAGTAAGAGTTTCGAGATACATTACTCCAATGTTTTTTAATTCATTTCGGGCTTCGTCTAAAAAGATAAAAGCTGTTGGTAAACATACATTTGTAATCAATAATACATCACTCACAAGGCTGAAGTTTTTAGAATAATAATTAATTGCAGACCTATCAAATGAATTAATTTCATTTTTGTTAAGTGAAAGAATTTCTTCAGGAGTGATTGTGATTTTCTTTTCAATTAAGTGGGAGCTAAGAATTAGAGCAGAAGAAAGACTGAGTATTGAAACTTCTTTTTCAGTTGATAATCGGAATTTTTCTTGAGCAAAGACTTGGTCTAAACTCAAAAAGAGAAAGGCAAATAACAGAATTAAGAGAATTGTATTTCGCTTCATCTTTATTCTCTTCAATTTTTTCAAAGTTAAAGAAAATCAATCGCAACTTTATTAAACTATAAGAGCTTTTTGAATAGAAATAATTTGGAATTGGAGAAATATTATTATACATCACAATTTTTATGCTTTGACTTTGTAATTTTTAATTTATCCATCATTAAACTTTGTGATAAAATTCAGGAAATCAATATTTTGAATTTAGAAAATTTATTTTGTGGAGGATACAATGAATGTAAATGAAATTGTTATAAGTGAAATTCAGGGAAAAGTTTGCACAATAAGATTTTTCAATCCAAAGGGGAATGCTCTTTCGACTTTACATTTGCTTAGATTGACTAAGGAATTCAACGATATTAGTTACAACGATAATATAAATTTAGTTGTATTGAAAAGTGGCGGTGAAGGTGCTTTTTGTGGCGGTGCTTCAATTGATGAGCTAATTAAATTTGACAGATTTGAAAAAGCGAAAGAATTCTTTTTTGCATTTGGTAAGCTCCTTTTGACAATGATAAGATGTCAAAAACCAATTGTCGCAAGAGTTCATGGGAAAATTGTTGGCGGTGGAATTGGACTCGTTAGTGCCTGTGATTATTCTATTGCTAAAAAAGATGCTTCATTAAGATTAAGTGAACTTACAATTGGAATTGGACCATTTGTAATAAGTCCCTTTGTGATTAAAAGAATTGGAATTAGTGCGTTTACTCATTTAAGCTTAGATACACAATGGCGTGATGCTGAATGGGGAAAAAATTTTGGCTTATATTCAAAAGTTGTTGAAACAACTGAAGAACTCGATAGAGAAATTGGAAAAATCGCAGATGATATATCTAAGTTTAATTTAAATTCACTTATAAAATTAAAGGAAATCTTCTGGGGAAATACCGGCGATTGGGACCACTTAATTGACGAAAGAGCTGAGATTAGTGCCCGTTTGATTTTATCAGAAGTTGCGAGCGGTAGATTACAGAAAATAATTGGTAGTGAATGAACCTAAAGGAAATTAATTTGAGTTAAAGATGAGAAAATTTTTTTTATTACTATTTCTATTGTCGTTTATCTTATTTTCAAATTGTTCTCGACACAATGAGCCATTACCTGAAAGAGTCAATCAGCTTACTCTTGTGAAAACAATCTCTGGTCAAGAAGCAAAAGATTATATCAACAAACTCCATTTTCAACCTGTGACAGAAAATGAAAATCTAATTGGACATTATGAAAATGAATCTGGCAGTGCAATAGTTTATGTGACGCTTTATAAAAACCAAGAAGATGCTAAGATAGATTTCGATAAAATGACGAAAAAAATTTCTCCTGAAAATTCTGTTTTCATTTATCCACAATTTTTTGATTATAAGGGCAATAATATTTACAAATGTTTCGGAATGGGAATGACGCACTTTGTCTTTGCAAAGGATAAAAAATTGTACTGGATATCTGTAGATACTCACATTGCAAAAAATTTTTTTGATGAATTTTACAATCTTGTTAAATAAAACAATTACCTAAACCAATCATATTTTAATATTTTATGGATAAGATGTTTTTGGTTGTTATTATCAGGGCGGCATTATTTTTACCATCGCTATTTCTAATTGAATATTATTTTTTTAGATACCTTCAAAAATCATTAAAAGAGATAAACATTTTTAAGGATGAACGAACACTCACAAGATTAATTTTATTTCTTATAATTTATATTAGTCTTTTTCCAGTTCTTCAAACAATTTTGAGTGTTTACTCAGTAATTTATACAGAAACAAATTTTGAAATTCCAAAAAACTTTGTCATTGATTATTTCTTTCGATTGCCTTCGTGGTTTGCAATTTTGATAATGGTTCAAATTATACTCTTTTTTGTTCCAGTTCATCTAATTTTTTTCATAGTTAAAAAGATAAAACTTTCACTTTATAAAAAAATTAAAATTTACTTGTTGCGCTATTTCATTTTGCTTGTCTTATTTTTTGTCCCTTATGTTTCATTAAAGTCTTATTACGATTATAAAAATGTGAAAGTTGAAGAAAGAATATATTTTCTGAATTCATCAAAGAAAGATTTTGAAAACTTTAAGATTGCTTTTATTTCCGATATTCAAATCGATAGGTTTAATAAAGAAGAAAGAGTTGAAAATTATTTCCAGAAATTAAATGAACTGAATGCGGATATAGTTCTTGCAGGAGGTGATTTTATTTCTGGAGATAGTAATTACATTCCAGTGGTGGCTTTTCTGGCAGGAAAGATAAAATCTAATTATGGAGTTTATTCAGCTATTGGTGACCACGATTTCTCAGGATTTAAGAAATTGTATTACAAAAGTCTTGATTCCGTTAAATCGGCACTGAAAGCAAATAATGTGAATATGATTGATAATGGAAATCTTCTACTTTATGTGAATGAAAGTTTGATGAAGATTACTTTTTTGTCCAATACTTATATCAAATCTTTCGATGAATTTATTTTCGATAGTTTAGCACAAACAAATCCCGAATCAGATTTAAAAATTTTAGTCGCTCATCAACCAGATGAGAAAGTTGCAAAGAAAGCACTCGAATATGGTTACAATATTTATTTGACAGGGCATACACATGGTGGTCAGATTAATTTTCTCTTTCCATTTGTTAAAATCTCTCCAGTTATGTTTGAAACAAAATTTATAAGCGGAGATTTCTGGTTCAACGGAATGTTAATGATTGTAAATCGTGGACTTGGAATGTCTACAGTTCCAATTAGGTATCACTCGATTCCAGAGATTACATTGATAAAGATAAGAATTGATAAATAAGCTTAAGTATTTACTATTTTCGATGAGCTAATGGAGATTTTACTCAGTGTAACAGAATTATTTAAACTAGAATTTTCCCGAATGTGCTCAAAGGCCGACGATAAAATTCTTAGAATAAATTATATTGAAATGTTAAAGCCAATCCTAGCTGAGTTTTCTGATCGCCTAATTTTTGAACCGATGTTGTAAATCCAAAGAATAGTTCATTTTCTAGATAATATAGAAATGAAGTCTGAAAAATATGATCAATTTTAACTTTTGATTGATGATAAAATTTTTTGGATACTAATCTGTAGTTAGCGACAAAGTTTATTCGGTTACTTAATTCATAAATAAAGTCAACATTAAGATTGGTTGTAATTTGTCTGAAGAACATCGAATCCATTGGTGTAAAAGTTTCGAATGAACCATTAATTTGAAATCTCCATCCTAATGGATAACTATATCTACCTGAAATGCTAAGATTAGGAGAACCCACATTAGATTTATCAAATGTACTTAAGACAAATTTTGAGCCTACATTTATATCATAACCAAAATATCTATTATTAACTTTTTCATTGATACTAAATAATACCTGACGCATTCTTAAAATTCCAATTGCACCGACATGATTACCAATTAATTTCCCAGAAGCTCTGATTTCGTTTTCGATATCAAAGAGCCAGAAGTTCTCGTAAGTTTCACCATAAATATTTATGTATTCCGATTGTCTGTCAATGATATTGGCAATTTTTATCATTGTTTCTTTTGGTAGATAATCTGTGATGATTTTTTCTTTTAATAAATGTTCTTCGATTCTTACCGCTTTAGCTAGTGCAGTTGCGTCGATGTATCTGCCATATCCTGCGCCGAGTGTAAGATTAGATGCAATTTGCTTGTAATAATCCTGATGTGATAAATCCACTCCAGCAAAAGCAAAAAAATCTTTCTCATCCCAAATATATTTTCTCGCACTCGTTGTAATTTTGATTGAGTGTTGATACTTGGCAAAATTTTTACTGCCATTTAAATCAGCATCTAAAAACCAAGCAAAAGGAAGTGAAGAATAAAATTGTCTGTAGATTACTCCCGCAGCTGCAGCATTGTTAATAACAGAATCACCAAGCTGATTCCAGTTCCAGTAACCATTCATTCTCAACAGCCTTGCACGACTTACCGGAACCTGATAGTCTTCTACTTTTACATTTTGAGAATGAAGTTCGAATTTTATAATTAGTGAAAGAGCCAAAAGGATTATGAAATTTTTTTTCATATTAATACCATTTATTTTCTGACAATATATGAAAATTTATTTGGTATTTACATAACACAAATGAATTATTTAGAGATTTTCAAAACATTAAACAGAGTTTTCGACTGATTAAAAATAAAAAGCCATCCAGTTGGGCGGATGGCTTTTCAAATAAAAAATTAGTTAACCTATCTTAGACATTTGATAATAGTCTAGCTCGATAAAATTCTCTGTTCAATCGAGCGATGTTTGTAATTTTAATTTCTTTTGGACATTCAGCTTCACAAGCACCGATATTTGAACAATTTCCAAATCCAAGTTCATCCATCTTTGCAACCATTTTTTGAACACGAATTTCTCTTTCAGGTAAACCTTGAGGGAGTAGGGCAAGATGAGAGACTTTTGCACTTACAAAAAGCATTGCAGAAGCATTTGGACAAGCTGCAACACAGGCACCACATCCAATACAAGCAGCTGCATCCATTGCGAGTTCAGCGTTTTCTTTTTTAACAGGAATAGAATTCGCTTCAGGTGCACTTCCAGTATTAACAGAGATAAATCCACCAGCTTGAATAATTGTATCGAAAGCTGACCTATCGACAATTAAATCTTTAATTATCGGGAAGGCTTTCGCCCTGAACGGTTCGATGAAAATTACATCTCCATCTTTAAAATGACGCATATGAAGTTGGCAGGTTGTAATTCCTTGAAGTGGTCCGTGTGGTCTTCCATTTATTACCATTCCACAAGTACCGCAAATTCCTTCACGGCAGTCGTGTTCATAAGCAATTGGTTCTTCGCCTTTTGCTTCGAGTTCTTCATTAAGAATGTCCAACATTTCAAGGAATGACGCATCTGGTGAGATATTTTTCACATAGTAAGTTACGAATTCACCTTTTGCATTTGGTCCAGCCTGTCGCCAGACTTTCAATGTCAAATTTAATTTTACGCTACTCATTACTTATAACTCCTTGTGGATGGTTTGACATATTCAAACACAAGTGGTTCTTTATGGAGTACCCAATTTCCAACATCTTTAAATTCCCATGCGGCGACATAAGCAAAATTCTCATCATCTCTTTTTGCTTCGCCATCTTCAGTCTGATATTCTTCTCTGAAATGTCCACCGCAAGACTCATTTCTGTGAAGTGCATCGATTGCCATTAGTTCACCGAGTTCTAAGAAATCAGCAACCCTTCCAGCTCTTTCAAGTGTTTGATTTAAGTCCATATCATTTCCTGGAACTTTGACATTTTTCCAAAATTCTTCTCGTAATTCACGAATCATTTGAATTGCTTTTTTCAAGCCTTGTTCATTTCTGGACATACCAACATAATCCCACAAAATTTTGCCAAGTTCTCTATGAATATCATCAACTGTTCGTTTACCATTAATTGACATTAATCGTTTGATTAAATCTTTTTGAGCTTTTTCTTCTTTTTCAAATTCTTCGTGGTCGGTCTTTACTAGAATAAATTTTTGTGAAGCAAGATAATCACCAATTGTGTAAGGAATGATGAAATATCCATCAGCTAAACCTTGCATTAAAGCACTTGCACCTAAACGATTTGCACCATGGTCTGAAAAGTTTGCTTCACCAATTACATAAAGTCCAGGTATTGTACTCATCAAATTATAATCAACCCACAAACCGCCCATTGTATAGTGTGGTGCTGGATAAATTTTCATCGGGACTTCATAAGGATTATCACCAGTAATCATTTCATACATTTGGAAAAGATTTCCATATCTTTCTTCAATTACTTTTTTGCCTAATCTTTTTATTGCATCAGAAAAATCTAAATAAACTGCCTGACCTGTTTCACCAACACCATAGCCTTCATCACACATTCTTTTTGCTGCTCGTGAGGCAATATCTCGAGGACTTAAATTTCCATACGAAGGATACATTCTCTCTAAGTAATAATCTCTTTCTTCTTCTGGAATTTGATTTGGTGGTCTCTTATCACCTTTATTTTTGGGAACCCAAACGCGTCCATCGTTTCTTAAACTTTCACTCATTAAAGTTAATTTTGATTGCTGTTCGTGATGAAGTGGAAGACTCGTTGGATGTATTTGAGTAAAACAAGGATTTCCAAAGAAAGCACCTTTCTTGTGAGCACGCCAAATTGCTGTTGCATTACAATTCATCGCACTTGTTGAAAGAAAATATACTCTTGAATATCCACCAGTTGCTAAAACGACGGCGTGTCCAGCAAATCTTTCTATTTCTCCTGTTACTAAATTTCTTGCAACTACACCTCTCGCAATTCCATCAATTACGACAAGACCAAGCATTTCCCTTCGAGTGTAGAGTTTTACTGTTCCAAGTCCAACTTGACGACTTAATGCACTATAGGCGCCGAGAAGTAATTGTTGACCTGTTTGACCTCTTGCATAAAATGTCCTTGATAATTGAGCTCCACCAAATGAACGATTATCCAGTAGTCCACCATATTCTCTTGCAAAAGGAACTCCTTGCGCCACACATTGGTCAATGATATTGTTACTTACTTCAGCAAGTCGATAGACATTTGCTTCTCGGGCTCTATAATCTCCGCCTTTCAATGTATCATAGAATAATCTGTAAATGCTGTCATTATCATTTGGATAATTTTTTGCAGCATTAATTCCACCTTGAGCAGCGATACTGTGAGCTCTTCTTGGTGAATCGTGAAAAGTTAAAACAGTCACATTGTATCCGAGTTCAGCAAGTGATGCCGATGCGGATGCTCCAGCTAAACCTGTTCCTACAACGATTATTTCAAATTTTCTTTTATTTGCTGGGCTTACAAGTTTAAGATTGAATTTATGATTTGTCCATTTTTCCTGAATTGGACCAGCAGGAATTTTAGACTCTAATGCCATGGTTAATTACCTCCATAAAAAAAGAAGAAATAAATTGGAAATGAAGCAAATCCTAAGGATAAAAATAAAGCGATAAATCTTCCAAGCCAAACAATAAATGGTGTATATTTTTTATGATTAATTCCGAGCGTTTGAAAAGCACTTTGAAACCCGTGATGTAAATGTAAAAATAAAAATACCATCGAAACTACATAAAAAATCATATAAATTGGTTCTTGAAAAGTTTTGACAACAATATCATAATCAGTGATGTTATCAGTTTTTGGTCCAAATTTAAATTCATACCAGAAATTCCTGAGGTGAACTATAAGAAAAACAAAAATAATTAAAGCTGAATAAATCATATTTCGTGATGTCCATGTGGACTTTGGATCAGTAGCTTTTATATGATATTTAATAGGACGAGCTTTTCTATTCTGCCACCATAGTCTAATTCCATCCCAGATGTGAAATCCAAAACCAAGAGCAAGAATGATTTCCATAAATCGAATTATGTACACTAAATCAGTTTCGTTTAATAGGTGTACATATCCATTGAAAGCATCGGGACCAAAATACAAGAATGTATTTCCGAAAAGATGTATGAATAAAAAAAGGATGAGGAAAAATCCGGTAAGAGCCATTAAAAGTTTCTTACCAACAGAATAATTGAAAGTCTTTAGAAACCAGCCCATTAAAAATCTCCTTCCTTATAGTTATACTTTTTGAGAGAGGAAAATTATGGTGAGTGTTTATGAATATTTTAACAAGTGAGCAAAATTTTTTCATCATTTTTCAATTTCAAATTAGAAAAGATGAGTTATAAAATCAATTTAAATTTTTGGAAGGCGTTAAAATTTTAGCTGCTATTTTAGTTAATTTCTCTTTCAAAAATTTATTAAAAAACCTCAGAGGTTTAAGAGAATATGCGTTTATTAAAATAATTTTTATTACCACTAATTACTTACCCAGACAACAATATTAATAAATTTTAATGCAATCATAAGCACTTAATTTATTTGGGTTAATCATTCAAAATTATTTTTTATCTAATTCATTCATCAAAAATTGAATTAATAGACGAACCCCATAACCCGTCATTGTTTTCGAGTTATAAGGAATAGTATCTACTTGAAAAGCTGGCCCCGCAATATCAAGATGAGCCCATTGATAACTTTCATCAACAAATTTTTCTAAGAAACAGGCAGCTGTAATTGCACCAGCCCACCTTCCACCAACATTCTTTACATCCGCAAAGTTACTTTTGATTAATGAATGGTAATCATCCCACAAAGGAAGTCGCCAGACTCTTTCTGATGTAATTTTTCCGGCTTCGGTCAACTTATTTGCAAGTTCATCTGACCTTGTGAATAATCCAGCTGCAAATTGACCGAGCGCAACAACACAAGCACCAGTCAATGTCGCTAAGTCAATAACTACTTTTGGTTTATATCTTAAAGCATATTCAATTGCATCGGCAAGAATTAATCTGCCTTCCGCATCAGTATTGTCAATCTCAATACTTTTTCCAGATGCAGTTTTGATAATATCACCAGGTTTCATTGATTTACCAGAGGGCATATTCTCAGCAAGTGGAACTAAACCAACAAGATTTGTTTTCAAATTTAATTCAGCTGTAGCAAAGGTTGTGGAAACAACAGCAGAAGCACCCGACATATCACCTTTCATTTCCCACATTCCAGCTGCAGGTTTGAGACTAATCCCACCTGAATCAAATGTAATTCCCTTTCCTATTAAAACAATTTTATCTTTTGATTGAGGATTTCCATTATATTCAAGAACTAAAAAGAATGGTGGGTTATCACTTCCTTTTCCTACAGCTTCCAGCCCGCCCATTTTCATTTTCTTTATCTGTTCAAAATCAAAGACTTTTAATTTTATATTTTTATTTTTCTTTGAAAGCTCTTTCACAATCTCTGTAAATTTTTGTGGCGTCAATTCATTTGAAGGTTTGTTCTGGAGGTCCCTTGCTAAATATACATATTTCATTAAAACTTCAGTGGTCGAATAAACCTCTTTCAATTTTTCATCACTTACTTCAGGGTAATAGCTTTTGACCGAAATATCGGAAATATTTTTTTTGCTTAAGTAATCTTGATATTTGTAAGCTCCTAATTTAAAACCTTCAAGGTAGGTTTGTAGATAATACTCATGCGTTTTGAAATTTTGCGTAATCTCCTCATCACTTAAGTCGGTTGGTATTATTAAGGTTTCACCAATTTTTAGTGAAAATAATTTTTTAGCCAAATTTGATGCTGTTCTTCTAAAACTATCTGAATGAATCTTTTTTCTTTCTCCGACTTTATTAAGAAAGACAAACCTTCCGTCTTTAAGATTAAATTGGATTAAATTTTCTTCTGTGCTTTCAATAATTGATTGAATTTTTTTTGGCAATTTTTCATTTGTAAGGGTTGAGAATTTTGCTAATACCTCATCAATCGATTCTCTCTCGGAAAATGAGAAAAGTGAAAAACTTTCAACTGATTCAAATCGTGAGAATAATTTTTTTCCTCTCATAGATAATGTTTCAAATTTAATCATTGTAATTCTCCTTCATAATTTTTTAAATCTTCAATTGTTTGTTGAATAACTCTGGGTAAAACTTCATTTAACTTCATTCCGTCAAATCGAATTCCTGCTGCATTTAAATGACCACCGCCACCAAATTTTTCAGCCAAATAATTCACTGGAAATTTTTCTTTGCTTCTCAAACTAACTTTTGTTCCATTTCTCAATTCAAAAAAGAGAAGTCCAACAATTGTCGATTTCAAACTCAAGCAGTAGTTCGCAAAACCATCAACATCAAATTCTTCTTCTGATTCAACATATTTTTCAATTAAGTTTCTATCCAAAACCATAAAAGCAATCTTGCCATCTGCTTCAAGCTTTATATTTGATATCGCTTCTCCAAGAAGTTTTAACTTTTGATAATTCATTTCATTGTAAACTTTATTGTAAATGTAAGTAGGATTAACTCCGCGAGCAATTAAATCTGCCACAACTATATGTATTTCCGGAGTAATTCTTTCAAATCTAAATGAACCTGTATCAGTCATAATTGCAGTATATAAAGCATCAGCTGTTTTTTTGTCAATAAAATCTGGGTTGTAAGTTTTAATTAATTTGTAAATGATATTTCCAGTAGCTGGTTCGTCTATATCGTAGAAAATTTCATTGACAAAATTTTGAGGGTTCCGATGATGGTCAATTATTATTTTATATGCTTTGCTTTTCTCTACAATTTCCATCATAGAGCGAGTGCGACCAATGGTATTGAAATCAACAGCGACTAATACATCTGCATTGGTAATTAAATCATCAAAGGAAGAATCATATTTGTGAATTAAGTTCTCTTCATCAAGGAAAAGGTAATTTTCAGGCGTGGAACTATGATTTATTATCCAGAATTTTTTATTTAGTTTTTGTAGGAAATAAGCAAGAGCGAGTTCACTTCCGATTGCATCACCATCGGGATTGACATGGGTGGTAATGATAAATAAGTTGTTTGATTTTATGATTTCTAATACTCTATTATAGTCGATCATTTGAATTCCTGTTAATGCATTCAATTGTTTTCTAATTTATAAAATTAACTTGAAATGGAAAGCAATTATTTTGTGATTAGCTAAAAGTCTGAAATATCAATTATTTTTTATAAATGTGTGTTCATTCGTAACGATTAAATCACCTAAGATGAAATTTTAAAATTAAATAAATGAATTTAAGAACAGCGCCAGCCTTATAGAAAAATGTTTTTTTCAAATGGAGTATTTTTTGACTTTGACACTTTGTTTTCATAAGTTATTGTTTTTCAAATACTTAACTTTTTAAAATGGTTATAGTTGCCAACACATTTGGGACTTTTTGTGATGGGATTTTAACCCAAATACGAGATTATTTTTTCTATATCCATTACAATTTTGAGGTGCTTTAATTTTGAGATGATTAAAAAGTAATTTTTAGTTTAAAACTTACACTTACAATGTATGAATTTTCAATAAAATGCCAGCCTTACAAATTGTAACTTTTAAAACAGCCCCAAGACTAATTTAAAACCAAAATAAAAAATTATTTCTATTTAATTTCCCATGTGGTTGCATTGAAGAACAGTTTTCTCAAATCACCTTCACCCTTCTTCTCTTTCACCTTTCTAATTTGATCGTGTAGCATTTCGTCATAAGTTGGTTTGTAAATCTGACGAAATACACCTACAGGAGTCGGCAATCCTGGTTTTTCATTCATATGAGAGAGCATTGATGCATAAGCTGGGTCAGGATTAAATTCATCATGAACTAATAAATCATCTTTAGACCAATTACCATCTTTCAAAGAAACAACAACAGGTGTCATTCCATCCATTCTAATTCCTTTATCATTCTCTTTTCCAAATATCAATGGTTCACCATGTTTGAGATAAACTACATTTTCAGGTTTATATTCTTTTTCTGTTAGATGAAAGAACGCACCATCGTTAAAAATATTACAATTCTGATAAATCTCGACAAATGCAAGTCCTTTATGTTGACCTGCTCTCAAAATCATTTCTTGGAGATGTTTGGGGTCTCTATCCATTGAGCGAGCAACAAATGTAGCTTCAGTTCCTATGGCAAGTGCAACGGGATTAAAGGGATAGTCAACTGTTCCATAAGGTGAGCTTCTAGTAACTTTGTTCAATTCGGATGTTGGGGAATACTGACCTTTTGTTAACCCATAAATTCTATTATTAAAAAGAAGAATTTTGATATCAACATTTTTTCTGCAGGCATGAATGAAGTGATTTCCGCCAATAGACAACAAATCGCCATCACCAGTTGCAACCCAAACCGAAAGTTTCGGATTAACTAATTTTATTCCTGTTGCTATTGCTGGAGCTCTTCCGTGAATTCCATGAAATCCATAGAGGTCAACATAATATGGGAAACGACTTGAACATCCAATTCCGGAAACAAATACATAATCTTCTTTTCTAATATCGAGAGAAGGAAGCGTCCTTTGAACCTGAGCTAAAATACTGTAATCGCCACAACCTGGACACCATCTAACATCTTGATCGGATTGAAAGTCCTTTGGTGTATATTTTACTTCTTGTGTTGCTGTTGTCATATTAATTTACTCCTAACAATTCATAAATTTTCTTTTCAACTTCAGATGATCTGAAGGGCAGACCTTGAATTTTATTCAACTGATAAACAGGAACTAAATATTTGGCTCTTATAATAAATGCAAGTTGACCAAGATTTAATTCGGGAATTAAGATTTTCTTGAAGTTGTGTAAAATCTCACCTAAATTTTTAGGCATTGGATTAATGTAGAACAAATGTACCTGAGAAACTTTATAGCCTTTATCGCGAACGCGATTAACAGCATCACGAATTGCACCGAATGTTCCACCCCAACCTAAAACCAATAAATCGCCTTCTGAATCACCATAAACATCCTGTAATGGAATATCATCAACAATTTTCTGAATTTTCTCTTCTCTAATTTTAACCATAAATTCATGATTTAATGGATCACTTGTAACTTCGCCCGTAATGTGTCTTTTTTCAAGACCACCGATTCTATGTTCAAGTCCCGGAGTTCCAGGAATTGCCCACGGTCTTACATTTAATTCATTCCTTATATATGGTTGGAATTTATGGTCTTTGTATTCTTCAGTCTTTACAAATTTTACCTCAATCGGTGGAAGTGAATCTGGATCAACAATCTTCCACGGTTCTGCACCTTGAGCAATGTAACCTTCAGACATTACAATAACAGGCGTCATATATTTAATAGCGATGCGAGATGCCTCATAAGCAGCATTGAAACAATCAGCCGGACTTTTAGCAGCAATAATTGGAATAGGTGCTTCCCCATTCCTTCCAAACATTGCTTGAAGCAAATCTCCTTGCTCAGTTTTCGTTGGCATACCAGTGCTAGGACCAGCTCTTTGAATATCACAAATAACAAGAGGTACTTCAGCCATTACTGCAAGTCCCATTGCTTCGCTTTTCAAAGAAAATCCTGGTCCACTTGTAGTTGTAACTCCCAAACCTCCAGCAAATGAAGCACCAATTGCGGTACAAATTCCAGCAATTTCATCTTCGGCTTGAAAAGTTATGACATCATAATTTCTTAAAATGCTTAACTCGTGAAGAATTTCGCTTGCAGGAGTAATCGGATAAGAACCTTGAAAGAGCGGAATTCCAGCTTTTTTCGAAGCAGCGACAAAACCAAGTGCGAGTGCTTCATTACCCATTACATTTCTATAAACGCCGGGCTCGAGCTTAGCGGGCTTTATAGAAAATCTCATTGTAAAAATTTCGGCAGTATCTCCAAAGAAATATCCTGCTTTTAAAGCTTTCTCATTAGCTTCAGCAATCTTTGGATTTTTACCAAACTTTTCATATATCCATTTAATTGTTGGTTCAAGTGGGCGATCAAACATCCAATAAGTTAATCCAAGAACAAAGAAGTTTTTACATCGGGTCATTTCTTTCATTGAAAGACCCATCCCTTCAAGTGCATTTAAAGTCAAAGTAGTAATTGGAACTGAAATAACTTGATATTGAGATAATGAACCATCTTCAAGGGGATTTGATTCAAATTGTGCGAGTTGGAGATTTTTTTGGTCGAAAGCATCACTATTTACTATTATTATTGCACCAGGATACAAATCTTTAAGATTGATTTTCAAAGCAGCAGGATTCATCGCAACTAGAACATCGGGCTGATCACCTGGTGTATAAATTTCCTGCGAACCAAAATGCAACTGAAATCCACTAACACCATAAAGCGTTCCTGCTGGTGCTCTAATTTCTGATGGATAATCTGGTAGTGTGCTTAAGTCATTACCGACAAGAGCTGTTGTATCGCCAAAAATATTTCCAGTTAATTGCATACCATCGCCTGAGTCTCCAGCAAAGCGAATGGTCACATGAGTTATTTCTTTTATTTCCTTTTCCATTTTTCCTCTAATCTTTCATTTTTCAGATACAAAGCTAAAGATATTAAAAAGTTTTTGCAATGTAAGTTTTAGTGGATAATTTTTTCTAATTTTATGAAAATAAAGATTGAATCTTTCATAGATTTCTCTCTATACAAATTAAAAATCAAAGTTTATATTGTTTATAAAAAACATTGAAACTTTTATCTTCCATTGTGTCTAAGAATGATTCAAAAAGGGATATCATATAAGTTTTTTCAATCTCAAATTATTTGATAATTTAATCTTGATATCTATGGAAAAATTTAAATTAGTTACAAATCTAAAACCAACGGGCGATCAACCAGAGGCGATTAAACAGTTGGTTGAAGGAATTAAGCGTGGTGAAAAATTTCAAACGCTTTTAGGTGTAACAGGAAGTGGTAAAACTTTTACAATTTCTCATGTAATTGCTCAGGTTAATAAACCAACTCTTGTACTCTCACACAATAAAACCTTAGCTGCTCAACTTTACGGCGAATTCAAATCATTCTTTCCAGAAAACGCTGTCGAATTTTTCATAAGCTATTACGATTACTATCAGCCTGAAGCTTATGTCGTTGCAACAGACACTTATATCGAAAAAGATTTCTCAATTAATGATGAAATTGATCGATTGAGATTAAAAGCCACAACAGCATTGATTGAAGGAAGACGAGATGTAATAATTGTTGCTTCTGTAAGTGCGATTTATGGAATTGGTGCGCCCCAAGAATATGCAAATCAAGTAATTGTACTTAAGCAAGGAATGCGTATTAATCGAAAAGAATTGCTGAAAAAGTTTGTCGATATTTTTTATGTGAGAAATGATTATGAATTCACAAGAGGCACTTTTAGAGTTCGTGGTGAAACAATCGATCTTATACCAGCTTTTCTTGATGATCAGGCTATTCGAATTGAATTCTGGGGAGATGAAATTGAATCTTTAAAGATCATTGATCCATTTACAGGAAATGTTTTAGAGAAAATTAACTCTTATGTTATTTATCCTGCTAAATATTTTGTTACTCCAAAAGATCAAATTAGAAAAGCTATCAAATCAATTGAGAAAGAACTTGAATTAAGATTACACGAATTGCGAAGTCAGGGGAAACTCCTTGAAGCACAACGACTCGAACAGCGAACAAAGTTCGACATTGAAATGATGAAAGAACTCGGTTACTGTTCAGGAATTGAAAATTACAGTCGTCATCTTGATGGAAGACCGCCAGGTTCGAGACCTTATACTTTGTTTGATTATTTTCCTGAAGATTATCTTTTAATAATTGATGAATCTCATGTAACAATCCCACAACTGCGTGGAATGTATAATGGAGATCGTTCAAGAAAAGAAACTTTGGTTGAGCATGGTTTCCGTTTGCCTTCTGCACTTGATAATCGTCCGATGAAATTTGAAGAGTTCGAAGAAAAGATTAATCAGGTGATTTTTGTTAGTGCGACACCTGGTGATTATGAACTAGATAAATGTAAAGGGATTGTTGTTGAACAGCTTGTTAGACCAACTGGACTGCTTGATCCACCAATCTCTGTAAGACCGGTAAAAAATCAAATCGATGATTTATTAAATGAAGTTAGAATCAGAGTTGAAAGAAGAGAAAGAGTTTTAGTTACTACTCTTACAAAAAAAATGGCTGAGGATTTAACAGATTATTTTGATAAACTTGGAGTAAAAGTAAGATACATTCATTCAGATATTGATTCACTTGAACGAGTTGAGATTTTGCGTGATTTGCGTTTAGGTGATTTTGATGTTTTGGTTGGTGTAAATCTTTTGCGAGAAGGAC
>Ga0308411_10000898_pt1 | contig 20042 bp, 18 predicted proteins | sample HotsprottomLayer_2_FD_203530 | JGI IMG/M metagenome (GOLD analysis project Ga0308411, IMG submission 203530) | Hot spring phototrophic mat microbial communities from Octopus Spring, Yellowstone National Park, Wyoming, United States -... | ecosystem: Environmental > Aquatic > Thermal springs >...
TCGTTTATACATAAATTTCTAAGTGAAAATTCTTTTTTATGCATTATTTTTTAAATCAAAAAATATCTTTGACTGAAAAATAGAAATTTAAAAAAAAGAGAGACTGACTCAATTTTGAGACAGCCTCAGTAGCGAAGCGACGAAGCAATCTCTTACAGCAGTCCGTCATTGCGAACCGAAGGGTTGGCAAGTGTGCTGGCGTGAAGCAATCTCCTCGTTGCTCATTCCTGTTGGTGTTAGGCGTTTTGAGGGGATTGCTTCGCTCACTGCGTTCGCTCGCAATGACGTTGTGGGGCTACAGACTTGCAATGACGTAACAAAAACATTGTTAAATGCCTTGCAAAGGTCTTAAAGGTGTTACACAGAAAAAAACTTTGGATTTTTTAAAAAAATAATTTTAATTTATTAACAATCAATCGTTTATTGTGTTAATAAGGGTTGACTAAATAACATCAAAAAAAGAGTGCACAACGGTATTTTATTGCAATACTGTTAAAGATAGTTTTAAATAATTTTTGTGAGAAAGTATTTTAAAACAAAGTATGGTTAAGCAAGGGATTTGTTTTTATAAGTTTTTCAAGATAAAGTGTTTCTTTTTCGAGTGTTTCCAATATCATTGGATTTTTTATTGAATGACTATCGCTACCACAAAAGCTTACTAATTTTTCATCAACTAAATATTCGGCAATAGATCTCATTTCGTTCGATACACTTTTCGATAGAGCAACCAGATTTAACTGCAACTTTACGCCCATTTCGTGTAATTTATGGTACTTATCTTTTTGTTGATAAAAGTAAATATAACGTTCTGGATGCGCTAATACTGGTATATAGCCTGTGTTTATAATTTCTTGCAAATGTTGAAACAAATATTTATCTAGAATAAAAGGCGAAAGCTCTACTAAAACATATTTTTTCCCAAATGTTAGTGCTTTTTTTTGACGAATTTGTTCTAAAAATAAATTATCTAAATAATATTCCGATGCTGCTTCTAATTTCATATTTAAACGATGTATAGAAAAAGCTACATTAAGTTTATTAAGAGCATCGATTATTTTTTCTGGCGGATTGTTAAACCAGTCTTGTTGATTGTGTGGTGTAACTATCATTTTACGATAACCTAGTTTGTACATTTTTTGAGCAATTTCAATAGCTTCGCTAAGGCTTTTACAACCGTCGTCCAATCCAGGAAATATATGCGAATGAATATCTACGTAAATTTTTTCGAACATTATCTCATCAAATATTGTTTTTCGTAATATGATAAATATTCACCACTTGTAACATTATCGAGCCATTGTTTGTTTTGCAAATACCAATCTATTGTTAGTTCTAATCCTTGTTCGAATTGTACAAGTGGTTTCCAACCAATTTCTTTTTTTATTTTAGAACAATCAATGGCATATCTGTAATCGTGTCCTGCACGATCTTTAACAAAAGTTATAAGTTTTTCGGAGCTACCGGCTATTCGGTTCAATTTTTTGTCCATTATTTGACACAGTTTACGAACCAATTCGATGTTTCGCCATTCATTCTCCCCACCGATATTGTATGTTTCGCCAATTTTTCCTTTTTCAAATAAAATCTGAATAGCTCTTGCATGATCTTCAACATAAAGCCAATCTCTTATATTTTCTCCTTTGCCGTAAACAGGCAAAGGTTTTTCATTAATTATATTATTAATCATAAGTGGGATAAGCTTTTCCGGAAACTGGTATGGACCGTAATTATTCGAACAATTTGAAATAATAATAGGCAATCCGTAAGTGTGATAATAAGCCCTTACTAAATGATCGCTACTTGCTTTACTTGCTGAGTAAGGACTACGTGGATTATATGGTGTTTTTTCTGTAAAATAACCTGTATTATCTAATGAACCATATACTTCATCGGTACTTATGTGATAAAACAATTTCCCTTCATATTGATCTTTCCAAAAATATTTCGATATATTAAGTAATGTTACTGTTCCAACAATATTCGTTTGTATAAAATCCATTGGATTTTCAATAGACCTATCTACATGCGATTCTGCGGCTAAATGAATAACTGTATCTATTTGATATTTTTCAAAAATTGATTTAATAAGTTCGTTATCGCAAATATCTCCTTTAATAAAATTATAATTAGGTTTATTTTCTATGTCTTTAATATTTTCTAAATTTCCGGCGTATGTAAGTTTATCTAAATTATAAATTTTTTTGTCGGGATAAGAGTTAACAAATAAGCGAACTACGTGTGAACCTATAAAACCTGCACCACCTGTGATTAAAATGTTTTTTTTCATAATTTTTTAAATATTTAATCCGCGATATTTTTTTTCCCAATTCCATGCATCGCGTAATGCATCTTCAATACTATGCTGTGCTTTCCAGTTTAAAATTTTATTTGCTTTTGAGGTATCGGCCCAAACTTTTTCAACATCTCCTTCCCTACGTTCATCTATTATATAATTAACTTTTACTCCGTTTACTTTTTCAAATGTATTAACTATTTCCATTACCGAATGACCTTTTCCGGTACCAATATTAAAAACTTCGCAATTTGTTGTATTTTCGTTGTTTATCAATCGTTCTAAAGCAACTATATGAGCCTTAGCCAAATCAACAACATGAATATAGTCGCGAATACAAGTACCATCTGGTGTATCGTAATCATTCCCAAAAATTCTTAAAACTTCCCTAACTTCAGCTGCTGTTTGGGTTATATATGGGACTAAATTATTAGGAATTCCTATAGGTAGTTCTCCTATATGCCCTGAGGGATGAGCTCCTATTGGATTAAAATATCGCAACAAAATTGCTGAAAAATTTTCTCTTACTTTTGCCAAATCTTGAATTATTTCTTCTGAAATTTGTTTTGTATTGCCATAAGGCGATAGAGCTGGTTTTATTGCAGATGTCTCCTTTACAGGTAATTTATCGGGTTCGCCATAAACTGTACAGGAAGAAGAAAATACTAAATATGGTATATTGTATTCTACCATATTTTCTAGTAAATGTAAAAGCGAAACTATATTGTTGTGATAATATAATAAAGGTTGTTGTACCGATTCGCCAACAGCTTTCAAAGCTGCAAAATGTATTACAGCATCAAGATCGTGATGATGTTCGAAATATTCTCTTACTGCTTGTTTATCGGTTAAATCGAGTTTTGTAAAATGAGGCTCTATTTGTGTAATATTTTTTATCCCTTTAAGAACAGAACTATGCGAGTTGGAAAAGTTGTCAATAATAAAAACCTCGTAATTTTTATTTATTAGCTCTACAGCGGTATGTGAACCAATGTATCCTGTTCCGCCAGTAATTAGAATCTTTTTTCCCATTTTACAAGCTCCAATATGTTACACTTGGTTTTCTTTTTCTGTAAATACCTTTAACATCAACTAAAATGCCTTTTTCGTTTAAGAGATTTTCGAAGTATTCTGGTTGTATGTTTTTATAAACTTTATGAGCAACTGCAACTATAACCGCATCGTATTTGTTAGAAGGATTTTCGGAAAGATGATAACCATATTCTTTATAAAATTCATTTTTATCGGCTAAAGGATCTACTACATCAACCTGAATACCATAAGATTTGAGTTCACTAATAACATCAGCTACACGAGAATTACGCAAATCGGCTACATCTTCTTTAAATGTAACGCCCATTACTAAAACACGACTATTGAGCACGTTTTTACCAGCTTCTATTATTTTTTTTACTGTTTGTTTTGCTACGTAAAATCCCATAGAATCGTTTACAAAACGACCAGAATTTATAACTTGTGCATGATAGCGATATTCTTTGGCTTTGTAAGTAAGATAATAAGGGTCAACTCCTATGCAATGTCCACCAACAAGGCCAGGGTAAAATCTTAGAAAATTCCATTTTGTACCAGCTGCCTCAAGTACTTCGTAAGTATTTATTCCCATACGGTTAAAAATAATAGAAAGCTCGTTCATAAGAGCAATGTTTACGTCTCTTTGTGTATTTTCGATAATTTTTGCTGCTTCTGCAACTTTTATAGAAGATGCTCTATGCACACCTGCTTTTACAACAAGTTCATAAGTTCTTGATACTATTTCTAATGTTTCTTCATCACATCCTGATACAACTTTAACAATAGTAGCTAATGTATGCTCTTTATCGCCAGGATTAATTCTTTCTGGTGAATATCCCACTTTAAAATCTTTTGGAAATTTTAAACTTGACACTTTTTCTATAACTGGGATGCAATCTTCTTCGGTACATCCAGGATAAACCGTTGATTCATAAACTACAATATCTCCAGGTTTAATAATTTTTCCAACCGTTTCGCTGGCCTTAATTACCGGTCCTAAATCGGGCATATTATGTTTATCTATAGGGGTTGGTACTGCAACAATATGAAACGAAGCTTGTTTTAAATCTTCTATATTGCTGGTAAAAAGTATATCGCAGCCTTCAAATTCCTTACTATCTAACTCTTTACTTGGGTCTATACCTTTTTTCAATAATTCTATTCTATCGGGTTTTATGTCGAATCCTATAACAGAAATTTTTTTTGCAAATTCTAATGCTATAGGAAGCCCAACATATCCTAAGCCTATTACCGATAATTTTGTTTCTTTTGCTAGTAATTGTTCATAAATGTTTTTCATATATTTATTTTTTTACAAAATGGATGATAATCTTCTTTTAATGGACTTATAACCGAATTACGAATTTGATAAACAAGTTCAATTGATTGCCGTGCTTCATTTAAACCAAATCCTTCATTATCAATTATTTTTTTATAACTTTCGGTATGTAAATCGGTAAAACCGTCGCTAAATTCTATTTCTTCTCCGTTTAAAGTTATAGATCTGTAAGTGCATTTCCCTTGTTTTCTTATGGAATCTGGTATATCTTCAAAATCAATACTTAAATACCATCTTACACGAGCTTTTTGTAATCTTAAAAAACCTGATGCTTTATTGTGTTCAGAAATAAAAACTTTTTGTTCTATTACATTTCCAAATATCCAAAGTAGCATATCGAAAAAATGAATTCCTATATTTGTTGCTATACCACCAGATTTTTGAATGTCTCCTTTCCACGAAAAAAAATACCAGTTACCTCGACCTGTTATATATGTCAAATCAATATCATAAACTTTATTTTCAGAATCAGAATCAATTATTTCTTTTAATTTAATTATACTTGGATGTAATCTTAACTGAAGAATCGTATAAACTTTTTTACCAGTTTCTTTCTCTTTTTCAACTAAAGCATCAACATTCCACGGATTGAGAACTACGGGTTTTTCACATATAGCAATAGCTCCGTTCCTTAAAGCAAATCTAATATGAGAATCGTGCAAATAGTTTGGAGAACAAATACTTATATAATCAACAGGTGTTCCATTTCTTCTTAATTTATCTAAATGACGGTCGAATCTCTCAAACTCAGAAAAATAATCGGCTTTGGGAAAATAATTATCTATAAAACCAATACTATCAAAAGGATCTAAAGTCGCAATAAGATTATTTCCGGTATCTTTAATTGCTTTAACATGCCGTGGTGCAATATAACCTGCTATTCCGATAAGTGCAAAATTTTTGCTCATAATTTAAAGACATTTTCGTTTTCCAGTTTGTATTTAGCACCACTTTCGGAACAAATTGCTATATTATTTTCGTTAAAATAAAGACGATGTCCATATTCACTCATCCAACCTATTTGTCTTGCAGGATTACCAACTACTAATGCATAAGGTTTTACATCTTTTGTAACTACAGCCCCAGCTCCGATAAAAGCATATTCCCCTATCGTAATTCCACAAACTATTGTAGCATTTGCACCAATAGTTGCACCTTTTTTAACAATAGTTTTCTGATATTGATTTTTTCTTACAACAGCACTTCGAGGATTAATAACATTAGTAAAAACCATTGATGGACCTAAAAAAACGTCATCTTCACAAATAACGCCAGTATATACACTAACGTTGTTTTGAACTTTTACATTATTTCCTAAAACAACTTCAGGTGAAACTACAACGTTTTGACCTATATTACAATTTTTACCTATAACACAGTTTGGCATTATATGGCTAAAATGCCAAATTTTAGTACCTTCTCCTATAATACAACCTTCATCAATTACTGCTGTTGGATGAGCAAAATAATTCTTTTCCATACATAAATATTATTGCAAAGATAAATGAAAATTTTTTTACTCAGAAATACAATTATCCAAACTATATCATAGAACATTTACTTCAAGTTTTTATTAACTAATTTAAAAATTTTGAAAAAAAATAAAAAAGTAGTTTTTTTGCAGGTGTTTTGTTTTTTTAAATAATGTTAGACAAAATAAGTATTCTAATATCAACTAAAAATAGAAAAGTTATATTACAACAAACTCTTGATACAATATTTCATCATCAAAAGCTACCCCAAGAACAATTTGAAGTAATAGTAACTAATGATGGCACCGAGTTTCTTGATGATTTGTTAAGTATATTTCCTTATAAAAATTTTAGAATTTTACCAAATAAACACAAACCAGGATCAGCTGGTGGAAGAAATAATGGTGTTGAAAACGCTAATCACGAACTTATAATTTTTTTAGATGATGACATTCTTGTAACAGCAGATTTTTTTATTAATGTATTAAAAGTTCATAATAAGTATGATGATATAATTCTTTGTGGAAATCGCTTTTATCCAGAAGAACTTTTAAAAATTGCTAATACTTATCCCTTCGGAAGATATAAACTTAACCATGAATATCAATGGTTAGACGCTACAGAATTATTACCCTTTGAAGGTTCATTATTTTTATCAGATGGCTTAGCTAGTTTTAGCGCTTCTTTAAGGAAATCGCTGTTTTACAAAATAGGACCTTTCAATGAAATGTTTGAATATGCTGGTTGTGAAGACGCTGAATTTTTTCATCGTGCTAAAAAGTTGGGAATAAAGTTAATATTCGACAAAAGTAATATTTGTTACCATAATGAGTTAGACAATTTTAATTTAAAATCATGGTTAAGACGTCAAAGCACTGGAATTAGAAGTGCTGTAGTTGTTTGTAAACTTCATCCCGAAGGTAAACAACATCCAACATGGTACACCAACACACCTATTCAATGGAATGATACTTTTGATGTAAAGATTTTAAAGATTAAAAAATGGATTTTAAGTAGAAAACTTGTAGAAAAGATATTATTTGGACTTGTGTGGTTTTTAGAAAAAATAAAAGCACCCGATAAAATTTTGTTTCGATTATACAATGCTTTGTGGCTTGGGAACACTTACAGGAGTTTCAGAGAAGCATATAAAAGATTATTTTCTCTTAAAGACTAACCACTTTCTCCATTGCGACCAATTTAATACCTTCATTAAAAACAACAAAATGGTTGCATAGGTTTTTCCATAATACAAATAATAAAACTTTCTAAAATTTTCATCCATCATTTTTCGGGTTTTATCAGTATGAGCATCGCCTCCACCATAATGTAAGACCCTTCCTTCTGGAACAAAAGCAATCTTGTATCCTGCTTTACGAATAAGCCAACACCATTCCATATCTTCTACATACATCCAAAGAGTTTCAGGAAGTTTTTGTTCAGGAAAGATTTCTAAAATTTTTCTTGGAAACATAAAAAATGTTCCCCATATCCAATTGGGATATGCTATTTGATTGTAATTGAAATAAGGACCCCACCATATTTTTCCGCGTTTATCTTTTGAAAATAATTTATGTATTCGTAATTGTTCTCCAATAATTTTAGATAATGTAAAAAAGGGTTGACAGTTATTTTGTGGTGAAGTATCTGGATTTTCTACTCTACAAGTTACAACACCAACATCCTGATGTTGTTTAAGAAAATTAAAAGTAATACTAATTGCATCATTTAATAAAACAGTATCGTTGTTTAGAAGTAAAATATAATCTCCTGTTGAGTGTTTTATTCCATCGTTGCAGCCGCGAGAAAAGCCACGATTCGCAGAATTTTTAACCAATTTTATTTTTGGAAAAATCTCTAAAAATTTTTCTGGGTTACACTCTTCTGAAGCATTATCTACTAAAATAATTTCAAAGTCAACATTTTTTGTATGTTGATAGATAGATTGAATGCATTGAGAAGTGAGTGTAAAGGTGTTGTAGTTTAAGATGATAATTGAAATCATAGACGCATTTTTAGAATAAAGTATTTTATGATATCAATATAATTTCCTCGCCAAAAAGGGTTTAACTTTATTGATTCTAAATAGGCAATCAGGGCATCTTTTGTTTGTTTTTTTTCTATATACATTTTTGCAATAGCATTCCACCTAATTGCCCATACTTTTCTAACAGAAAAATAAGAAAAAATTTCCTTTTTCCATTTATAATACATTTTAAATAAATCGTTTCCTGCTATAGAACTATTAAGGGTATTTTTGTGATGTGTGATCCCCATTGGTGAAAAAAAGTAGTTTACTAATTTTTCATTCAAGCATTGAAATTTATATTTTAATGACAATCTAATGTACAAATCCCAGTCAATCAAAACTCCCGTTTCATCATACAAGCCTATATCCACTAAAGCTTTTTTCCTAACAATAATAGTTGATGTATAGAAATATACTTTTGTTAAACACAATAAATATGGGTTGTCGTTTATACTAAAATATTTGAAAGTGTAATATTTACTTTCAAGAGGATTTGTATGAATAAAGTTTACATCACAATATACAAGTGCCAGGTCTTCTCTATCTTTATGTTGAATAATAGTATTCTTTTGTCTTTCTAATTTTTCTGGCAACCACTCATCATCATGGCAAATAAATGCTATCCATTCATAATTTGCTGCTTTAATGCCCGTATTATGTGCAGCACCAGCGCCTTTGTTTTGAGCGTGGCGAATAAATAAAATTCGTTCATCTTCAAATTCTTTTACTATAGATTCTAATGAAGGTTGGCTTCCATCATCAACAATAATAAATTCAAAATAAGGATAAGTCTGATTTAATACACTTCTTATAGCACGACGTAAAACGTCAGGAGGGGTATTGTACGCAGGAAGAACTATGGAAAACGATATATCAGAATTTATCATATTCATATTTTAAATATCAGGATAATTTCTTATTCTAAGCTTATGTAAAACAAATTTAAAAGGATATGTTAAATAATAGCCCAACTTGTAGTTTGTACTTTCGTATATTTTTTCGATAAATTTAATCTTATTTTCATAAAACTTATTTGCATTTAACAAACTTGCATTCATGTTGTAATCAATCTTAACATTTGAAGCAATAACAATAAAGTAGTTTTTATACCAATAGTCTTTATCTGTTTCTATTGTTATGTACCCATTTCTCAACTGATCAACATTAAAATTTAAAACTTCAACCTGACCATTTACTCTATATTCTTTTTTTAATATAGAACTAATATAACTTGACGTTTGATAAAATAAAATAGTATTTTTAAAAAAGTTATTTATTAGATCTATAAATTCGTCTTCGTAAAATTCCTTAGCATGAAAAGGATTATCAATTTTATTGATATCAGAAATTTTTTTATTAGGTGTTGAAATAATTAAAAGACCATCATTTTTTAAAACTCTTTTAAATTCGAGCATCACCTTATAATAATCCTTAACATGCTCAATTGTTTCAAAACTAACAATAACATCAAAATATTTATCTTCAAATGGAAGGTTTTCAACCGAAGAGTATATGTATTTTAGATTATTATTTTGATATTTCTTGCAATTTTGGTTAATTACTTCATTGTTAAGGTCAACAGCGTAAACAAAATTAGCAAATAAGCTTAAGAAATAACTACCATAACCAGAACCACATGCAGCATCTAATACGATTTTATTTTTTACAAAATCTTTCGCCATAAAATAACGATGCACATGTTCAAAGGTTACATTATCTATAATTTCTAAATACACCCTTTCTCCCGTAGTGTGCTTAAACTTATTTTTATTTTTCATTTAATTTTTTTTAAATATCCATTTACATTAAAAGTTGCGTTTTTGCCAAAAAAGTTGCAATATGTTGTGTCTATTATGAAATTTTTGTTTTCATTTAAAAATTCATTAATTGCTTTTAATGGACCTCCATTAAAACGTTTTTCCATATTAAGGTAACTAATGATACCATCCTCAACAATAAAATAAGAATTTAGGCTAACAATACTAGAAAATTTTTCTAATGCTTTCTTTACATCTTCGTACATATGCGAACCATCATCAATCACCATTATTTTTTTAAAATTATGTGTATTAGATAAATCATAGTTTTCAAAACCGTTTAAAAAAAATTTAATATTTGGTTTGTTTTTAACAATAGGATGAATTTTATTTTCAACATCAATAGTATGAACAACTCCTCCATCACCAATAATATCTAATAAGTCAGAGAAATACAAAGACGATGCCCCTTTATTAGTTCCAATTTCTATAATCAAATCGGGCTGGACTTCAAAAATAAGCATTTGATAAAGTAAGTAATCGAAGGGATTGTGCAACATTTCAATTCCACGATATTTAACATTATAATGCCCTTTGTAAATAGTATCTAAATTGAAATCAATCGGTTTGTTTTTTTTAAATATTTTTTTTATCATACTTTAACCTTTTAATAATTCCCAAGTAACTTTAGGATTAAAAAATCCAGGTAATTTATCTTTAAATGGATGCTTACGTTCATTTATATTTTCTACAACTTCAAAAAAAACACAATATTCATCATAAAGATGTATTTTATACGGGACATGAGTAGTAAAAGCAACACCAATGTAATATTTACCAATGTTTAGTATTTTTGATGGAATTTTAGCAATTACACTGTATCTACCTGACTTCTTAGGTAATGAATCGAAATCTTGAACTAAAACAAATAATTTTTCTCCCGTAATTGAATTAATATGTAAGTTAAGGTAGGGACAATTATCGCTCATAAGATTAAATTTGACTTCAACATATAATTCTTCGGAATAATCATAGATGTATTTACAATTTCCAGCAATATCTAATAATCTAACTGAAAGTAATTTTATAATATTGTCTCCTAGTAAATTATTTTCTTCCCATACTTTTTGGGGCATTTCTGCAATTTCCATACTTAAGTATTTTTTAATAGTAGTTTCGGTGTCGCCAAAGAATTTAATAAAACCTCCTTTTAGATAGATAGATTTATTACACAGTCGCTCTATTGCCCCCATATTATGACTCACAAACAAAATTGTTTTTCCACCTTTTGAAATTTCATCCATCTTTCCAAGACTTTTCTTCTGAAACTCCGCATCACCAACGGCTAAAACTTCGTCAATTAAAAGAATATCCGTGTTTAAGTGAGCTGCAACAGCAAACGCTAAACGAACTTGCATACCAGATGAATAATGTTTTAAAGGAGTATCTAAAAATTTTTCAACACCTGAAAATTCCACTATTTCATCAAGTTTCTGTTTTATTTCGTTACGTTTCATTCCAAGAATTGCACCATTAAGAAAAATATTTTCTCTACCCGTCAATTCTCCATGAAATCCTGTTCCAACCTCGAGTAAACTTGCTACCTTACCACGTAAAATAGCCTTTCCTGAAGTAGGAGGTGTTATTCTCGATAATATCTTTAATAAAGTACTTTTTCCAGCTCCATTTTTACCTATAATTCCAATTTTTTCACCTTCGTTTACGGTAAAAGATATTTCGTTTAAAGCTTTTATATATTTCTTTTCATTGTTTGAATTTATTTTAAAAAAATTTTTTAAAGAATCACGTAATGTCAAATACGGTTGATGTAGTTCTCCTAACTTGTATATTTTAGTTAATTTTTCGACTTCGATAATCGGTTTCATAACGTTATGCTAAATCGGCAAATGTGCTTTCAACTTTTCTAAAATAAAAAATACCAATTAAAAAAAACAAGATAGTAGATAAAATACTAATTGCAACACCTGTTTGAAACATTTTAATATTAAAAAAACCATAACGAACAAGCTCTAATATTCCCGATAATGGATTTATGTAATAAAAAATTTTCATAATATTATTAGTAATGAAATTATGAAAATAAAATACTGGTGATATAAAAAAAAGTAATTGTATTAAAAAAGGAATAATATATTTTACATCGCGATATTTAACATTTAAAGCAGAAAAAAAAGAACCAATACCCATAGCTACTAAAATAATCAAAATAAAAGCAAGCGGAAAAGTCCACAAAATATTTATTGAAGGATATTGTTTATAATAAAACATTAATGGGATATATATTATTATAGCAATAAAAAAATCGAACAATGCTACAAATATCGAACTCAATGGGAAAAAAAAACGTGGAAAATATATTTTTTTGATTATATGAGCATTACTAACAACACTATTAGAAGATTGAATTACAGAACTTGAAAATAAATTCCAAAATAAAATTCCTGACAATACAAATAATGGATAAGAAACATTTGACCCTGCTTGAGGAATAATAATAGCTTTTTGTAATAAAACAAAAACTAACAGCATTAACAAAGGCTGTAATATCACCCATAAAAAGCCTAAAATAGTTTGTTTATATTTTACTTTAATATCTTTCCAAATCAAAAAAAACAAAGTGTCTTTAAACTCAAGTATCTCATTAAAGCTTATATTTAAATATTTTACGGGTTTTATTTCTATTTCCATTCAAAATTGTTAATTTTGTGCAAATATACACTTTTATTCATAAATAATGCCATGTATAAGTTTTAATAGAAATTTTTTGTTTATAATCTTATTAAATTTATTCAGTTTTATCCTTTACTCACAGCCAAATTCAATAAGTGGTTTATCTCTATGGTTACGTGCCGATAGTGGAGTTGTATATGATAGTAATTACAAGGTATCGCAATGGGAAGATATGTCGAACAATAATTTCATTTTTGAACAAACAAATTATAATCTACAACCTATATTTATTGAAAATATTGATAGTCTTAATAATAAACCTGCAATACGTTTATCTAACAACTTGTTAACCTTAAACCAAAATATTACTATTGGAACATTGTTTGTTTTTGTCAATTACTCGTTACAAAACTTTAATAATTTTTGTGGGTTATTAACACGCATAGATGTAAATGATGGAAATTACGATTATTTTTTAGTATCAAATGCAAGTGGAACTTCTTTTTATCCTTCTTACTTATTGGGACAAAATTTATTCATCAACAATATACCTACATACAATTTTGCTCCATTACCGAGATATAAAATTATTCACGGGTTTTTAAATTCTCCAGTAACTTGGGCTGATATAGCTATTGGACTTGACAGATCGTTAGCAGGTAGGTATTGGCAAGGTGATATTTGCGAAATAATAATGTATGATAGAATCCTATCAAATAACGAAATTCAGCAAGTAAGTAACTATCTTATGAACAAATATGCACCACCAGTCAAGTTACCTAACGATACAATCTTACAATCTCTTTGCCCATTTACTATTAAACCACAAGGATCATTTACTCAATACATCTGGAGCACCGGAGAAACAACTGATAGCATAACAGTACAACACACTGGTTATTACAAAGTTACTGCTACCGATATTTTTGGCAGAGAAAGTACTGATAGTATTTTAGTTCAATTCCCAACTCCTTGGAATGTTGATACAATAAATATTTGTTATGGCGACTCCGCTCTTTTAACTTCTGCACTTGGAAACTCATATACTTATCAATGGAGTACAGGTTCAAACAACAATTACATATATTTAAAAAATCAAGGCTGGTATTACGTTACAATAACCGATATTTTTAATTGTCAAAGTGTCGATTCTATTTTTTTAAAAATCGACAGCTTATCTTCTTTAAACTTATTTAGTTCAGATAGTATTACACTATGCGTAGGTAACGCCTTATATACAAGCAATCTAACAGATATTACACATTACTTTTGGATGCCAACCAACGATACTACGCAATATACTATTGTCAGCAATTCAGATTGGTACTTTGTTACTATTCAAAATAAAAATAATTGTACAAAGACCGATTCCATATATGTTAACATTGCTGGTATAGCACCTATTGTTCAATTCAACAACTCACACACCTGTTTAGGTCAACAAACTCAATTTTTTAGTACTTCTTTTTCTCAAGATACTTCACACATAACAGGTCATATCTGGATATTAAATAAAAATGATACTTTACAAGGCGACACAATAAGTTATACATTTACAAACTACGGATATCAGAACGTAGAACTTTTTGTAACAACATCATCAGGATGCATACAAAATTTATTAGATAGTATAATAGTATATCCCTTACCAGAAGTTGATTTTATAACTAGCGGATTTTGTGAAAGGCAGCTAACAAGATTTATTTCAAATACTAGTATTCCTTTTGGCTACATAAGCGACTTTTTATGGCAGTTTGATGACGGAAACACATCTACAGAACAAAATCCTACACACGTTTATCAGCAAAATGGGATATACAATGTAAGCCTGACATTAACAAGCAATGAAGGTTGCGAAAAAAGTATAAACAAAGAAATTGAAATAAAATACACACCGCAGGCTGGCTTTATTTATGGTGCATCCTGTGCGCAAAAACAAACATTTTTCACCGATACAAGTAAAACACTTGTATATTATCCTATAATCGAATGGAAATGGAATTTTGGAAATGGAACTTTTTCTTCTCAACAAAATCCTACTATTACTTATAACAGTGCTGGTAATTATGAAACAAAACTTATAATAAAAATTTTAAACGGTTGTACCGATACAATAACCAAAATGTTACAGGTTTCAACAAGTCCAGAAGCAAATTTTATATATGATAGTGCATGTGTTTATCAGCCTTTAAATGCATACGATATTTCACAAATAGTCAATGGAACTATTGAAAGTAGAAAATGGTATATAGGTTCAAATTTTTATTCAAATCATACATCTATTAGCATAATTCCATACCAAACAGGAACATTACCTATAACTCTTATCGTTCAATCAAATACTAATTGTTTCGATACCATTACAAAATTTTTAGATGTAAAGCCCAAGCCTCATGTTTCGTTTTCCGCAGAACCCTATTATGGTACTGTTCCCCTAACAGTTTCTTTTCTAAACACATCCGAACTTGGTCAATCTTATTGGCAATTTGGCGACGGGAATATTTCTTTTGAGCTGAATCCACAACACGTTTATAACGATACAGGCAAATATACTGTTTGGCTAAAATTAATTAATTCTTTCGGCTGTTACGACTCAATAAATAAAGTTATTTTCGTTGTTCCAAATTTAAACGATTTATTGGTAGAAGATATTTCTTTACAAAAAAACTCTTCTTTTATAGAAATTTATGCAAAAATTGTTAATTTAGGCACATTACCTATTGAAAATCCAATTTTACAATTGTGGGTAAACGGGCGTTTTATGATTTCAGAAACATTATTCGATACTTTATTTACAGGTGATTTTGTATGGTATAAATTTAATGGTAAAATTAATTTACAACACATAAACCCTACATACTTATGTGTTCAAGGAGAGTTAAGTAATTCTTTAACAGAAATTTCATACAGCAATAATTTATTCTGCAAAGTTTTAGAAGAAAAAGAGCAAGTTTTAAATTTTTACCCAAACCCTGTTTTAAACAAATTTGTTATAGAATATTACTTAACTGATAATCAAAAAATAAACATCTCTATCTTTGATTTGATTGGGAAACAAATCTATAATCATCAGTATTTTGCAAATAAAGGGTATAATCGCACAGAGGTTGATGTGTCGTTTTTACCGCAAGGTATTTACAATGTAAAATTTCAAACACAGCAAATTAGTTTTAAACATATGATTATAAAACTTTAAACGATGAAAGAGCTTGTTTTAGCCACAAATAACATACACAAACTTTATGAAATTCAACAATTATTGCCATCAAACTTTAAATTATTTACTCTTAATGATGTTGGAATTTTTGAATCTATTGATGAAACAGGAGCTACTATAGAAGAAAATGCCTTAATTAAAGCTCGTTATATTTATCAAAAGACTGGAAAAAATGTTTTTTCCGACGATACTGGTCTAGAAGTTATAGCTTTAGGAGGTAAGCCCGGTGTTCATTCTTCTCGTTATGCAGGCGAAGAAGGCAACAGTCAAAAAAATATTGATAAATTACTAAATGAATTAGTAAACGAAACAAATAAAAAAGCGCGTTTTCGTTGTTGCATAGCTTTAATATGGAATCATAAAGAATATTTATTTGAAGGAATAGTTGAAGGTAAAATAACAGATTCCCCCATAGGAAATGGTGGATTTGGTTACGATCCTATTTTCGTTCCAGATGGTTACGATAAAAGTTTTGCACAAATGACAACCGACGAAAAAAACACAATAAGCCATAGATCCATAGCAATAAAAAAAATGGTAGAGTTTTTAGAAAAATTGTAACAAAATGCTTCCAGACATATCATATAATCACGAACGCGGAGAAACACAAATTTATTTTCAGTCATTAAATCACTGGTTTAAATTAAAATGGTTTAATTCTAAAGTTATTATTGTTGATAAAAACGTTTATAATAACTATAGTCAAATTATTGAACAACTAAATGCTCCCATTTTTTTATTTAATGCAACCGAAAGAAATAAGTCGTACAATTCGGTTTTAAAAATTTTGAATTTTTTTTATCAGTGTAATGTAGATAGAAGTACACTAATAATAGTAATAGGTGGTGGATTAACTTGCGATATTGGAGCTTTTTCGACTTCGGTATGGAAACGAGGATGTTTGCTTATGTTAGTTCCAACAACACTTTTAGCAATGGTTGATGCCGCAATAGGAGGCAAAACAGCAATAAATTTCAAAAATAAAAAAAATATCATCGGAACATTTTATCATCCTGACTTTATTTTAATATGTAAAAACTTCTTGCAAACTTTGCCTAAAAACATATATGTACAAGGTATCGCCGAAGTAATAAAGCATGCTGTTACATTAAACAAACCATTATTCGAAGAATTATTAAAAAATTCAAATTTATTGGAAAATAATTTTTATAATTACATAAAGCAAAACATTGAAACAAAACTTCAAGTTGTATTAGACGATCCTTTCGAAAGAAATAAAAGAAAAATTTTAAATTTTGGTCATACAATTGGACATTCATTAGAAATGGCATACAAACTACCTCACGGTATAGCTGTTGCAAAAGGCATGTTGCTCGAAGCATCCGTTTTAAAACATATCGGAATTTGGGAAAACGACGACGTAATAAATAGCCTTCAATTTATTTTATATAAATTATTGCCTTTAAATAAAACTTTTACAATAAATTATCATCAGATAGAAGAAAGTATTTTACACGATAAAAAGAAAAATTATTCTATTATCACTTTGACTGTAATAAATGATATAGGAAAAGCCGAACTGTTAAATTTAAAATTATCCGATTTCTTAAATGCTTTAAAAGATGTAATCAACAATGAGATTAAAAGTTAAAATACCATTTTTACAAGGAAAATGGACTGCCCCAGCTTCAAAAAGCGAATTAATTCGCTATATTGCAATAGCTATGCAATGCGAAGAAGAAAGTTTAATAAATAATGTAACGTGGTGTAATGATAGTTTTGCTATGTTAAACATTGCTGAATCGTGGGGAGCACACATCGAAGTAAACAATCAAAAAATAATATGTAAAGGTAAAATAATTCCAGAAGCCAATAAATATAATGCAGAAGAATCTGCTTTATGCCTACGTTTAATGACGCCATTATTATCGAAACATGAAGGCAAATATATTCTTAACGCAGAAGGTAGTTTATTAGCCAGACAAATAGGAGAAATAGAAAGAGTGCTTAATCAAATAGGTGCTAATATTGTATCTAACAATGGTTACCCGCCTGTAATAGTAAATGGTAAAATAAGTTCAGCAGATATTTCTATTGAATATCCCTTGAGTTCACAAAATATTAGCGGCTTACTTTTTACATTGCCACAAATAAAAGGAAATAGTAGCATACGTTTAAAAAGGTTGATAAGCTTACCATATATTAAAGTAACATTAAAATGCCTTTCTAATGCCGGAATTGAAATACAAGTTAATGATACTTATACCGAATATTATATCAAAGGTGAACAAAATTTTTCTTCATTTAATGCTTCAGTTGAAGGCGATTGGAGTGCTGCTTCTGTTTTATTTGCTGGGGCATCAATATATGGAAACTTATATGCACACAATCTTAGTTTAGATAGCTTACAGGCCGATAAAGACATTTTGAATTTTATATTTGTTAAAGATTTACATAAATATTTACACATTAAAACACAAAAGATAAAAAGCTTTAGAACAGATATAACTCATTGTCCTGACTTGTTCCCTGCATTAGTTGTTTTGGCAATGCATGCAGATGGAATTTCTGAAATATACGGTATTAATAGATTGCTTCACAAAGAAAGCAATAGAATAGATACTTTTATGCAAGAATTTTCAAAGTTTGGAGTAAAATTTTCTTCAACTGGCGATAAAATAACAATTCGTCCTCCTTTGCAAATTGAATCATGCGAAATTAACACTCACAACGACCATCGTATTGCAATGGCAGCTGCTATAGCAATAACCGGAACTAAAGCTCACGTTATTATTAACGATGCACAATGCGTAAACAAGTCATATACTTCATTCTGGGAAGACATTGCTTGTTTAGGTGCTGAAATAACAGAAGTTTAGTACTTATGAAATAATTTATAAACATCATTATATCTAATGAGCGAAATTATTTATCGCTATAATAATTTAGCTTGGATTGAATTTAAAAATTTGTCTTTATATAAATCTGAATTATTGCACTTTTCAACCTTACGAATAGGTGGTGTTAGCGAATCGCCACAATCTTCATTAAACCTGGGATTTACTAAAAGCGATTTGCCCGAAAATGTTGTTGCTAACAGAAAAAAACTTTCAAATGCCTTAAGAATATCTTTGGAACAATTTGTTTTTTCTCGTCAAACTCATAGCTCAAACATCTTCTTTGTTACCGAAAACGAAAAAGGCAAAGGCGTATTTGATAAAGAAACAGCAATAATAAATAACGATGGTTATATTTTAACTATTCGAAATATCTGTGCTTGCGTGCTAACAGCCGATTGTACTCCTGTAATGTTTTACGAACCTGTTAAAAAAATTGCGGCAATTGTGCATTCGGGATGGCGTGGAACTGTAAAAAAAATATCTGCCAAGGCAGTTCAAAAAATGACAGAATTAGGTTGTAATACTGATAAAATACTAGTAGGAATTGGACCTTCTATTAAATCTTGCTGTTACGATGTTAAAGAAGACGTATTACAGGAATTTAAAAGCTCTTTTGGAAAATATTACAACAATTTTTTTACAAAAATTAACAATTCTTACAAACTCGATATAGATAAGGCAATTATTTATCAACTAATAAAAGAAGGCATTTGCGAAGAAAATATTGAAATTTGTAGCTTTTGTACACATTGTAACCCTTTTATGTTTTTCTCGGCTCGAAATAGTTTTAAAGGTTTAACAGGCCGTATGATTTCAGGTATAATGTTATATTAAATTATAGGTTTCTTTTTATTAGTCAATATTAAAAAACACTATTGTCCAAAATATTTTCCAAAATAGGCAAATGTTGATGAAAAAAAGCAGGGCAATTTTCATGCCTTTTATCTCCTGACTTTATCATTTTTTTAATTTAAAAACGTGAATATCAAGTGCTTAAATTTTTACGTAGGCACTCCTGACTTTGACGGTTTGTAGTGAAAAAGGGGCATTAAAGCAACCTAAAGTCGCTGTAAAATCAATAAAGTGTTTTTTAAACACCCTTCGTAGTGCCTAATTATTATTTTAGATTTTGTTTTTTCAAAAACTTTTTCTATTTTTGCACCATGTTTGTTAGAGTCAAAGATTCTCCCAATTCGCCTAAAAAGGCTGTACAAATTGTCCAAACCTATAGAGAGGGCAATAAGGTTAAGCAACGCATTGTCCGTCATGTAGGTACAGCTCTTAATCAGGATGAAGTCAATAGACTTAAAGAGCTTGCTTATTACATCATCGCACAAATGGAACACCAGCA
>Ga0308411_10000900_pt1 | contig 20017 bp, 18 predicted proteins | sample HotsprottomLayer_2_FD_203530 | JGI IMG/M metagenome (GOLD analysis project Ga0308411, IMG submission 203530) | Hot spring phototrophic mat microbial communities from Octopus Spring, Yellowstone National Park, Wyoming, United States -... | ecosystem: Environmental > Aquatic > Thermal springs >...
AGCGAATATGTAGCTATGTTTGGGAGTTGTGTAATGTGTTAGGGTTTATCAGACATGCAAAGTATTGCAGCCAACAAAAAGACATAGGAGGTATTGTATGGCAGTAAAAAAAGGGCTTTCTATCAAAATCAAAAGGAGGGCATGGAGATGAGAAGGGTGAGTAATTCAGTAGTTTGGTATTTGGTAGTGTGCATAATCATGTCGGCACTAATGTTTATACCAATGGTGCATGATGTCATTGCATCTTTAGGGAAGGAAAAGACAGGGAGTTCATTAGTCACAAAGGATGAGACTATAAGTAGTGACACAAGGGCAAAGATAATAGAGGGATATGGGAAGGTGCCTCGGCCCTTGGACTGACAAAGGCAGAAGGGATGTTTTATCCGAATAGGGTAGTAACGAGAGAAGAGATGGCAGCCTTTATATCAAGGACATTTATCGGGATGGAGTAGTGGTTTAAAAGAATAAAAGCAAGGGAGGCGGGCGATTTAGTGCCCGCCTTTTTTGTGTGTAATTTAGCCTTATGGGTATGTGATTAGGAGTTTTGTGAGTAGAATCTAACTCACTAACTCACTATCCCTGTCGCACTGTCGCACTGTCGCACTATAGTTATTGACAAAAGCCTTAAACAAAATCACAATATCCATATCATGCCTAAGAAGTTACCCATAGGGATAAGCAGTTTAAGCAAGATTATTCAAGAGTGCTATGTTTATGGGGATAAGACCCGCTATGTGTATGAACTTGTCAATACAGGCGTTTATTATTTCCTAAGCCGACCCCGCAGATTTGGTAAGAGCCTGTTTGTAGATACCCTAAAAGAGGCCTTTGAGGGCAATAAGGAATTATTCAAGGGCCTGTGGCTATATGAGCATTGGGATTGGGAAAAGAGGTATCCAGTGATACAAATCTCCTTTGGTAGTGGTGTTTTAAGGAACAGGGCGGAGTTAGATAGGAGGATCATAGACCTCTTGTATCAGAATCAAGAGAGGCTTGGGATAAATTGTAGAGATACTACCGATTTGGCATCTTGCTTTGGGGAGTTGATAAGGAAGGCGAAGGCAGGGAGAGAAAGTCCTGTGGTCATTCTGATAGACGAATACGATAAGCCCATATTGGACAATACATTAACTCACTAAAGGAGGGCCTATGGAAAGGTTTATGCTGCATAGGGACAATGCAATGTTACTCATAATTGACATCCAAGAGAGGCTTGCACAGGTAATGACCATGAAGGAACAGGTGGTAAATAACACCCTGCACCTATTAGAATTGGCTAAACTCATAAGGCTTCCACTCATCGTTACTGAACAGTATCCAAAGGGCATTGGGCCCACTGTCAAGGAGATTAGGGAACAGTTAGAGGTCTATAGCCCCTTTGAGAAATTGACCTTTGACTGTTGTGGTGAACAAGCCATTGAAGATGCCATAAGCACAATCAATAAGAGGCAGGTCATTGTTGTTGGCATGGAGACGCATATCTGTGTTTTACAGACCACATTGAGCCTATTAAAAAGGGGGCTTTATGTGCATATAGTCAGCGATGCCGTATGTTCAAGGACAAAACACAACTGGCAAGTGGGGCTACAATTGATGAGAGATGCAGGGGCAGTGATCACCTCTACAGAGACTGTGCTCTTTCAATTACTCGGTATGGCCGGCACTGAGGAGTTCAAGGCCATCTCTAAACGCATAAAGTAATACCAAGCTGCATCATGCACATAAAAGGTATTGGCAGAAACATTGGCCACTGACTAAGCTGAACCTTCAAGAACACCCTTTTGCCACAGGGTGGGCAACCACTTCTCTCTGGGGACAGAGTTTCGGTTAAGCCTTGCGTTGGGCGGCTTAGCCAAAGCCCAGAAAACTCAGAGTTAAAAGTGTTCTTGTGACCCCCCTCACTGTAACTGCATTTTTTGGGTTAAATAAGTTAGAGTGTAACTTTGTAAAATCATAATGAGGTAAGGTAATGACAAATGGCTTATACAAAAACAACAGGGGCCTACTGCTTGACTGTTTTTCAGGTATCAGCGGCGATATGTTCTTAGGTGCCATCGTTGATGCAGGCATATCAATAGAACTCCTTAGTAGCCAATTAAAGGCCCTACCTTTAGATGGCTACGAGTTACAGGCCAAAAGAGTTAGTAGGGCAGGTATAGCGGCCACAAAGGTTGATGTCCTCTTAAAAGAAACGGCCACAAGGGCGGTGTATCTTAAGGATGTTCGTGCAGTTATAGATAGCTCAGCCCTTAGTAGCGATATAAAGGAAGGTGCAATAAAGGTGTTTAACAACATATTTGAGGCAGAGGCGAGGGTACATGGGGCTACAGTGGAGACAGTGCACCTGCATGAACTCGGTGGCATTGACTGTATGGTTGATGTGGTAGGGAGCCTCATTGGCCTAAAGCTGTTAGGTATTGATGAGGTGTTTGTCACACCCATTAATCTCGGTGGCGGGACCATAAGGACTGCCCATGGCCAATTGCCTGTACCAGCACCAGCAACAGCAGAGCTCTTAAAGGGCTTTGAGACCTATCTCTCCGATATCTCCTTTGAATTGACTACCCCCACTGGGGCCGCACTGGTTTCAACCATCGCAAGGCCTACAGTGCCACCCAGTATGATTATTGATACAATTGGTTATGGTGCAGGCAAAAGAGATATACCCGAGCAGCCAAATGTGCTAAGGTGTATGGTCTTTCAATCTACTTTATCCTCAGTAGGTGATACCTTATTTGTGGTAGAGTCCAATATAGACGACATGAACCCTCAGTATTACGAACCAGTTATGGCAAGGCTCTTTGGGGCGGGGGCAAGGGATGTCTATATTGAAAATATCATAATGAAGAAGGGTCGTCCCGCAATCAAACTAACGGTGCTCTGCGATAAGGCCATCCTTCAAGATACAATAGACCTCCTATTTACCCATACTACTACCATTGGTGTAAGGTATTATCCGGTGTATAGACAGGTATTGAAAAGAGAGTCAATACCTGTAGAGACCTCAAAGGGGATTGTGAGGCTAAAGGTATCAAGTCACAAGGGCAAGGTGGTAAATCAATGTCCAGAGTTTGAGGACATGCTAAAGATATCCGAGGCCGCAGGCATACCCTTAAAAGAGATAGAAGGCCATGTCTTTGAGGGATTGATTAAAAGGCGTGACCGAGGCTGAAGTGCAGTTCCCCCATGCTTTGTCCTGCTTGTCTGTTTAATTTGTATCCATAGTCAACCCTCAGTGGACCTACAGGGGTGTTGTACCTTAACCCCAAACCAGTAGTGTATTTTAGCCCCGATAGGTCTGCCGTGGTCTGCCACACATTGCCACCATCTAAGAAGGCCACAATCCCAATGCCCTTACCCAGATTGGTCCTGAGTTCAAGGTTTGTCATGGCAAATAGGTTGCCACCTGTGGGGTTTCCGTCAGAGCCCTTTGGGCCAAGGGTATCCTGCTCATATCCCCTTACGGTAGTCCTACCGCCTAAAAAGAACCTCTCCACAAGTGGTAGTTCCTGTGTCTGTCTGAATCCCTTAGCAACACCACCCCTTACGGAGAGGGCAAATACAAGCCCACTTGTGAGTTCATAATACTTATTGAAATAGAAGGAGGCCTTCATGAAGTCCGTCTCAGATAGCAGCAGTGACGATGCGACCTTAGCACTAACACCTGCTATGACCCCCTCCTTTGGGTCAAAGGGCGAGTCCCTTGTGTCGTAGATTAGACCAGTCCTTAGGGCACTTATTATTAGGGTTCCTGTATCATCTCTACTTAGGATAATGTCGGGTTTTACATCGTAGGTGTTGACCACAGAAAAATCGTAGTATAAATCAAGGGCTATGTCTTTTGTGAGCCTTCTCTCTATACCGAGGCTTGCTATAGTCCTCTTTAGCCTGTATCTGACATCCCCTGTGTCAATGCTCCGCTCGGTCTTCTTTTCATATATTAGTATTGACTTAAGTGGCAGGTTTTCCCTAAAAAACCAAGGATCAAAATAGGAGACCATAAGCCTCTGCTCTAAAGAACTGAGCTCTGTCCTGAGGCTGCCCTGACGATTCATACCCCATAAGTTCTTGTAGCCTACCTCTACAAAGCCCCTTAGGTGCTCGTATTCCCCATAACCGATGCCAAACTCCAAAGAACCAGCAGGGGCCTCCTTTACAGTGAATATCACATCCCTGAAATATAGCTCGCCATGGCCTTCTCTCTGGTATGGCTCAGAGGTATCAATGTCTATGTCAGAAAAGAGGCCAGTCCTATAAAGCCTCTGTCTCTCTTTAAGCAGTAGGGGGTGTTGAAATAGGTCTCCTTCCTTGTGCAGTAGTTCACGATATAGTGCACTGAGCCTTGTCCGCCTGTTACCCCTAAATAGGGTCTTGCCAAAAATCAGGGGAGAATTCTCGGTTATCATAAATGTGACCTGTATCCCGTCAGAAACCTCCCTCTTTATAGCCACCTGGGCATCGGCAAAACCAAGCTTCCTGTACTGCTCCAAGATCTTTCTCTTAGACTCGGAAAGGTCTATCTCGTTTATTGGTGCCCCTAAGGTTAGTGGGATAACCTTTAAGAGGGCCTCATTGGTGATGGCCCTATTGCCCTGAAAATCAATCGCCCTTATCAACTGGGGTTCACCCTCTTGTATCCTAAATAAGACTCGGACACCACCTTCCCCAAAGACGATCTCAGGACTCTGCACCACTACACCACTGTAGCCAATAGATAAAAAGAACTCGGTGAGGGCCTCTATATCTGAAGATACTAACTCTGGATTATAGGGACTGCCCTTACGGAGACTAAGCAAGGCCTTCAGTTTGTCCTCTGGAACCGAAGTGCCATGAAATTTTATCTCATCCACTATATAGGCACTGCCCTCGTAGATGAAAAAGTTTAGGTCTATTGCCTCAGGGGTCTCTTCTACAGCAGCTATGACCTGAACAAACGGGAATCCTCTACTAAAGTATAGTTTTATGATCCTCTTTTTAAACTCATCAATCAATTCCTCTGATAGTGAGGTGATCTCTAACTCTGGCAGCTCTTTTAATATCACGGCCCTGTCTAATTGTTCATTGCCAATGATATTAAGCCCAATTTGTCTACCCTTTTTGAGGGCCAGTGACAGTAGCCCATCTCTAAATGTGTAAGTAAGTTCTGTCTGTAGATAGAGGCTTTTTTTGAGGTATTCCCTTAGTCTCTCCTCGGTCTTTTTGAGCTCAATCAGGCTAAAGGGCTCACCCTCAGAGAGGTCCAAAAAACGACTCAGGGTGCCAGTGCTGTCCTCTATCTTTATTGCCCTAATTAGTTCAGGCATGCCTTCAGATATATCTATGTACAGATCAACCTTAAGGTCGTCTCTTTGCACTATGCGGTATGAGGCCTTCGCCTGAGGGAAACCACTGTCAATCATGAAGGACTGTAGCCTTTGTAGGGCCTCTTGGACCTTTTTTGTGTTTAGCCTTTCATTGGTCATAAGGGAGAGTTGTCTTTTGATAGTTGAAGCGCTAAAAAAGAGGTTGCCTTCAATGCTAATTGAGTCAATCAATGGCCTTTCAATGACCCGTATTTTTATATCACAGGGGCCTTCTACTGACCTATTGACTTCTACAATAATGTCCTCAAAGATACCTTTTTGAAAGAGCCTTTTTACAGACCTTGCCGTCTCTTTTTTAAATAGGGGCAGACCTACGCCCATTTCCATAAGACTAATAAATTCCTCTTCCCTCATAGATTTCAGGCCCTCAAGGACAATCTTATTGACCTTTGGGCAGTGTACATTGCCCTCATCGGCATGGAGGTCTTTAGTTACCAACATAAAAGACCCAGAGGCCAACAGTAAAAACGAGGTCAGCACAGCGAGCAGATTGAGTATTAGGGAGTGAGGGCATATTGTCCCTTTAGTCTTATTGATCTGGACGGTAGAGGGGAATCGGTAACTGGGCCTTACACCGACGAAACGGTAACAGGCTGGGTGGAAAGACATAGGCCCTGATATCCTACTGTACCTCATTGATTTGGCCTTACCTAAAACTAAACCTGAACTTCAGGTCTGCCCCGATGCCACCCCTCTCATCCCTTATACCTACTATAGAGGTATTTGGGGTGAGCATGTATTCTAACTTCAAGACCTGCTCTTCCCCTGAGGCAATAGAGGCACTGTAGGTTACATACAACCTGTCTGCAAGGAGCCTCTTAGAGACCGTTATCCTTGGCGATACTGCTGAGGTCGTCTTTGATATAGCAGGGTCTATCTGGACCCTGTCAAAGCCCGTTATACTCTTTGCCCTTTCCTCAAAGAGGTCTTGAATCTTGCCTGTTAAAAAGGCAGCTGCCTCGCCAGCCCCAATTCCAGCCTCCATGCCCTTGATTTTTTTGCCTGTTTGACCAACGGTCAAGAGGGCGAAGATATCTGTCTCGGGGAGATAGGGGTCTGAAGACAGAGACAGGTTGAACTGCTCGGTAAAGCCCTCAAGCATGAGCCTGATGTTGTAGTTTTGGACCCTCGTGTCAGCCACAATATTGAAATAGGGCCTTATCTGCTCAGGGTTTGCGAGGTCAAGGTTTGCCTTTATGATCCTAAACTCGTTGTTTCTAAAAAATACCGTCCCCTCCCTTATCTCAACCTTACCAATAGGGATGGGGTTATTCAGAGTCCCCCTCAGTATCAGGTCTGTAGAGAGGGTTGAGCGAGATAGATTATTGTCCACCTGGAGGTTATCGCCAACTATCTTGACATTAATTGAGACCCTCTCAAACTTGTCTGATTGTGCCCTTGGCCTCTCTATCTTTGATGCCCCTATGAGCCAATTCTTCCAGTCTATCCTCTCGGTATATCTGCCCTTGTTGACCCTTATTTCACCAACTATCTGTTGGGTATTGAGGTCACCCCTTGCATAGAGATTGCCCCCAAAGTTTATCCATAGGTCCTTTGATGGGGATAGGGTGGCGTTATTAATGTGGGTCTCAAGAAAGAACCTCTCTATGTTAAACCGCTTGATCCTTGCATTGCCCTTAAGGGTGACCAATCCCCCAGCAATCTTGCCAGAGGCATTGGCGATAATCAGGCGGTCTTCGTCAAAATATATATAAGCCGATACCGAAGTGGCACGATAATAAATACCTTTTAGACCGATAGAGCCATTTGACACATCTACACCACCATTTATCCTCGGTTCATTCCAATCACCACTAACAGAGACCACAAAGTTGGCATCACCCTTAAGGGCATCCAGCGACCTGAAAAAGACCCTAAAGGGTGTTAGTGAGGACCTGCCCTCAAAGAGTAGGTCATATCTCTTGCCGAACCTAAGGTTGCCGCTGGCCTTAAACTCTGCATTGTCATTAAAGAGCACCAGATTATTAAGAGAAAGGGTGTTTTTATGGACCGACAATCTTATGTTGCCCTTATTACTAAGGCCGTTGCCATACAGATAGAGATAGGCCTTGTCAAAGAGGGCGGTGCCGTTTACCTCATCCCTATTGCCCCAGGCCTCTAAGTGACCATTGAGGTTCAGCACAAGGTTCTCTGGCAATTCCTTAAAGAAGTTAGACAACAAAAAATCATATCTCGCGGTCTTGAGGTCCACACTTAAACGCCAAGGCGTCTTATCCTCAAGGGATACATCTCCCTGAAGTAGGATTTTATTGTCAAGAAGCTCGGAACGGATGGAGACCCTTTTTTGGTCTAACAGTAGCCACCCTTCGCCCCTTATTGTGTGTCTGTGTCCATTACCACTCAGCATGAGCCTTGAGGTGGCCTCAATATAGGGCTTGTCTAAACTGCCATGTCCATTAATTGTTATGTCACTTAGGCTTAGGGAACTCAGTGGTTTTGGGATGTCCCTGTAAAGATTGCCGAGGGTGAGGGCCTTGGCCTCGGCCTTGAGGGTAAAGGCCTTGTTGTTAATAGATAGACTCCCCTTTCCCCTTATCTGCTCATTTCCTATTGATACAACCGCATCGGTAAAGTTATAGGTGCCTCCCTTATAGAAGACCGATGTCTTGAGGGTATCACCAATTTGGTAGTCATCTATGCTGAACCCCTTGGTAATAAAAGAGGCCCGTCCTTCAATCCCATTTGTCGGGCCTTCAATGGTTAATTGGCCTGTCAGCTCTCCCCCCATCTTAGGAGAGCCCTTAAATAGGGCACTAATGGACTTTATATCACCCCCCTGGACATAAAGCCTGAGGTCATATATGGGTGACCTGAGGTCAAAGAATCCCTTAGACTCCAAAAAGTGGATATCACCCCTTAAATTAAAGCGCCCAAAGTCTGTCTCAAGGTCCAATCCCCTTATGGTCAAGAGGTCTTTGCGGTATAGGATATCACCCTTTGCCTCTTTGATCTTAAGCGAACTGTGTGTCAGTAGATTACTTTGTGAGAGGGCACCGGTATCAAGGTTTACTATTGGTGATCTAAAACGCATATCAATCACCGGGTCTTTGAGTTCACCCTTTAAAAGAAGATCAAAGCCAGTCTCACCGCTTAGGGCAGTAAAATATGGCGTTGTTAACTCCCTAATCTCTGAAGAATAACCCCTCCCTGAGAGGTCTAAAAGTCCATTTTTAAGGTCAACCTTCCCATTGGCACTTATCACTGAACTCAGAGAGTGTAGGCTTAGGTCTGTGAGTGTTAGTATCTCTGAATTTAGTGAATACCGTGAATTGATCTCTCTTATCCTGTTAAGGATATCGCCACCTCTCTTGTCACTCCTGTAGGTAAACATGCCGGATGGGCTAAACTCTCTGCCCTTTGAGCTCAGATTGCCATTGACCCTGCCCTCTGCAATGCCTGGGTCCCATTTAATGAGACTAAAAATGCCCCTGCTTGAGATGTCCTCTACCCTCACATCAACCTCAAAGTAATTTACTACTGGAAGGGCAATCATCACATTCACATCTGCCTTGCCACTATACAGAGAGGCCTTACCATCGGTAAACCTCATGGCCCTATCTTTGTAATGGACCTTACAGTGCAACCTGTCTATAGGCACATCAAAGATATTGCCCGCCTCTAAAGAGGCCTCTCCACTTCCCTCAAGGTCTTTCAATGGACCCTTTATAGAGCCACTGACACCCACAAATCCCCTTAATGGCTTTCGGACCTTTAAGAGTTCCATTAGGGTCTCTAAAAAGAACTCGCCTTTGATCTGGAGGTCAAGGTCAAGGGCCTCAAAGAGCGGCTTATTGGCATTGATATTGACCCTGCCGCTGGATTCTATCCAACCGGAATCGTCGTTTTTTAGACCAAAAACCCTCTTGAGGGTTTCCCATAAGACCTTTGCCTGTATCTCAACAGGCCCCATTAGTGTCTTTCTATCAATATTACCCGTAGTCTTAATACGGGACTTCAAGAAGTTTATAGAGACATTGCTCAGGTTGAGGCGATCGTCATGCATAGAAAGATGGGCCGTGAGGTTGGCCGTGAGGTCCTTTATTAGGTCTGTCTGGAGATTAATATCGCCAAGGAAGACCCTTGCACTTAAGTCTCCTGATGGCTTTATAAAGGCATTAATTGAGTCCACCGAGACCCTGTCATTGCCATCGGTTATACTGAATTGGCCACTTTCAATCTCAATAGACTTTACAACTACCTTCACAGGCTTGTCTATTTCTATAGATAGATATGCCTTAAGGTTTTCGGTAAGGCGTTCAAGACCTTCCCTGTTACCACCTAATTGGAATTCCCTGATTATTAGCCTGTTTACTGAGAGTTCCCTGTTCATTAATCCCACAATGCCTATATAGGCCTTGACCTTCTTGATGTCAATCTCAAGATTACTGCCCTGTTGTTTACCAATAACACCCTCTGCCTGGGCATATAAGGGCAGCAGATTCAAGGAGACTCGCTCTATGGAAAAATCCATCGCCGTCGCATCTCTGAGTTCCCTTAGGAGCTCCCTTTCAATGGGCTTGGTAATTAGGGATTGGCGAGGTAACCCATAAAGCACTAAGACAAGTAGGGATAACAAGACAATGGTCTTTAGTTTGGGTCTCTTCATAATACAGGAGTCTGTGATTAATTGAGGTTAATTATAGAATATGGGACGAGTATTAGTGAACAAAAGATGCCCTTGCACCCTATACGCTCAGGTAGAATGACCCATTACAACCATAACCCCATAGATAAGGTAAAACACCACACCAGTCAAGGCAGTAAGGGGAGATAGCCTCTTTGTAAAACAGATATTGGCCAACACAAAGACAGAGGAGACAATAGCCATCACCGCCGAGATTAAGGCAAGCCCTGATATCTCCCAATTAGTGAATATAAGGCCCACAGATACAGGGAAGGTAGACTGGAATACCATAGCGCCAGTAATATTGCCCAAGGCAAGGGTATCTCTACCCTTAATCGTCCAGGTTACGCTGTTAAACTTCTCAGGTAACTCAGTAGCCACAGGGGCCACAAGAAGGGCAAAGAGCAGGGGATTCAATCCCCAGGCTGAAGACAGTTTAGATAGGGAATCAACAAACATATGAGCTCCGCCTATCATAATAGAAAGGGCAATAACCACCTGTGTGCATATGATAAAGATCCTCGTTGGTGTCTTAGAGGGGCATGAATCAGGCCTAATAAAGGCCACAGTCCTGTGCCATAGCCGCTTTATGTAGAGTTCTTCGGCATGGAGTATGCCATCGCTCTCTCCCCTGAAGGTCTTATAGGCATACAAGAGGTAACCCACCACAAGGGCAAGGGCTACAAATATTTTGCCCTCATGCCAAAACATCGGTACAAAAATGGCACCCGAATACATAACCAAAAAGAACCACAGGTCCCTTTTCATGGTATCTACCTCAACATCAATGGCAAAGCCCCTCTTTTTTGTTAGGAACCCTACGAAGGCAGTCAGACCCACCAGGAAAAATGCGAGGGTAGATAACATAAAGGGTGCGCCGAGGATGGCACCTACACCAATCTGATTAGAGGCCTCACCCTTGTGTATTAGGATTGCAACAAAGGGGAGTATCGTCTCTGGGAGGGCAGTGCCTACTGCTGCCAGGATACTACCTACCACTGCCTGCGAAAGCGAGAGGGCCCTTCCGAGGCATTCCACACCGTTGGTGAATATCTCGGCACTTGCAAGTATTGCCAATAGGCTTACTATCAGGAGAATGACTTCAATCATCTTTTGTATGTAACTACCATAACAGGGCAGGGCGAGGTCTTTATTACGGCCTCTGTAACGCTGCCTATTCGCACCAGATCTAAATCACTTAAGCCCTTTGCCCCCATGAATATAATATCTGCATCCACTTGAAGTGCGACCTTGTTGATTGCCTCATAGGGTACACCAATCCTACAGATCCTCTCTACTTTGATACCATTGGTCTTAAGGGAGCTAAGCCTCTCCTCCCTTGCCCTCCTAAGTTCATTATAGTAGTCGGTCTTTTTATTGAGCGCAGCGTCTTGGTCAAGGCTAAAGAGACCTTCTATAGGGATACTTGATATGACATTTACAATAGTCAGGCTTATGTTCTCGTCTCTATTGCTGTAAAGCCTCTTGATTAGTTCAAGGGCGCTTAGGGAGTCTTTTGAAAAGTCAATGGCACAGAGTATCCGCCTCACATCAATATTGTCCATGCTCATCTGCTCTGCCTTTTTCCCCCTTACCACAAGCATGGGTATATCAAGGGTCTTTATCAGCTTTTCAGAACTACTTTGCCTTACAAGATGGCTCTTATGTCCAAGGACAAGAAAATTGGCCTTGAGTTCATCTATGGCTACTTTGAAGCTCTCTACAAGCCTTCCAGTGGCAAAGGTGTAGGTAGAGTTCACCCCAACGGCCTTTAATTTATCGGTAAGTGCAGACAGTAGGGCACTGCTTTTTTCATGCTCCTTTTCTATATAAGGCATGAGATAAGCAGGTGGAGATAAGGAATAATCAGACACAGAGAGAAGGCTTATAAGTGGGTCACTCTCAAGATGTCTGGCAAGCCATAGGGCATAGGCGATGAGGCTTTCGTGCCTTTCAGTAAGGGCAACTGCTACGAGTATGTTTGTCATTTTTGAACTTAGGGCAAAGAAAAGGTGGGCACTCTAACCCACCTTTGTTGTTTTTGCCTATAAAAGTGTTTATTTTACTGCGTCTTTTAGTGCCTTTCCTGCAGTAAATTTAGGCACCTTGGCAGCAGGGATCTTTATCTCCTCTCCAGTTCTTGGATTGCGCCCCTTACGGGCCTTCCGCTTAGAGACATAAAATGTCCCAAAGCCTATAAGCGTCACCTTTTGTCCCTTTTTTAGGGCGGCCTTGATAGAGTCAACTACCGTATCCAGTGCCTTGGCGGCATCGGACTTCTTTAGGTTACACCTTGAGGCAATCTTCTCAATGAGTTCTGTCTTTGTCATCTGTTATCCCTCCTTTCTACCCTTTGAGTTTGAGAAACAGTTGGAGTGAAGATACCATGTAAAGAACGATTTGTCAAGCCCTGACCAAGATTATTTGCCCAATAAATTGTGTCTGCCCAAATATCCTTACACCCTCAGGGCATATTGTTGAGCGGTATGTCAAAACGGTTTAAGAGTGGTAAATTTGTTTTTATAGATAGTTATTTGATAACCTATAAAAAAACTCAGGAGGGGGTCAAATGAAAAAGGTTATATTTGTCTTTATTGTTATGGCATTTCTGTCAAACACGGCCTGCTCTACCCATCACTATGAAGGTGCAGCGGTAGGTGGGGCTGCAGGGGGTATTGCAGGGGCCCTGTTGGATTCTAAGAACCACTGGCGTGGCGGTGTAATAGGTGCCGCCATTGGTGCCCTTGCAGGTGCCACCATTGCTGATGTCTCTGTAAGAGGGGCACGGGACGCGGCAAGACAAAACAGACCCGTTGAATACAGGACAGAGGACGGTAGGGGATACTATAGGGCAGAGCCAGTAGGTCAGCCATACTATCCCAATGAACACACCCGCTGTCGTAAGGTCAACGAACGGGTATGGGAAGACGGCAGGATTGTGAAGGACACTGTTAAGGAGGTCTGCGAGAGCGAGCGATACGAGAGGAGGTATTAAGACCTCTGAAGGACTCAGAGTGCAGGCAGCGCCTCTTCTATAAAAAAGGCCTGTACTGCCTCTGATGCCCTCTCTAAGTCTCTCCGGTCTATCCCGCCCGACCCTCTATCACCAATAAGATTACTTATGCCCCTTATCTCTACAAATGCCAGATTGTTCAGTGCTGCTATATGGGCCACCGCTGCACCCTCCATGTTTTCACAGACACAGTGGTATGTCTCATAAAGTTCAGTAGCCCTTTTTAGGGACCCCGTACAGGTGGAGACCGTTAGGAAGTTGCCCTGCGGTAAATATCCAGCCAGTCTGTGGGGGACAAAGGTATCAAAAAGGTTGAAAAGTGCCTTGCCGCTACACCTTGCCAAAGGGAGACCTAAAGATTTCATGTCCTGAAACTCGCCTGAGGCACAAAGTAATCCATCATCTCCGTAGATCTCTCTCTGAGCAATTACCACATCGCCAATCTTAAGCCCTGAATAGGGATAGGCACCGGCGACACCGAGATTTACAAGCATTGAGGGCGAATATTTTTCAATCAAGAGCCCTGTGACATGGGCAGCATTGGCCTTGCCAACACCACTGATTGCCACCACAATAGGCCTGTCTCTTAATATGCCCCTGTAAAAGTCTTTCCCCTGAAGGGACTTACATTTGGCTCCCTTTAAGCCCTCCACTACACCCTTTGCCTCAGGTATAGTGGGGATTATGACTCCAATGGGACTATTGGGCAGGCTCCTTGTCCTCCAGTTGGTATTCTACATTTACGACCATATCCTTCCTAAGGGAGTTATACACTGAGCAGTATTTTTCATGGGACAATGAGATGGCCCTCTCTACCTTTTTAGGGTCAATGTCCTTGCCTCCAATAATCAGCTTCATGTCAACCTTCCTGAAGTATTGAGGAGGTGTGGGATTACGCTCTCCTGTGATACGAATCATAAAGCTCGCAAGCTTTACCTTCATCTTCTGTAGAAACATAACGACATCAATCCCCATACAGGCTGCAAGGCTCAGCAGTAAGGCATCGGTGGGCTTGCATCCCCACTGTACATTGCCGTCAAACTCTATCTCATAGCCCTCACCAGTCCTGCCAATAAAGATCAAGTCCTTGTCCCACTCAAGGGTGCCCTTAACAAGGGGATTGATCTTCTCTTTATAGCCTGTCAATGACTGCTCCAAGTCCTCTTTGTCTTGCATAACATAACCTCCTTCTTTATGTCCTGTATTCGGCATTGACCTTAACATAGCCCTCGGTCAGGTCGCAGGTAAAGACGCGTCCCTTTGCCCTGCCAAGATTTAGGTCAACCATAAGGTGAATATCTGATGAACCAGCCATAGAGTGCTGGGCCTCAGCGTCTCTCCCAGTAGTCAAGCCATGATGTGCGATCTCTATCCCATTAATGGATATATCTACCCTGTCTGCCTTAAGTGATACACCTGCATATCCCAAGGCAGCCATTATCCTTCCCCAGTTTGCATCATTACCATAGAGGGCCGTCTTGACGAGCATTGAGTTGGCAATGCAATAGGCAGCCATTTTTGCATCGCTATTGTCTTTGGCATTTATGACATCAATGGTGATGAATTTTGTAGCCCCCTCTCCGTCTTTTACTATCATCTTGGCGAGTTCAAGGCATATCTCTGAAAGACAGTTACAGAAGGTCTCGTAATCCTTGCCCCTGTATTCAATTGGCCTGTTTTGTGCCATGCCATTTGCAAAGGCAAGGACCGTGTCGTTGGTGGACATGTCGCCATCTATAGTTATGCTATTGAATGAGCACTGCACTGCATCCTTAAGGGCCCTATCAAGGGCCTTTTTTGTTACAGCAATATCGGTAAGGATAAAACAGAGCATGGTAGCCATATTGGGGCATATCATGCCGGCGCCCTTTGCAATTGCAGAGATAGTGGCCTTTTTGCCCTCTATCTCAATAACTCTTGTGGAGACCTTGGCAAAGGTGTCGGTGGTCATTATGGCCTCAGCTACATTGTGTAGTGTGCCATTTGTCAGGGATAACACGAGTGGTTTAATGGCGGCCCTTATCCTGTCCATCGGCATAGGTGCGCCTATTACCCCTGTGGAGCACACATAGACTTCAGAAGGCCTGAGTCCCAATGCATTTGCTACCAATTCTGCCATCTCCTCTGCATCTCTGAGCCCCTGAGGACCTGTGCAGGCATTGGCATTACCACTGTTTACTATGATCGCCCTGCCGATACCAGACCTTGCCCTTTTTATATCAACCAATACAGGGGCTGCCTTTATGGCATTGGTGGTAAACAGGGCAGAGACAATGGCCTCTTTTTCAGAGGCAATTAGTGCGAGGTCCTTTCTGCCGGGCTTTTTAATGGCAGCCTCAGCTACAGCAAAGGAAAATCCCTGTGGTGTGTTGTAGGTCATGGAAATAGACCAATATGCATGAGGCCCATAGTCTCTTTAAGTCCAAGCATTAGGTTCATATTCTGCACGGCCTGACCTGAGGCACCCTTGACAAGATTATCAATTACAGAAATGACAATCAGGGTGTTTGTCCTATGGTCAAGGGTCACAGAAATCATGCAGAAATTACTGCCTCTTACATCCTTTAGGTCTGGTAGTAGTCCCTCATCAAGCACATAAACAAAGGGCTCATTCTTGTAGAAATCCTTGTAAATATTAAGTATTTCAGGGGTTTTTAGTTCCCTTAAAAGGGGGCAATATATGGTAGATAAAATCCCCCTGTCTATGGGTAGTAAATGGGGTGTGAAACTGATCCTTACCTCTGAGCCATAGATGGCTGTTAACTCCTGCTCTATCTCAGGCCTGTGACGGTGGGTGGCAACCCCATAGGCCCTAAACCCCTCATTTACCTCACAACAGGCAAGGGCAATATCGGCCTTTCGCCCGGCCCCTGAGGCGCCTGATTTTGAATCAACCACTATTGCCTCTGTATTGATGAGATTGTGCCTTAAGGCAGGTATAAGTCCGAGTATTGCACTGGTTGGATAGCAGCCCGGATTTGCAATCAATGAGGCAGATCTTATCTCATCCCTGTATAACTCAGGAAGTCCATAAACTGCATTGCTCAAGACTTCCCTATGTTTATGTGGTGTCTTATACCACTGTTCATAGACCAATGGGTCCCTTAGACGAAAGTCTGCTGAGAGGTCAATGACCTTCTTTTGTTGGTTATAAAAATAAGCGACTACCTCCTGTGAGGCACCATGGGGGAGGGCTAAAAAGAAAACATCGGCCTTGTCAAGCAAGGCCTCCTTCTTTAGGGGCTCATAGATAAGGTCTTTAAATTTAAAGAGATGGGGATAAATATCTGCTACAGACCTGCCCGCTGACTGCTCTGAGGTTACCGCAGTTATCTGGACCTCTGGATGTGAGGCAAGGATCCTTATTAGCTCTGCCCCTGTATATCCACTGCCTCCACAAATCGCAACCCTTATCATCTTACCCTAAAAGTCCTTTGACCTAAATTGACTGATTGTAAGAACAGCAGTTCGGCAGTAGAAGACAGATAGGGCTAAGGTGGTCGCAAACCTCAGGTTGCGTTATTTTAAAATCGCACGCCAAAGCCTACGGCTCCCTTTCGTTCTCATCTCCTCAATTCTTGACTTCCCTCTACCCGCTTCCTCACCTGCTGTCTGTAAAGCAGGCCTCCCAAAACTCCCTAAAATCGTCGCCCTTTGAGACCTCTTTTCACCTCTAGAAATTCCAAAAGGCCAAAAGGCATCTCTTACGCTTCAGATAATCGTAAAGGGTAACAAACAATTTGGGCAGAGACTATCTCTTTGAGAACTGGAACCTCCTCCTTGCACCTCTCTGACCATATTTCTTTCTCTCTACCTCTCTGGGGTCCCTTGTTAGCAGGCCCTCTTTCTTGAGCTTGCCCTTAAACTCGTTATCTAAAGCCACCAGTGCCCTTGCAATGCCATGTCGCAATGCCCCGGCCTGTCCGCTAAGCCCTCCACCATTGACCCTCGCAATGATGTCATACTTGCCGATAGTGCCAGTTATATGCAAGGGCTGTCTTATGAGCATCTTTAGGGTCTCTCTTGGGAAATAGGTCTCATAATCTTTATTGTTTACTATTATATGCCCCTTGCCAGATCGTATAACGACCTGTGCAACCGATCTCTTCCTGCGTCCTGTAGCGTTGTATCTTATAGCAGCCATGTCAATATCTCTCCCTTATTCTCTTATCTTTAGTTGTTCAGGGTTTTGGGCCCTATGGGGGTGCTCCTCACCCCTATAGACCTTGAGTTTATTAATAAGGTCCCTGCCAAGCCTATTTTTTGGCAGCATACCCCATACGGCATCTCTAATAACCGATTCTGGGTTGCGTTGTAACCTCTCCTGTAGGGTTGCCTCCTTTAAATTGCCCACATATCCTGTATGACGGTAATAGACCTTCTGCCTAAGCTTATTGCCCGTAACCTTTATCCTATCGGCATTGACAACCACTACAAAGTCACCGGTATCGGTATTTGGGGTATATTGGGGCTTGTGCTTTCCCCTTAACCGCGCTGCTATCTCAGCAGCCATCCTACCAAGTATTAGACCTTTGGCATCTACCAAATACCACTTGCGGTCTGCATCTTCCTTCTTTGTAAATCCTGTCTTCATCTGACACCTTCCCTTAATTAAATGCTATATAAAAAGTCTGATATGTTATAACAAGGCTGTAAAATTGTCAAGGGACCGCCCTTTTTGTTGTCAAGGCAAAATAGAAATGTCCTATTTCTGGCAAAGTAGAAATGTCCTGTTTTTTGGGGTTAATAAGCAAATCTGCTGTCTGACTTTTTATATCAAGTTACCTTATATCTGCCTCCTGCCTTCAAGGGCCTTTGAGAGGGTGACCTCATCTGCAAATTCTATGTCGCTGCCAATGGGCAAGCCGTAGGCGATTCGGGTTATCCTTACTCCAAAGGGTTTGAGAAGGTCTGATATGTACTTTGCCGTCAACTCGCCCTTTGTGTTTGGGTTTGTGGCCAATATGACCTCCTCTGTGCCATCCATTTTTATTCGCTCAATCAACTCCTGTATCTTGAGTTTGTCGGCCCCTATACCGTCCACAGGCGACAGTGCCCCAAGTAGCACATGATAGAGGCCTTTATATGAGCCAGTCCTTTCTATAGCCACTATATTACTGGTCTCTTCTACTACGCATATCCTCTTTTGGTCCCTTGATAGGTCAGAGCAGATATTACATGGGTCTCTATCAGTAACATTAAAACAGCGGGAGCAAAAGAGGGCCTTTTCTTTGAGCTGCTCAATAGCCCTTGCTATGGAAAGGGCGTCCTCTTTGTCCATAGATAGGATAAAAAAGGCAAGCCTTTGGGCTGTCTTTCTCCCAATGCCAGGGAGTTTTGTAAGCTGATGGATGAGTTCTTCTATAATACCTTGGGCCATTATTATTTAAACATATTACCAAGACCGCCAAGCCCTGGTATCTGTAAGCCCATCGTGAGTTTAGACATACTCTCGTTGACCATCTCCTGTGCTCGCCTTATACCTTCATTTGCAGCGGCTACTATGAGGTCTTGGAGCATCTCCACATCGTCGGGGTTTACCACATCCCGTTCAATCTTTATAGAGACTATCTCCCCTGCACCGTTGACCACTACTGTTACCATACCACCACCGGCGCTTGCCTCAACGGTCTTCTTCTTTGCCTCCTCTTGGACTTTCTGCATCTCGCTCTGTAGTTTTTGAGCCTCTCTCATGATATCACCGAGCATCTTCTTTGACATGGCTCCTCCTTTATTTTTTAGTATCTTTAACATCAACAATAACACCCTCATAGAGCCTTAGCACTTCTTTTACTAAAGGATTCTCCATTGCTTCGGCACGAATATTCTTAGGTGGTTTGTTTTCCTCTTTGGTTGTCAACTTTATTTTCAAATCCCTACCAGAGGCCTTCTTAAGGGAGTCCTTAATAAAAGGCATATCCTCATTGACCGAGTCCATATGGACCGAGGCCCCACCATTAAAGGATAGGACAATGGTATCTGTACCTTCAAAAGATGCCTCCCCCTCTCTCAAGACCAATGCCAATAACGGCTTGTCTCTCTCAATAAGATTGAGGGCCATGTCCCATGACCTTTCTATACTAGCATCCCTTACATGGTTTAAGGTCTCTTTTGTGGTTTGTGCATTTGGCATTGAGGTTGGTTTTTGGATACCCTCTAAGTCCCTTGTCCCATGACCCTGCATTTTATAGACTCCTTCACCCTTTGTAGGCAGACCTTTTATGACCTCCTCTATATCCTTAAAGTGGCTCATCATTGAGAGTTTGATAAGTGCCATCTCAAGCACTACCCTTGGGTATTGGGCCTGTCTTAGGGTAAGTTCAGTCTTGAGCAGTTCGTTCAAGAGTAAGGCCACATGGGGCAAGGATGTGAGATTGCTCAGTCTCTTAATGGCAGCGGTCTCTTCTTCGTCCATATCACGAAATAGGTGTTCTTCGCCTATGGCAAGCCATAGCATGAGACCCCTTACAAAATGGCTCAGGTCTTTGGCAAAGGCCCTTATGTCTGTGCCTGAATCTACTATACCTTGAATAAAGGTCACAATCCTCTTATAATCACCTGTAAGCATGGCCTCAGTTAAGGTAGAGAGCGTCTCAGTATCCGACAGGCCAAATAGGTCTCTAAGGTCTTTAGCCCTCAGGTCCCCTGAGAAGGAGATTACCTGATCAAGTATGGTCAAGGCATCCCTCATACTGCCTTCGGCCATCTTTGCGATAATCTCAAGGGCGCTATCCTCAGGGTTGACCCCTTCAGAGGAGCAAATCTCCTTGAGTTTGAGCCGTATCTTAGATGTCGGTATTCTTTTAAATGGTAGGTGTTGACAGCGAGATAGGACGGTAGCTGGTATCTTGCGCGGTTCTGTGGTGGCGAGCACAAAGATTACATGGGCTGGAGGCTCCTCTATGGTCTTCAAAAAGGCATTAAAAGCAGAGATAGAGAGCATGTGGGCCTCATCAATTATGTAGATCTTGTATCGCGAAGAGGAGGGCGTATATT
>Ga0308411_10000901_pt1 | contig 20000 bp, 14 predicted proteins | sample HotsprottomLayer_2_FD_203530 | JGI IMG/M metagenome (GOLD analysis project Ga0308411, IMG submission 203530) | Hot spring phototrophic mat microbial communities from Octopus Spring, Yellowstone National Park, Wyoming, United States -... | ecosystem: Environmental > Aquatic > Thermal springs >...
ACTCCCGTTTTTGTCGCAGGGAATCTTTACGGGAGTCATGGGCGGCAGGAAGCCGGGGCATCTCTACGCTGTGTCGACTGGAAGACCGGACAACTTCGTTGGGAGAAAGAAGGATTTGGCTGCTCCTGGCTGATCGCTGCCGATGGAATGCTCATTGCAGTCCGCGAGACTGGTGAGATCACGCTATTGGAAGCAACACCCCAAGCCTATCGCGAAAGGTCGAGTTTCCGAGCATTCGAAGTCGGCCGCCATCGATCGCAAGCCCTGCGCGCTGCCCCCGCCTTCGCCGACGGAATCCTGTATGTCCGTGGACCCCGCAAACTTTCCGCGTGGAACTTAAAATAACGGATCAAGTGGCTTTTCCACTTCGGGGTCCGTTTGCAATTAACGTAATCCACAAGCGGATCGAACGAGTTCCATCGTCTTCTGAGCTTCTTCCCGAGCACGCCGCGCCCCGGCTTGCAAAATATCTTCCACCTCATCCGGGCGCTTTGCCAACTCTTTCCGTCGCTCCCGCGCGGTGGAAAAATGTTGATCAATTTTCTGCACAAGGGCTGCCTTGACCGTTCCGTAGCCCAGACCTCCCGCCCGATAACGATTCGCCATCTCCTCACGCTCTTCGGGCGAGGCAAAGAGGGAATAGAGAGCGAAGACATTGCACGTCGCCGGATCTTTCGGTTCCTCGACAGTTCGGGAGTCGGTTTTAATACCCGCTACGGCACTTTGCAAGGCTTTCCCTTCGGCAAAGATTTCGATGGTATTGCCATACGATTTGCTCATCTTCTGCCCATCAGTTCCGGGAACCACTGGAGCTTGGGACAGCAATTCCCGCGGCTCCGGAAAGATGGTCTGGCCATAGGCGTTGTTAAAATACCCGGCCATGTCGCGGGTCATCTCCAAATGCTGCACCTGATCTTTCCCCACAGGTACCTGATCGGCACGCACGATAAGAATGTCCGCTGCCATCAACACAGGGTATGTAAATAAACCAACGGTTGCTTCGATGCCTTTGTCCCGCTTGTCCTTATAAGAATGGGCGCGTTCAAGTAGTCCCATCCCCGTGACGGTGCCAAGAATCCACGCCAATTCGGTCACCTCGGGGACATCGGACTGGCGGTAGAACGTCGCCTTGGAAGGATCGAGTCCGAGAGCGAGGTAATCCAGAGCCACATCGCGGACATTTGCTCGGAGAATTTCCGCCGCTGTTCGGGTCGGCTGCCGGCTTTTTTTAGCTCGATCGGCTTCGCTTTGAGCGACGGACTTGAGTGTTGTCAGAGCATGATAGTCGGCAATGAAGTAGAACGCTTCACCTTGATCTTGTAAGGCGATGTGGTTCTGGATCGCACCAAAATAGTTTCCCAGGTGCAGCTTTCCCGATGGTTGCACTCCACTGAGAATACGCGGCTTAACCGAAGAGATGGTCATCGCATTTCACTCAAAACGACTCAGCCGGGGGCGAGACTCCCACAGACCATCGCCACCCGGCTCGGACTATCGGTTTCGTGTTGTCGCCTTCCGTTATATGCGATACGATCCAGACCGCCAGCAGGGACTATTGAGGGAGGTGCCGGACCGATGAACGGCAAGGAAGACGAAATCCTCCTCGAGGCTTTGAAAAAAGCCGTGGCCGCGATGGAGGAGCAACGTCTTTTTCGCAGCGGCAAATGGAGTGGGTTATTCCCCAGTAAACATGGAGTGTCCGGAGCAGCGGCGACACGTGCAGTCCGCGACGGTTTATTCGAGGTCGTTCGTGTTGAAAAACGGGGAAAAGTCTCGATTGATTGGGTACGTATCACGCCAGCAGGAGTCGATCATCTTTACCACAACGAATCCCCAGTGATATTACTGCGAGAACTGAAACAAAATCTCGCATCGTCCCAACAAAGCCTCCCGGCTTTTCTGAATCAACTCAACGCGGAATGGAAACAAACGTTGCAAGACTTTTCTCAACGTCTGGAAACAACCCAACGAACTCTCCATTCTTTAGCGCACCGCGTCGAAGAGGCATTGCGCCGGCTGGATACTCCCCCCACTTCCGCGCCGGAAACGGTGGCCCGTTCCACGCCGTGGTCCGATGAGGCGCTGGCTTACCTGGAGCGCCGACAAATTGCCGGCGTGTCGAATGGCTGTCCCTTACCAGAGTTATTCGCCGCGGTTCGGTCCCGATTCCCGGAACTCAGTCTGATCGACTTTCATAGCGGATTGCGGCGACTGCACGATCATCGAGCGCTACGGCTCCTTCCTTTTGATGGACCAGCGGAGAAAATCCCTCAACCGGAATACGCTCTCTTAGAAGGTGCCCAATTGATGTACTATGCCGAACGTTGACTGGTCTGTTTACGTTGGGAATGTCCCATTGCTAAGCAAGCTGTAACAGAACGTTGTTTCTTTTTCTTGACTCACGATACGGTCACGAGTGACGATCACCCGCCCAAAGGAATCGGAGTTACTTCTGATGAAAGGTGCCGGTCGGGGAAAATCCTTGTATGAAGCCCGTCCCGGTGCTGGAGGATCATAATGGCCGAAGTGGTTGGCAACGAGAACAAACTTCATCGAACCATTCTTATTGGTTTGGTCTTGGGAGCCGCGCTGGGTGTTACCGCCAATCGAGTTGTTCAAAATCTGCCTGAATGGCAAGGCACCCTGGCTTGGCTCCTTCGTCACGTTGTCGACCCAATCGGCGAAATTTTCCGAAGGCTGCTCGTTTTGGTCGTTGTCCCATTAGTCTTCTCGTCATTGGCGGTTGGCGTGGCACGGCTAGGTGACCTCGGCAAACTCGGCCGCGTTGGCGCTAAGACATTTGGGTATTTTCTCATCACCACGGCCTTTGCCGTCGTGATTGGTCTTCTCCTCGTTCAAGGCATCGCACCGGGCAAACAACTGAACGTCGAGACTCGTGAAGGATTACAGCAGCAGTTTGGCCAGGCCGCCGGCGAGCGTCTGAGCAAGCCCACCGAGTTCGGGATCGGCACCTTCGTCAACATCGTGCCGGACAATCCCCTTAAAGCCGCCGTCGAAATGCAAATGCTCTCGGTGATTTTTGTCGCCCTGCTCGTGGGCATCGGCTTGACACGCCTGAATCCGGAAAAAGCTCGACCGGTGCAAGCCGTGCTCGAAGGAGTCGGTGATCTCACCATCTTCATCATCCATGTTGCCATGAAATTGGCCCCCTACGGAGTGTTCGCTCTGATTTTCTCAACCTCCGCGAGGTTTGGGTTCGACCTTTTGCAATCGCTGGGACTTTACGTCCTCACCGTTCTGATTGGCCTGGGGATTCAAATGTTCGGTGTTTTTCCACTCCTCGTCTCGCTGCTCGGACGCATGAATCCCTGGCAGTTCTTTCGAAAGATCCGCGCGGTCATCCTGACGGCGTTCTCGACGAGCAGCAGCAGTGCCACCCTTCCCACCTCGTTGGCGGTAGCCCAAGAGGAACTGCAAGCTCCGCGACCTCTCGCCGGGTTCGTCTTACCGCTTGGGGCCACGATGAACATGAATGGCACGGCATTATTTGAGGGCGTGACCGTCCTGTTTCTCTGTCAGGTTTTTGGTCGCGACTTGTTGCTGAGCCAACAACTGATTGTGATAATCCTGTCGGTGCTAATTGCCGTCGGGGCCGCCGGCGTTCCGGGTGGTTCGATTCCGCTGTTGGGTATGGTCTTGGCCACCGTTGGTCTCGAACCGGGCGCTATCGCCATCATCCTGGGGGTGGATCGCTTGCTCGACATGTGCCGCACGACGGTAAACGTAGTGGGTGATTTGACGGCTCTGGTATTCGTCTCTCGCAGTGAAGGGGAAATGACGAGTCGGCAAGACGTGATCGACTCAGCCTGATCTTTCTCTCGAATGCCATGACAGGCGACCTTCGGCAGAAAACACGAGCCGATTCAGCCGTTCTGCTTGTTGTGTGGTATTTCGGCTGTACTAGCAATTCTCCGCCGACCGATTTACAATCGTAGTTCTCATGGGTGCGTCATCTGAGATCACAGTCCGCCAGATCATGACCGCCGACCCCGTGACCGTCCCGCCGGACACTCCGATCCAGGACGTGTTGCTTCTGATGAATCGTAAGCGGATTGGCGCGGTTCTGATCGGAGTGGGCGGGCGACTCGACGGCATTTTCACCGAGCGAGACTTTCTGCGTCACTCAGTGGAAGCGCCACCCGGCTGGCGCGACAAACCGGTCCGCGAATGGATGACCGAAAACCCTCACACGATCGATCCGAATTGCGGCTGGGAGGAAGCCGTCGCTCGGATGGAGAAGTACCGGGTTCGCCATCTTCCTGTCATCGAACAGGGCCAAGTGATCGGAATTGTCTCTGCACGGCAATTGATGGCGCGGCGCAATGAACATCTCCGCCGTGTGGTTACCGAACGGACAGTGGAATTGCAAAGACTGTACGACGAAGTGAGTACCCGAGATGCCGAGTTGAGGCAAACGATGGTTGTTGCCGGCCGCCTGCAGACTCGGTTACTTCTGCCAAGCTCGCCGCCGGCATGGCCTGAACTCCGTTGGGGCATCCACTACGTACCGCTCGATCCCCTCGGAGGGGACTACTACGACTTTGCAGCGACGTTCCCTGATCAACTGGGCCTTTTGATTGCTGATGCCAGCGGTCACAGTATCGCTGCCGCCATGGTTGCGATCATGGCTCGCTTCGCCTTTGTCGAAGTCACCCGGCAAACCGTGGACCCGGTTGACGTTTTAGGATTTATGAATCGCCGACTTCAAGGCTTGACCGACGAGCGGTTTGTTACCGCATTTTACGGTGTTCTGGATCGACGCACGCGGGAGTTCCGTTTTGCTAGCGCCGGTCACCAGCCACCGTTGTGGTTCCGGGCGCAACGTCGACAGGTCGAGGAAGTTGAGGGAGGCGGTCTCATGCTTGGAATCGTCGGCGAGGTAAAATTCAAAGAACAACGCATTCTCCTCGAACCGGGTGATCGGTTGTGTCTTTATACCGATGGCCTGGTCGAAAGCCGGAATGGCAACAAAGAGTCGTTTGGTCAGGCACGTGTCAAACAAGCCTTAATTGCAAGTGCCGATCTCCCTGCCGACCGGGCCGTCGAGTTCTTGGTTCACAAATTGGATCACTTTCGCGAAACGTTGCCTGCCTGGGATGACATTACCATCGTAATGCTCGAACTGTTAGAGAAGCCAGCGTACTAACCGGTTTTCAAGGCTGGTTTCGTGACGAGCACCCTATCGAAGACGGCCAGGGTATCCCGCGCCATGCGTTCGGCGGTAAATCGCTCGCATACAACTTGCTGACCACTTTGCCCCAGTCGCCGACGCCGCTCTGGATCCTCAATCAAGGAACGTAACGCCTCGGCCAGAGCGGTCACGTCGTCCGGCTGGAACAAGATGCCTCCCTGCGTAGCAGCAATCAGTTCAGGGAATGAGCCGTGAGCCGGCTGAACCACGGGAAGTCCCGCGGCCCACGCCTCAAGAAGATACAACCCCTTCGGTTCTCGATACGGTGCGGGAACACTGAACAGATCCAGCGAATGCAAGAATCGAACTTTGGATTCATGGTCCGGCACATCGAATCGTTGAATGTCCTCGGACAGACCTGCGGCGGCAAGTTTCTCGCACACCTGGTTCCAATACGACCGATGGTGTTCTCCCAACCAACCAGCGATGTGCAAGCGTGCCCTAGGACCTCTCCCCCTGTCCCGAAGTTGAATAAAGGCGTCGGCCAATCGATGCAGGCCTTTCTCCGGAGCGATGCGGGCCAGGTAACCAATGATTGGCACATTTTTATCCTGATCGTGCGGCGTCTGGGCAAGCGGTCGGTGGAATTTCTCAACCCGAATGCCTGGAAATACAACGTGGAAACGCTCTCCAGGCAAACCCAGCTGCGTTGACATGAAATCGGCATAATAGCGGCAAGTCGCGATGTAAGCGTCGACCGCTCGGCAATTCTGTTGAATGAGCTCGACACAGCGCTGACGGTAGGAAGCAGGTAGAGCATCGAGAAAAATGTCGTCGCCTTGCAAGGTCGCCACAATGGGGACGCCCAACCGCTCTTTCAACGCGGGTACAACTCCCGACAGCAAGACGTTGGTGAGCAGAATGACATCGGGTTTCCACTCGCGGCCAAGCCAAGTCACGAGGCGGTCGATTTCGCTTCGCTGGGGACCATGCGATCCCTCTAACATGGCCACGGTCAGCTGACCCAAGTCTTCGGCACGAACACTTACCGCGTGCCGTGACACTTGCTGGAGCAACCATCGTGAGTCGAGCGGCCTGAACAACCAAGAGGGGAGCCGACGCGCAAAGGCATACTTTTGACGAAGGTAGACGCTGATGCCACCGAAGAAAATTGGCCCGCGGCTCACGTCCGGCTCATCGGTGCGAATGGGTGTATAGGTGGGCAGCAACAGCGTCTCGTGACCGAGTTCGCCCAGAGCCGCAGCAAGCGTATTATCGCGCAGACACGAGCCGCAGAACATCCCGGCAGCGCCTGCCGTGATGCTAACAATTCTCATTGCTGTCCCCTGGCTGGTCGTTCCGTTTTATCGGCTTTTCTGACCGACTCGACGAAGCGTTTCATCCAATATCGCGCCGAGCAATAAGGCACCACCGATGACCGTATATTCCAGGGCCGACGGGATCCCGAGCATCAGCGAGAGATTGGGCAACAACACCAAGATGCTCGTACCAATCACCAGTCCTGCGACACTCCCCTCCCCTCCGCGCAAGCTGCAACCGCCGAGGACGGCCCCAGCAATGGCATACAGCTCCAGAAAATTCCCCGTGCTCGATGGTTGGGCGGAGTTCTCCTGCATCAGGTAAAGGACTCCATAGAACGCCGCAAACGTCGAACAGATCGCATAAGCCAGAATCTTGTACCGGTCGGTCTGAACCCCGGAAAAGCGAGCCGCATTCTCGTTGGCTCCAATGGCAAAGAAATACCGGCCGTGAACGCTCCAGTGCATGAAAACGGCGGCAATCATGAGGAGCACCAAGAAGTAGACCAACGACATGGGCAGCCCCATGATCGCCTCACTACTATACAAAATCGTTTTCAACTCCCCGAACTGATTTCCTAGACCTTTGACCTGATCCTCCGCCATAAAGCGCGAGATTCCCCGGTAAATAAACAGTCCACACAGTGTGACCACGAACGCTTGGACCCGTACCTTGGTGACGAGCAGACCATTGATCAGACCGATGCACATCCCCGTGAACAAGACCAAAAGGATGGCGGCCCAAGGATGTTGGGGGAAGTTGATTAACCCGCCCAGCCAATCCAACCCCGCATTCAGTTGGTCAAACAGCCAACCTTTGAAGGGAAAACGAGGAAACCGATCGCCGCGGAGCAACATCGCCAAAAGTGTTGCGCACAGGCCGACCACGGAGCCAATGGACAAATCGATGCCACCGGTTATGATGAGCATGCCGGCTCCAAGGCTGATAATGCCATAGAGGCCAATGCGGCGGCCGAGGTTGAAGTGGTTGGCTGCCAACCGAGCACCCGGATCGGCAGCCAGCAACAAGACATAGATAATCGCCAGAAAGGCAATCAGTCCGATAAGCTTCCTCACGCTGCCGCTCCTGTGGCCAAGCGCATGACCGCCTCTTCACTCAACTGCTGACGGCTTAATTCCCCCGCAATGCGTGCATCATGCATAACCAAGACGCGGTCACTCATTCCCAAGATCTCCTCAAGGTCACTCGAGATCATCAAGATAGCGACGCCTCGTAGCGCCAATTGATCCATCAATGCATAGAGTTCGCTTTTCGCTCCCACATCGACGCCCCGTGTTGGCTCGTCGAGAATCAAGACACGCGGATTACGACACAGCCATTTGGCCAAGACCACTTTCTGTTGGTTGCCGCCACTCAAAAGCCGCACCGCTTTCTGAACATTGGGCGCCCGGATGCTCAGATCCTGCCGCTGTTGTTCCGCCAATGCCGTCTCTCGTCGAAACGACACCAAATGAAACCTTTGGAGGCGACGTAATGAGGGCAGGCTGATATTCGAGCGAATACTCTGGTCGAGAATCAAACCTTGTGACCGTCGGTCTTCTGGAACCAGGTAGATTCCGGCAGCGATCGCAGCATTGGGTGTACCGATGGGTATCACTTGACCGTTGACCGCGACCTCACCACTAACGCGACGGCGGATGCCGAAGATCGTCTCCGCCAGTTCCGTTCGCCCCGCTCCGATCAGGCCTGCCAAGCCGACAATTTCACCGCCGTGAAGTTCCAAGTCGATCGGCGCTTGCGATTCCTGCCATCGCAGCCCACGAACAGTGAGAACGGGCTGCTGCGTCACCTCGTGCCGATGACGCTGGAAGAACTGTTTCAATTCGCGACCGACCATCAGCCGGACCATCGCCTCGTGGCTGATTTCGGCCCGGCGGAGTTCACCGGCATTTCGGCCATCCCGCAACACGGTCACACGGTCCGCAATCGTCTCGACTTCCTTCAACCGATGCGAAATGTAAAGCACACTGATCCCATCCCGCTTCAGGTCACGAATCACTTCGTACAGCCGATCGGTCTCCCGCTGGGTCAAGGATGACGTCGGCTCGTCCATGATGATCACCCGTGATTGGAGTGATAACGCGCGGGCGATCTCCACAAGTTGCTGCTGACCGATCGAAAGTTCGGCCACACGTGTTCGTGGCGAAGCATCGAACCCCAAGCGCTTTAAGATCGGCACGGCGTCGCGTGCCAAACGTGCGCGCAACAAGCGGAGAGGACCTCCCCACGTCGGTTCCCTTCCCAGGAAGATGTTGCCCGCCACATCAAGATTTTCCGCAAGATTCAGTTCTTGGTGAATGAGGACGATTCCGAGCCGTTGCGCCTGATCGACGCTGTTCAGAACAACCGGCCGACCTTCCCATTCGATCGTCCCGGTGTCCGGTGTGTAAACCCCGCCCAGGATTTTCATCAGGGTCGATTTCCCGGCTCCGTTCTCACCGACGACAGCGAGTACTTCTCCCGGATGAAGGTGCAAGTTCACGTCCCGCAGTGCTTGCACGCCGGGGAAAGCCTTGGAGATGCCGCGTGCCGAGAGCAGGGGTTGAGACATGACCAGCGGCCAATTTCACAAAACCACGACGCCGTAGGGCTACACCAAACTGAGACAAAAGGCTGACCGTTGGAATCCGTTCATGAAGAATGTCGCTTCCCGCAAAGCACAATCACAAAGTCTTATTACTGCCCCTTCAATTCCTTCAACTTCGCATGAAACGCATCGACCGCTTCCACCTTTTCATCCTGGTAGGCTTTTCGCGCTGTTCCGTCCTTGTTGATGATGCGATGCCGCACAAAAATCTGCTTCTGTTCGTTCATGTCGGGGCGATTCAGGGCGCTGGCATCGCCCTTGACCAATCCCGCCATGAGTTTGACCGATTCGTAACCGAAGTTGTACGGATCTTGTACTACCGTGCCGACAATGTGTCCTTCGCGAATCGCTTTCAAAGTTTCCTCGTTTTCGTCGAAGCCGATGATCACGAGCTGATCGATCTTCTTTTGCGAAAGCGCTGCTTCCAAAATGGCCGGCGGATTATATGCCCACAAGCCCACCATACACTTGACGTCGCTGTACTTGGTGAGCGTGTCTTCGGCTTTGCGACGGCAAACCGCCTGATCGGCGTCATCCGTCATGGTTCCCAGTAATTCGTAGTCACCAAAACGGACGGGATATTCGTTGCGGTTCATTTTTTCGACAGCGTCCTTGGCCTTGTCGGCACCACCGGCCAATTCGGTTACCACTCCCAAGCGACGTTCCTGTGCATTCTGAGAATCCAATTTACCGACGAAAATCATGAATTTGCTTCCGGGCGGTACATGCTCTTTGATCAACTTGCCCACCGCTCGGCCTGCCGCCACGTTATCCGTCCCGATGTAGCAGCGCCGGGCTTCCGAATGTGGTATGTCATTGTCAACGGCGATGACGGGAAGCCGGCTGTTGATCGTCCGGAAAAAATCGACCTGATTGGCCGAGTCGTTCGGGCTGATCGCAATCGCACGCACCCCTTTGTTCATCAGATCTTCAATAAACCGACGCTGTTCTTCGCTGGTCCCTTGAGGCGGCATTAAAAACGCCACTTTGAGGCCGGTCTCCTTGGCAGCCGCTTCCGTCCCCTTTTTCGCGATGCTCCAAAACTCGTGCGCGTTGTTGCTAATGAACGCTACATCTGGCCGATCGCCCACCGCCACGGAATCGGAACGAGCGCAGCCGAACATCATCACGGATGCGACCACTCCGAAGTACAAACTGAGCCGATAGAACCAGGAGCGCATGGCGGTGGCCTCGTCAAGGGTGTGTTTGTTGAGATGAGATACTCCGGAGGCGTTTGTTGGCAAGCGGCGAGCAAGAATGGAAAAGAATTTCAAATGAAGTGCTTTACTCCACACCACCGGGCGGATTGAACGGTGTGATCTTGGGAATGGACCGCATCTGTTGTTCTAAGTCGGAATGTTCACCAGCCAATTTAAGAATGGGCTTGATCCGATCGATGGAATCGTTGGAGTAGCCGGCCCGTTGCATGTAACGACGGGCCAAAGCCATGGGATCAGGCAAGGAAATGGTACCTGATACCTGCCGCCGCTGCTCCGCTTCGTAGTGAGCGTTTTCGCGCAGGCGAAATTCATCGGGATTGGCCACCCCGACTGTCGCTCGGATTTGCACAGGATCGATCGGGGATCGTGGTTCGGGTTGGCGGGCCGCCAAGGGTGCCAAAGCCTCGCGCTCAACGACCATCCGACCTAACTCGACGCATAGTAACGCCGCCAGTTCGTTCTCGGTCGGACACATGTCCACGAGTTTCTGCGTCACCACGATCGCCGAATTCCCTTGATGGAAAATCTCCGGGCTAGGGTGTCCGACCGCTCGAAAGATGAGCCGTTGAGGCAACTCAGGATTGGCTGCCAAGATTTTCTGGCCGACCGTGAAAACGCGCGTGCATGCTTCCAAGTTCGCCTGGAGGAGTTGGGGATCCACTTTGGCGCGTACCACGTCCGAGGGACTCACCCTACGTGCGGACCGCTCCGACCAACAGCCAACGAGGGCCAAGCCTAGCAAGACGCCGATCAAAGTGCGCATAACATTCCCCACAACAGGCCCGCGGATACCAAGCAACACCCGTCTTGTCCAGAGGAAATCCACTCTCGGATCTTTTTTTTTGGGGTCCCCGGTTGCGTCGGTGCGAAGCGTTGGATAAACTGAGGGTGTCCTGCCTGAAACGTGATCCCGCGACAAACTCTCGACTTTCACACTTTGTTTGTTTGGGGTATTGCGATGCATAGCACTCGTCATCGTGACATTCATTGGCCTCACCTGCCGACTCGGCGCGAAGCGCTTTGTGTCGGTGGACTCACAACCATCGGCTTGGGCCTGCCGGATCTGTTGGGGCGCCAGGAACAGGCGCAGGCAGCCGCTCCGAACCTGTTGTCGCGCGAGTTGGGAGCCACGTTCGGGCGAGCCAAGAACTGTATTTTCTTGTGGCTGCAAGGGGGACCACCCCAACATGAGACGTTCGATCCCAAGCCCGAAGCTCCCGTGGACATTCGTGGTCCGTTCAAGCCCATTGCGACGACTGTACCGGGTACCCATTTTTGCGAGCTCTTGCCCAGAACAGCGCGTCACGCCCATGAACTTGCCGTCATTCGCTCTTTATCGACCCGCGATGACAACCACGATGTGAGCGGCTACTGGCTATTGACGGGTTACCCTTATGGACCCGGAAGTGCAAGACAGATTAAGCCCACGGATTGGCCTTATTTTGGATCGCTGGTGAAAATGCTCAGACCCAGTGAGAAAATGCCGGCGCTCACGTCCGTCTGGCTCCCAGATGTGATGCGCCTGAATGATAATGTCACCCCAGCTGGGCAGACAGCAGGTTTCCTTGGCAAGCAATGGGAACCCGAACGAATTATTGGTGACCCAGCGCACCCCGAATACCACATCGAAGGGTTCGATCTGCGAGGCGATTTGTCGCGCGAGCGGCTGGCTCAACGTCAACAACTCTTGGGACATCTTGATGGAACATCGGGGAATTGGCGGTCGGCCGAGGCAACGCAAACTTGGAATCGATTGTCCGCTCAAGCTTTTGATCTGATCACTTCAGGAGCCGCTCGGGCAGCCTTTGACTTGTCGAAAGAGCCCGATCGGTTACGGGATCGCTATGGCCGGTACACTTGGGGGCAATCGTGTTTGCTGGCCCGAAGACTGATTGAGGCGGGAGTTCGGCTCGTCCACGTGAATTGGCCGCGCGAACCCGGCGACTCCGCTGTGGACAACCCCATGTGGGACACGCATGCCCAAAACGCCGACCGCTCGCAAGATTTTCTTTGCCCCATGTTCGATGTAACGTTCGACGCCTTGATGACCGACCTGCGGGAGCGGGGGCTCTTATCGGAAACTTTAGTCGTAGTTGTCGGGGAATTTGGTCGGACACCGCGGATCAACCCTGTCGGCGGGAGAGACCATTGGGGCCACGTATTTTGTGCGGCGTTTGCAGGTGCCGGTATCCGCGGCGGATCGGTCGTCGGCTCAAGTGACAAAAACGGGGCTTACCCAACCACTGAACCGATCACAGGCTCCGATTTCACAGCCACCATCTTCCATTTACTTGGCATCGATCCACACGGCATGTTCTACGACAAGGCAAACCGTCCGCACCCGATCACGAAAGGGGAACCGATCGCCGGGATCCTTGGAACGAGTTCATTCACGGATCTGGCGAATCCCGGCGGTGACATCAACTTTGTGCCGCCCTATGATGGTCGGCAGTTGGTGGAGACCCGTTTCGACAGCCCTCAACCCCTCATACCCTGTCACCCCTCCTTGCGGGAGAAAGGCTGGCGCGCTGACCCTCTTTCTGGTCCCTGGCAAGTCCAGAAAGACGAGCGAGGTATCTTTATCGGATCGGTCGCCTCGGGTGAGCTTTCCGCAAAGCTCGCGGCCGTCCTCGCCCAAGAGATCCGCAACGCTCGGGGAGGCGACTACACTTTCTCGATCGAAGTGACCGGTGAGGCAGCCAGCACCGAGGAATTTGAAAAGTTCGTGACCGCGCACTTGGAGTGCCGGCTGGCCCTCGTTCGCTTCCGAGACACCAAAAAAGATCCACGCGAAGCTATCATCCTCGGCTCAGAAATTTTCAAACCTACATTTGGAAAAAAACAGGTTTTCTCCATTCATCGTTTCCTCGGATCTCGAGGAGGAGGAAACAACTTCCCCATCGGAAACGGTCTCGGCGTGCTCGTGCGAATCGAAAAGGCGAGTTCGGGCATATGCCGATTCCCTGGCCGAGTGGGGTTACGTATTCACTCCGTTGAATTGAACTTCAGCCCCGTACCGCGGGATGAGATGAATGACATCAATTAACGTCGCGGGCTGCTGCAACATAGCTGTTGAGAGAGAGGTTGCAATGCGTTTGACCGGGTATTTCATCGTCTTCAGCAGCTTCGGAATTTGGCTGGGTCTTGAGGGGCTATCGGCACACGCTGAAGAACTTGACTACCTCAAGCACGTCAAACCGATTCTGAAGTCTCGCTGTTATGCCTGTCACGGTGCTCTGAAGCAGAACGGCAAACTGCGACTCGACACAGCCAAGCGGGGGATTCAAGGAGGGTCGTCAGGACCAGCGATCGTACCTGGCAACCCCGAACAGAGCGAATTGATACGGCGAGTTACCGCTCAAAATTCCCCGGAACGGATGCCGCCGGAACACGAGGGAGCACCTCTGACCGCGGCGGAAATCGACACCTTGCGAAAATGGATTCAAGGCGGGGCTTTGCACCCGGCAGATGAACAACCCGAAGCCGATCCACGGGACCATTGGGCTTTTCGGCCGATTCGTCGTCCACCAATTCCCAAAGTCAAGAATGCAGCTTGGGTGCGGAATCCGATTGATGCCTTTGTCGCCGCCCAGCATGAGCAACGCGGGCTGACTCCCATGCCCGAAGCCTCCCGCATGGAACTCCTACGCCGGCTGTACTTCGACCTGATCGGATTACCACCGACCCCCGAAGAAATTGCGGCGGTCCTGGCCGATAAACGCGCCGATTGGTACGAGCGAACGGCGCAAGGTCTCCTCGAAAACCCTCGCTTTGGTGAACGTTGGGCCCGACATTGGATGGACATTTGGCGCTACAGCGATTGGTGGGGATTAGGCTCCGAACTTCGGAATAGCCAAAAACATATCTGGCATTGGCGTGATTGGATTATCGAATCGCTCAATAAAGACCTGCCGTATGACGAGATGATCCGGCAGATGTTAGCTGCCGACGAATTGTACCCCAATGACCTCGACAAACTGCGCGCAACCGGTTTCCTTGCCCGAAATTACTTTCTTTTCAATCGCCATCAGTGGTTGGACGACACCGTCGAGCACGTGAGCAAGGCGTTTCTTGGGTTGACCATGAATTGCACGCGGTGCCACGACCATAAGTACGATCCACTGCCGCAGCTAGCCTATTACCAATTGCGCGCGTTTTTTGAGCCGTACCATGTCCGGCTCGATGTCATTCCCGGTGAGACCGACCTTCAGCGCGATGGCATTCCCCGTGTTTTTGATGCCTGGCCCGATGATCCCACGTATCGGTTTGTCCGCGGCGATGAGAAAAATCCTGACAAGTCCCGAGTGATTCCACCCGGAGTTCCCGAGTTATTCGGTGTGGAGTTGCCAAAGATCCAACCGGTTTCCCTTCCCATCGAAGCATGGCAGCCCCAACGCCGTCCCTGGGTGATTTCGGATCAAGTCGAGAATGCCAAGCGGAAACTCAAAGTCGCAAAAGACGACCTTGCGAAGATTCGGAAGAGAATCAGTTTCTTGGAAACGGTTACCACTCCTCGGACTTCGCCCATCGGTCCGCCATCACCGGCCGTAAAAGGAGGTAATCGCACCGACTCCGTCGTCATTGAAACATTTGAAAGCCTTAATACCGAACGATGGCAAATATTAGGTGGAGAGTGGGCGTTCGAGGCTGGCCGACTCGAACAAAAGCAGGACGGCCCCAAACGGTCGGTGCTGCGATTGCGGCAACCCGTTCCTCAGAATTTTGAGGCAACACTGCGCTTTACCCTATTGGGTGGCAGCCAATGGAAGAGCATTGGTATCAGCTTCGATACCGCCCTTGCGGATCCAACACGCGATCCAACAGCCGTTGATCATGAGCAGAATGTTTATGTAAGTGCTTATGCCGGCGGACCCAAGATTCAGGCGAGTTTTAGCTTGGCCGGTCAATGGCACTACCCGCCGCCTCCCGCCATGCGCCTGCTGCCGATCCAACTGCAACGCGAATACACCTTACGAGTGCAAGTGCGCGATCAGTTAATCAATGCCTACATCAATGGAATCCCAGTGCTCGCTTGTCGGACGCCGCAAGCTCGTCAGGATGGTTGCCTGCAACTCTTTACCTTCGATGCCCGGGCAGTCTTTCACGAGTTTCGGCTGAAACCGCTCGACGCGAACGCCGAACTGTGGAACCCTTCCGATCTTGCTTTGGAAGCCCCACCAATCCTGCACGTGGAAGATGCCAAGGCGGAACTAGCCGTGGCGGAAGCTGCGGTCGCCGTTGCCAGCGCCGAGCTGACCGAAATCGAGTTACGCGCAAAAGCCTGGCAGGCGATCTGGTCACGCCTGGAGGAAAGCCACCAACGATCGACTTTTGACGCTGCGATCCACGCGGCCCGTCAGCTTAAGGTTGCGCAAGCACGACATGCTTTAGCCTTGGCACGACGAGAAGAAATGAGGGCGACACCCGACAAGAAACCATCGGCTCAGCAAGCCGTTCAATCGGCCACGGAGGCGCTGCGCCAAGCCGAAGCGAATGTCCCTGCGGACATTCAAGCGAATGAGAAAATTCCGGAGTTTCAGGGTGCTCGATGGACGCCGACACGATTCCGTAGCTCCCAGGCTGACGATCCGGCACCCGCTTTTCTGCCCCAAAGCACGGGCCGCCGCTCGGCCTTAGCTCGATGGATAACTGATCCCAAGCATCCCTTAACGGCGCGAGTCGCTGTCAATCATATCTGGACGCGGCACTTTGGCACACCTCTCGTCCCGACCGTCTTCGACTTCGGGCGGAAAGGACAGCCACCAACTCATCCCGAACTCCTCGATTGGTTGGCCAGCGAACTCATCGACAGTGGTTGGAGTATGAAGCATCTGCACCGACTGATCGTGAGTTCAGCGACCTATCGGCTCACGAGCGTCGTTCCTCCAAACGAGCCAAACTCCAAATTGGACCCCGAAAACGTCCTCTTGTGGCGACGAACGCCTATTCGTATGGAGTCCCAAATCGTACGCGATGCCGTCTTGTCACTCGCAGGAGTTCTGGATCCCCGCATGGGGGGTCCCTCGATCGCGTCCGACGATCAGGCCAGTTCCAAACGCCGCAGCGTCTATTTCTTCCATTCCAATAATGAACGGAACCTGTTCCTCACCCTGTTTGATGATGCGCTGGTCACCGAGTGTTACCGCCGGGACCAGAGCATTATTCCACAACAGGCCTTGGCTTTGACCAACAGTCGCCTTGTTCTCGATCATCTTGGGGCAATTGCCGAACGCATCGCCCAGTCCGTGCGAGCCAACCAACATTCGTCATCGGACGAGGCTTTTGTAAACCAAGCTTTCCTCGTTCTCTTAGCCCGAGTTCCTTCCGGCGAGGAACTTCGAGATTGCTTACAGGCACTCCGGGAATGGCGAAAACTCCCCGAATCGGCAGCAGGCGATGGTAAATACAATCGTTTCGCCGAGGAAAACCTTATTTGGGTACTCTTGAATCACCACGATTTCATCATGGTTCGTTGAGAGTCTTGTTATGTTAGATCGACCTTCCTTTTGGACCCGTCGTCAATTCTTATCGGGTTTTGCTGCCATCGCTACCGGAGCGATCCTTCACCGGGACGGCTATGGTCGAGATGGAGAATGGGTACCACCGGACGGTAAACCTCATTTCCCACCCAAAGCCAAAAGCGTTATTTGGTTGTTCATGAATGGTGGCATGAGTCACGTTGAGAGTTTTGACCCGAAACCGATGTTGAACAAATATGCCGGCAAGACGCTGAAGGAGACACCGTTTAGTGATGTCCTAGATCCGAAAAAACTGGCTATCGAACGACTCGTTGTCCCTGATGCCAACGGCAATCTACGCACCACCCTTTATCCTCTGCAAGTGGGGTTCCGCAAGCACGGGCAGAGTGGAATTGAGGTGAGTGATTGGTTCCCCCATATTGCTCGACACATTGATCGCATTGCTGTGATCCGTTCGATGTGGACCACCGATAGTAACCACGGTGCCCAAACGCAATTTCACTCGGGAAGACATCAGAATGATGGGTACTTCCCCAATCTGGGCGCCTGGGTTCACTACGGCCTGGCGTCGCTCAATGATAATTTGCCCCAGTATATCTCGTTTGGCAGGCGCGAATACTGGAATAGCCGCGATGGTCATTACCTCGGACCGGCCCACGATGCGGTGCCGCTGCGTGTCGATCCCAAAAACCCCTTGGATTTCAGCCAACCCGAGCGTCCCGTTTCCAGCCAAGCTCGGACTATCGGCATTGACCTGCTCCAAAAACTCAACTCTCATCGCGCCGCTGTTTCCCCGCAAGATACCGTTCTATCGGCCCGAATTGCATCGTATGAGCTGGCGTTTCGGATGCAGCAATCGATTCCGGAGGCTGTCGATTTCAGCAAGGAGACTGAAGAAACGAAGAAACTGTACGGCCTTGATTTACCCCACTGCCGTGAGTTCGGTGCGCAAATGTTAGCCGCCCGACGCCTCGTGGAGCGCGGTGTGCGATTTATCCAGGTCCAACATGGGGCGGGTGGAGCGGGCGCCTGGGATGCCCACTCGTCATTAAAAACCAATCACCAGAATAATGCCCTCGCAGTCGATCAACCTGTTGGAGCGCTCCTGGAAGATTTGAGCCGACGCGGTCTCCTTGAAGAAACCATCGTTGTCTTTGCCACGGAGTTCGGTCGAACTCCCGGATCCCAAAACGGCGATGGCCGCGATCATCACATATACGGCTTCAGCGTCTGGATGGCAGGCGGGGGTATCAAAGGCGGAGTTGTTCATGGGGCCACAGACGAGATCGGATTCCACGCCGTCGAACACCGTCACTATGTGACTGATGTTCATGCTACGATCTTAAAACTGCTCGGCCTCGACTCCCGCCGATTGGAGATTCCCGGCCGCAAGCGACTTGATATTGATCACGGCCAACCGATCGACGAGATTATTGCGTAATACGTGTTATCCTTAACGACTCGCGGCATAAGGGGAGAAATGTTCTCTCGTGTATCCCGAAAACCAATCGTTCATTCCAAGCAAAACCCTTACAGTGACACAGTCGGTTGGAAGCAGGGATGTCATGCCGCAAATAGGCTACAGTTTACACGTCACAAATTGATGCGGGTGCCGATTCACCTCGGTGGGAGCGCGGATGAGCAAGTCGATGTCGGTTGTACAGGTGAAGGTCAAACCGAGTAGCCGTGCGAGCAAGCTCGAAAAATTAGCTGATGGATCTTATCTGGCCTATCTAAATTCTCCGCCTGTGGATGGGAGGGCCAATGCTGAACTCATTGCCCTATTGGCCGGGCATTTGGGTGTTCCGAAGTCTGCAATTTCCATCAAATCTGGGGCTGCGTCGCGAATAAAACGGATCTCGGTTACTCAGACTCGCTGAAGCGCGATCGACGCGCCCACGAGTTAGCGGCATGAGACCGTCGGCCAAGCCGCTTGCATGCAGCTAATTCTCACACCTGTCACCAACGAAAGCTGTGCAATGGAGCGATCTTTTCTGTGAGCTTACGCCTTCCGATATTCGCTTCGGACATCAACTTTATGGCGCAGAACACTGCTGAGCCGAGCCAGTATTTGGCGCGAATAGGCCACCAGGAATGAGGCAAGCGCGAAAAAGCTGAGGACGACTCCCGGAGGACTTGGCACGATCACTCCGCCGCCTCCGCCGCCGCCGCCTCCGCCGCCGCTACCGCCACCGCCGCCTCCGCCGCCGCTTCCGCCACCGCCGCCTCCGCCGCCGCTACCGCCACCACCACCGCCGCCTCCGCCGCCGCCGCTACCGCCCCCGCCGTCGCCGCCGCCACTGACACCCACACCACCTCCACCTCCACCACCGCCACCGCCACCCCAAAAGCCACCACCGGCACCCCAAAAGCCACCACCGCCACCCCCGCTAACACCAAACCCACTACCTCCTAATCCGGTTGTTCCGCCCGCGATCGGCGATGCATTGCCCAAATGGGCGAGTTGACTGAAAAAGTCACGCCAATTCAATTCATCCACCGGGTCTAAAACACTCAACTCCTGAGGCGTCGGAACCATACCTGACGCCGTAAAGAGAAGCGGTCCCTCTTGGAAAAAGGTAAACGTTTCCCCTTTCTTTTCCTCGCCCGGAAGTAGCGGTGGATCCTGCGAATGAAGAACAACAGGTGCAAACGTGGGTGGTAAGTTGCTCGTAAACCCAAAAATTGGCGATCGCTCACGAATCTTCAAGGCATGGTGTTTCCACGTCACACGAACGGCCGGCCCCCTGATCTGGAAGCGATCTGGAATTTCCGTTTTATCAGGCAACGAATTGGCATCGAGCACACGAGTATGATTCGGACCGTTCTCGGCTTTTTCATCAACCGTGAATTCCGTAGCATCGTCGACAAATCCGATGTGATGCGGAGATCGGCCGGGGTCCTCCCCCTTTTCGCGGGCCGCCAGAGTAACATCCGTTTGATTCATCCCGATGCGCACGAAATAGTACGGGCGTCGCGTCCGGATCGCACGAGCATGGCTGACGTAGATCTGGTCCAGTAACAGAACGGCTGGGTGCGCGCAGCTGACTGGTACAAGAATTTCGTCAGAAGAAGTGCCCCCTCGATACGACCGCTTGATGTTACGAACCGCGAACCCCATGCCATCGGTCTCTTTTTCTCCACCGTGGGCTAGTATTCCCATCCCGGTGATTCGGCTCCACGGAACCACCAGGCGGACCGAGCAAGCCCAGATCGCCCCA
>Ga0308411_10000906_pt1 | contig 19967 bp, 25 predicted proteins | sample HotsprottomLayer_2_FD_203530 | JGI IMG/M metagenome (GOLD analysis project Ga0308411, IMG submission 203530) | Hot spring phototrophic mat microbial communities from Octopus Spring, Yellowstone National Park, Wyoming, United States -... | ecosystem: Environmental > Aquatic > Thermal springs >...
AAGTTTTTGTTTCCTCATCTGAATCTTTAGCGGAATGCTCGGACATCAAAGGCTCACGAAGCATCTTTTCGAGACCGGACAAAACATCATAAATTTTTGTAAGTTTTTCCACGATGTTTTGTTGCGTCTGACCGATGAAATCCAGCAGATCGGAAACATTTTTATTCAGATCAACAAGATCGACTTCAACCGATTTCGATGCATTCTCGACAGCATCTGTGTGTTGCCGATCCGTTTCGACCTCTTTCGATTCGGCCCAAGTCACCTCTTTCAAAACTGAGGTTTCTGGAACACAAACAGAAGGCGTTGTTTGCTCTGTCTGTTCGGCCTTTTCTGCGGGAGAATCAACGGTCGGGTTAACTTCGTTCTGATGCGACGTGTCAGAGACAACCTTGTCGGCGACATTATCCGCCGGCGCATTTTCTGTAAAAGTGTCTTCGCGAACAGACACATTCGCGTCAACATTTTTGCGATTTTTAGACATTCTATCACCTCCTTGTTTTTCCAGTTCGCCCAACACCTCTTTGACAATAGCGTCCACCAGCAAGCGCGAACGGGTAGATGGGAAAACAGATTCGACATCATGCCGGTTACGCTCATAGACGGCAGGAAAACTCGTTAGCGCGTTGACTCCGGTGAAAGTCTTAACGGCATTGAGCATTCTGGCATCTGGATTGGCTGGGCGATCAACAATACTGACTTCGGCAAGAAACATCTCGCGAATATGATAGATGTGCCCCATTTCCCAGATCAATTGCCTAATGTTTTCGGGAATTGACTCGAATTTTTCCAAGGGGACATCGTGAACGGGCACCAGCTCGGCTTTTGTGACCAGAATCCCGACACTAAATGCACCGTAAACACCTTCTTTGATCAATTGCAAAACTTCATTTCCGCGTGTGGAACGCGCAACGCGTGCACGGATAAAATTCCATTGTGGTACACCGATCGACTCGACGGTTCCCACAGGCAACTCGTGCATTTCGCGAATTGTTCCCCAACGGCGATATTCGTCAAGTGCGGCCATCATTCCTTGTGGATCGATAAGATGCCCGTACAAATCGACGTTATCGCTGGTATAATAGCCGGGAACGGTTCGATCTTCTATATCAAACAGGCCTTTAATGATTTCGCCGCCGGTACTTTTAACAAAAATATTTTCAGACATTTCTTATCCCCCGCTTAAGAACAGAAACAACTGTTTTTGCTTCTTTGAGTGGAATGTTAAACATTTTAGACAGTTTTCCGGCATCTCCTTCGGTTGCGCGCCATAAATCAACTGCCAACACGTCGTATTCATTCCCTCCAAAATCGATCAGTTCGCCGTATTCCGGAAGCCAATTAACAATAATCTTATTCGCCAAATCTTCGGCAACGATCGATTTCAAAAACACATCATCGGTCAAGACGGAAACCCAAGCATCTCGTTTCTTCATATTTTCTCCTTTCCGTTAAAATCATAAAGCACAAATTGTATTTATGTCAAGAAAAACGTTTTTCGTTTTGGATTTTATTCAATATTAAATTCGCCGTTTCACGCGCAATTTCACGGATCAATTTGTCAAGTCTGTCTTCGGCGTACCATGTCTTTCTGTAACCGCAATTCGGACATTGCACTATTAAGTTGGGACCATCCGTATTGATCGTCCGCTTTTCATCGATGTATAGTTCTCCATAAACAACGTGACCTATGACCGAATTACACGCCGGGCACCCCCATTCTTTAGGCATTTTCTCTGACATGATTTTCCTCATACAATTCTATCGCCGCAGCGAACACTTTTTTTACGGAATCAAAATCTTTGCAATAAGACAACATCCTCTCAATTTGATCATACAACGGCTTGGGAATGTAACGCGGTACAAAATATTTACTGCGCCGTTTCCCGTCCATATATTCCAGAACAATTCTCCTCCAGTTTTTGAGCTCGTTTTTTATTGTAGAACGATTCGCCAAAGAATTGGTTATCATCTCTTCGTCTCTGGGAGGACGTGGATTGCTTGGTATGTCTCCCATTGTTTCAATCGATTCTTCATCGTCTATTTCTTTTTTGCCCTGTTGCCCGCCTTGAACAATTGTAGAAGTTGTTTCGGAAGGAACATAATAATCATCTCCGTTTTCACGTGGGTCAAGACCGTGCTGTCTGCGCACTTCATTGGGACTCAATACGCCCCACTGCAGATAACGCATATCGATTGCCGCCTGCTCCAACGCCGTCGTAATGTCCGGGCGATTAAATCGGAAAACCCATTCTTCTATTCCCAAAATACGAACAAACACTTGCTCGTTAATTACATCTTCTATTGCCTCAAAAAGAGGTCGTAAAACCGCTTCGTGGAATTCACGGCGTGCCTCTCGCAAATTCGCTTTATTAAAATCTCCTGACAAACCGATTTTATTGGCGGCAACTCCTGTTACACCGATAATTTCTTCACGACTGAAAGAACGACCGTCGATGTACGGAGCAGTATCTTTGCGTCCTGTTTCTATTTCTTTGAATTCTGCCATGCCACGAATAACCAGCGGGTTTCTCCCGAAGTTTTCCGGGCCGGTGTATCGTTCCTGCAAAAGTGTCACAAACATTTCAAAATCTTCATCAGAAACAGACGGATCGACTACCCAAACGCCGTTGTAAGGAGCATTAACGTTTTCCAGCACAGAACGATAGGTAACGGCAGCATACAAATCTGACGGCAGCGTTACATCAAGTAACGCTTCATAAGGAGATTCCCCTAAAATTCTTCCCGTTACACCTGGGTTGCAAAAATAAACGATTTCATCCAGCTCGAATTCAAGGTCTTTGCTCTTGTCCCAAGGTTTATGTATAAATGCAGGAGACAACAAATTCCCGTTTTCATCAACGTTAGGAATCGTAATTCCGGACAAAACATCAAATCCGATATATTTGCCTCCATCACGAACCAAAGACCAGGATGCCTGCCCAAACAGTCGATATGCAGATACGGTTTGGGATAACTTTTGCGGAAATTCGATAAAATCACGAATATTTCTCCAGCGCCGATTACGATAATACAAAAAATTTTCTATAACTCTTTTTCCCGCGCGCGTGGCATATTTTTCTTTTCCTTCTCTCGGAATAATCTTCCATCCACTTCCTATTACAGAACGCGTTACGGCATCCAATGTTGCAAAAGTCCATGGATGAATATGTACTACCTCTGCCAACAATCGCATTGTTTGAATATAATTAGACGTGACAAGCTTACTTCGCCACACGGTAGAGCCAACAGGCGTATTTTGCGCAAAAGAATTAATGGATTTTGTAACAATGCGCCGAACTTTTCGTGTTTTTTCTTCTGGATTTTGAATAATCATAATTGTGCTAACCCCTTAACGAACAACAGATTTGCGAGTTTTATTCCAGATTTCCAAAAGTCTTTGTTTGTAATAATAAGGGTTATTGTTTACTATTCCTTCGTGTTCTTCTTTGAGCACCTGTGTAACACGAAATCCATTCTGAAGATCTACTGCAAACAACGATGCACCGGTCACCGACTCAGACGCAACAAGCATATAACAAAGCGCATGAGCGAAATGATCTGCGCCGCTATGCGTCCAAATCGCTTCGATTCGTTCACCCATCAAAGGAGTTCTGCGCACCTGTTCTGTTCTTTTCATATTCGACAAATGAAGAATAATTGTACGAACAACATTATCTAATGCGGACCGTTTTCCATAAAACTGAATTTCTTTATTTTTGATTTTTTCATACAATGCATCAAAAATAATCGAACGGTTAATGTTAACTTGAGGATCATCGCGCAACTCGACATAAGTTTTATCTGTTTTAATATAAAAAGCCACACGCGCACGTCCGCGTGGTAACGACTGAACAAGCGAAAGTGCAGAATGACGATTGGGCATCGCGTCTATAATCATCTTACGAGCATTAAAACGATAAAACAATTCGCGCAACCTTTCAAACCCCTGTTCCATGGGAATAACTTCTGCATAAACAATCAACAGTTGATTCCCGTCGCGTTTCCCCACGACTACGTGAATGTCGTTTCCTTGATCTGCTCCGATAAAATATCCAGAACCGCGCGTTTCTCTTTCGTGTTCGGACAAAAAACAGTTTTCATATAGCATCTGTCGAGAAAAACTGTTGGTTTCCCCGTCGTAAGGAACACCCATTCGCAAATTGTAAAAATTTTGCGGCCGCATTGTTTTGAAATCGCGCATCAACCGCTCAAGCGGAATAGACGGAACCATCAACTGCGAAATTGCATAACCGGAAATTTCGCGCGCCGGAAACTTTGCTACCCATTCTCCGTTATTGATCTGCTCAGGCGAAATCGGTTTTCCGCATCGTTCACACGCCAAAATTGTTTCGCGTTTCTTTTGAATAACATTTCTGTCCCAATCCAATTCTTGATAATGATTGCAGCCATCACATTGTACCATCCAGACCTTTTGATCGCTTTGTTCGTACAGAGAACTGATTCCAAATCCCGTCATAGTAGGAGTAGAAAGACGATATTTATACCCGTATTTTGAAGCGTCAAGACGGGCAATATACTGCTCCAGATTGTTTTGGTCGGACAAATCCACTTCGTCATTAATCAACAAATCAACATCTAACATACGAGGAGGAACACTTGATTCCATAAAATGCAAATAAGAATTACAGTATGTCTTTAAGCGCACACTGTCAATCGAGCCTATCCTGGATGCCAGAAACGGACTTTCCGTAATCATATATGTAAATCTGCCGTTTACGAGATCGGAAACATCGTCCTGGCGCGGCAAAGTATACATGACACGCACATCGTGATAAGTTGCAAAATGTAACATTTTGCACAGAGTGATCGTCGTCATTCCGATCTGAGTAGGCTTGCGCACAACAACCTCACGCGCCTTATCATCAAAAATGCGTAATTGCCAAATCCTGTTTTGGAACTCCCACTTCGCGTTTTTAGGAAGACGCACGTGTTTCATCGACCAAAACAAAGCAGATTCACGTTCTAATTTTTCTTCATCAATCTCGTGATTCGTAACCGTCTTTTTTGTCACCATCGATTTTAACCTCAAAAATCTCTTCGTATTCCTCTATCGTGATATTATGAGAATCGATATGCCGTTCAAGATCTTCTGCCCACACGCCACAAATATGGCATTGATATTCACCGGTGTCCGAATCGTAATTCAAAACACCGCGCTCTGTATCAGGAGCACAAGCATACATCTCCGATAATTTACGCAGAGGAACCTTTTTTTCAATGTCCGAAATTTTTTGTTTTTCGCCGATCTGAGCGAGATGGCGCGCCAAAACCCCTAATGCATCTTCGGTTACTAAAACATTATTGACAATATTGTTTGTTTCAACCTGTTCTTTTTCTTGTTCAGATAAAACAGACAACGCCACTTTGGCAATAATTGCTTTTTCACGCGTCCCAACTTCTCTGTAATTAGAAGACAAAATTTCAAGAATTTTATCTTCGGCCAAGGTACGAATCGTTTGACGAACCGGATCTCGTCCGACCACAAGATCGGTGCGCATTTCTGCTATGATTTCTAAAAAATTTTGTTCTTGTAAAAGCTGTTTGATTCGATCTGAAACAACACCGGAAATCGAAGCGACGCGGTGCATAGGCAAATTCATAGCCAGACACCTCGCTGCAACCATTTCTTCAAGTGTATATTGCGGCACCGATAAAAAATCTTTCATCTGACCTCCTTTTGAAATTATATGTCCTATTTTGTATTTATGTCAAGAAAAAGACAACGCGCCTGAAAATTGACAAGTTCAAAAACCGTGATAAAATTTATTTCTGTTATTCCCGAAAAAAAACAAGGAGGAACCATGCATCTTTCTTTTAATCTGGACAAACATTTTGTTGATTCTTACAGAGAAAAACCGGAACCTTTTGGTTTTGGCCTTGTGGGCCCAATTGCTTTTTATAGAACTTATGCCAGACCGCTTGATGATCGTATTTTGGAGAGCTGGGCGGACACTTGCGAACGGGTAATTAACGGAATGTATTCCATTCAAAAAGACTATTGTTATGAGCATGGGATTTTGTGGGACGAAAACAAGGCGCAAGGATCCGCAAAAGAGGCCTACGATCGGCTATTCAAGCTCAAATGGAGTCCTCCGGGACGCGGCCTTTACAACATGGGAACCCCATCTGTTCATGAACGATGGCTTGTAGAATCTCTTCAAAACTGCGGTTTCATTACTACGGCCAATATCGATAAAGAAGGCGGGAATATATTGAAATGGATCATGATGGCTCTTATGTTGGGCGTCGGCGTTGGAGCCGATGTGACGGGAGCCAGACACAGGCTAAAAATCCATCCCGTCCACGAAAACGACAGTGTACTGTATGTTATCCCGGACTCACGCGAGGGATGGGGTGAAGCGCTGAAATTACTGTTCGATTCTTACATTTATAATCGACAAAAAATTCTTTTTGATTATTCACAAATCAGACCTAAAGGGTCCGCCATCAAGGGGTTTGGCGGAGTAGCCAGCGGACCGGAACCGTTGCGCTGGATGCTTGAAAAGGTAAGAACAATTTTAGACGAAAAATCGCGCAGTGAAGAGCCCTATTTAGACGAACGTGTTTTAGCAGATATTATTAACCTTATCGGTGTTGTCGTTGTAGCAGGAAATGTCAGGCGCAGCAGCGAAATTCTGCTAGGCCCGCCTGACAGCAAAGTGTTTCCTTTTCTTAAAAATTATGCTTATTATCCGGAAAGAGCTGAATACGGATGGGCCAGCAACAACAGCGTTTACGCCGAATTAGGGATGAATTATTTGCCTTTTGTCGAAAGAATTTTTGATAACGGAGAACCCGGCTTTATCTGGTTAGACAATATTAACAACTATGCCAGAATGAACGGGATTGTTAACAAAGAAGATAAAGCTACGGGAATTAACCCTTGCGGCGAGCAACCGCTGGAAGGTTTTTCTGCTGCGGGAACAGGAGGAGAATTGTGTACGCTGGCAGAAGTTTATTTGAACCGCCACAATTCAATACAGGACTTTTTTAGAAGCTTGAAATACGCCTTTTTATACGGAAAAACGGTTACATTGCTATCGGAAAAAATCAAATTTCCGGGAACACGCGAAATCATGCAAAGAAATCGACGCATCGGCGTCTCCCTAACGGGCATTACGCAATTTATCGAACAACACGGCATCGAGGAACTCAGGCGCTATACGACAAACGGCTACGAAATGATACAACATTATGACTTGTTTTATAGTCTGTGGTTAGGAGTCAATCAAAGCGTCAGAACGACAACGGTTAAACCGAGTGGGACGGTTAGTTTGCTCGCAGGCGCTACACCTGGCGTCCATTATCCACACGCCCAATACTACATTCGCAGAATACGCTTGGCAGAAAACAGCTATTTAGTCGAAAGACTTAAGCGCGCTCGTGTCCCTATTGTTCGTGATCTTTATTCGCGTGATACAATGATAGCAGAAATTCCCGTGCGCGTAGAGAATTTTTCGCGCGCGGCCAAACAAGTTAGCGTAGCAGAACAATTGGCTCTGGCTTCTTTCATGCAAAGATTTTGGTCTGACAACAGTGTATCCGTGACGGTCAGCATCGATCCATCCAAAAACACACCGTCCGATATAGCACGATTGTTATCTTATTACCAGTACAACCTAAAATCCGTATCTTTTTTGCCGGAAACGGACGAGGGAACATACGAACAAATGCCATACGAAGCAATTGACGAATATCGTTATCGGCAACTCAACGGCAATATCGATTATGATGTCGCTAAAACATTTCGTTATCTTGAACACGAAACGACAGATCAGATTCCGGAAAAATTTTGCGATGGAAGTGTATGTAGCCTTTAATAGCACATACAATAATATTTGATTAAATATTAACAAGCGAATCCTAGACAACAACAAACACGACAGAAAAATCTACAATTAAACACATGTCTGACAACGTGCAAATACAAATAATTAACATAACAACCAATACAAACAATTGACATAAATACACAAAAATTGCATGGCATAGCCATTTGACAAAATCAACATGTTGTATAATAATAAAATCGTTCATTGTTCTCTCCTTTGAACAGTGGCACAGGATAAAAATCCTGTGCCACTCTACATCTTGTCTGGCTAAAAAGGAAGGGGAAATATGATTATCGCGTTAAATAAACGAGAGTTTGCGTTCCCGCTTAAAAAAACAAGCGGGTATTACGTGGATCGACACAGACTTCTTAGTGTGTATAACGATCCATATAAATTAATTTATTGCGGAAATTCTTTGTCCACAGCAAGTTATTATGATCTATACTTAAGAACTTTCCGACTCTTGACCGTCCCAGAGAATGAAAAAGACACTATTATTTTGTCGATAAGCCCCGATTTCCAATATGTAGTGCGAGCAGAAAATCTACTTAAAAAGCATTACGCCAACTGGGGAGAACAAAATACAGAACCACATATTGCGGTTCCACTTCAAATTTTTCCACTGGAAACAAAAATTGAAACTCCAAACGAATGCCCCTACTTGTACTGCATTTCAAACAAATCTTCTCAAGAATCAAATTCATCCCCGATTTGCATAATGGACAAAGCAATCGAGTGTTCTTTTAATCCATTTCCACCTGAAAATGCTCAACTGACCGCTGTGATTTATTTGAAACACGTGCAGGCCTTTTTTGATGCCAATCTCCATCACTTTTGGAGAAAAGTGAACAAGAGCCTGCAAGACCAAGGGCTTCCAACAGGCACAATTGGAGCACAAATTATTCCGTTTCTATTGCTGCTTGCGATTAAACAAGACAGAAAAACCGTTATAAATAAAATTTTACGCTCAAAACAGCCGTTTGATGTTCAAACTTATTTCAATCTCGCAGAATCGCCAACAGAGCATATTGAAAATGCTCTGGAAAAACTACTTGAAACAATTTGCCCGGATAAGGCAGAGACATATTACGAGAAATCTCTTCGTCTTTTAAATTTTTAATTAATATTCAAAATAGGTCTTCGTATTATGAATCCAAAAAACTTGATTTTCTATCTATTGTTTATCACGATAATAGCAGGGTTACTTTTTGCTGTAACCCTGCTGCTTCTCGCAGAATTTAATTATTTTTAATTCAAAAAGGAAACTCGTCAATATCCTCTTGCGTCGTTTCGCCTGAAAATGTTTCGGCGAGTTCATCTAGCACATTTTCCATTTCTTTTCTTTCCTGTAAAGAAACGGATGTCTTAGACGGTTTGAGCACGGAAAAATAATTTGCAATAATCAAAACCGATACATTGCGATCTTCGCCTTGCAAAACACGAAATGTCCCGTCAACAAACAATCTGTCTCCTTTCCCGACTTTTGCCAACCTCTCTCCGATTTTCCCATACGCATAAATACGATACCATTCGGTCGTAAAAATTTTTTCTTCTCCACTTGTCTTGGGCCTGCTGACGGCGAGTGAAACAGAAGTCACAACCGTCCCATCTGCTCGCAATTTTACCTGTGGTTCTCCACCGACATTTCCCACCAAAAAACAATGGCTTATAAACATATTTCCTCCTATACTCTAAGATGATTTTAGTTTGTACGACGCTGCTTCCAAAAACAACGGATTTTCAAGACGAACAAAACAAGAATTGCACAACAAAGCTCTATTCCAATGTGCGTAAGCCTCCCATAAGTTTTCTTCGTTAAACTCTTCACGAGAAACCAAAAAACGAATTTCATGCGCTTTTCGTCCGCACATAACACAATTCCCACGATCTCTCCTCCAAATTTCTTCTTGTGTATGGAGTTTCAAATATTCTTCCAAAGATTTCATGACGGTTGGCTTGTAATAAATTCGTCCCCAAGGAATTCCGGCATATACTTCTGCTTTAGGAACATAGCCTAATTTCCATATAACAGAAATCCAATAAGAAAGAGGTTTGCAATTGACATGTGTCGGATCATCGAGATCATATCCCGAAGACAAATAAAAATACTTAGATTTTCTAACTAATTCGGTTAAAACCATCAATTCATTTTGACGAGGAATATGTTCGATCACTTCAACGCAAGTAATCAAATCGTATTTGTCATCTATCGGCTTCTGAGTTATGTCCTGAACCCAAACGTATCGACGCGCTTCAGGAACAGCGTTACGAATCGCATACTCTGAAACATCTAACCCATACGAATGAACTCCTTTTTCGCGCATATATTGAACCAAAAAACCAAATGCACAACCCACATCTAAATGTTTTTGACCACGAAGGTTCGGAAAACTTTTAATCAAAAAAGCACTTAATCCTTTTAACGTTAAATGAACCGCGACGTTTTCACAATAATGTTTCCGATTGTGCCCGTATTTCTCAAAATACTTTTCATTATAAATCGATGTACTAACAGTATTGGTTGATTCTCCCATCGTCGCCCCTTCCCTGTTCATCCGAAATTTCCTGCGCGAGTTGCAGAGCACGTACCTTATCAACTTCTTCTAATGCAGGAAAAGATAATACGCCTTTTCTAAATAAAACAACCTGACCGATCGAATCCCCGTAACCCCAACGCATTTCGGTTGAATACGGATTAACGATACGCACCTTAATCGTTCCGGTATACCCTGTGTCGATAACGCCTGAACCGACCAAAAACAAATCACCTCCGCGTGGCCAGATGAAACCGGCAACTCCTACGGGCATCAACAACACGACAAAAGAATCTACCACACGGAAATCGTGCGGTGGAACCGTAAAGGGATATGCAGCAAACAGATCAATCCCGGCGTCCGCATACAAACCGGTATTTTTGATTTGAGGCGAACAAGGGATTATTTTCACACCCAATTCTTTTTCCTTCAACGACGCTTTTTCGTAATCGATTGCAAATAAAATTTTATTCGTTTCTGTTCGCATTATTGCCTCCTCAAAAACAGTGTGATATAAGGTAATCATCTTATATCACACCTGCATAGAAAAAACAAACAAAAAAATGGAAATCGGTTATATTGATATGCCAGTTTGCGTTTCATGTGGTCTCACACACAACAATTCCGATTTTTTTCACACAAAATACAACAACCAAACCGTTTGCCTGCGATGCTGGTTAAACGAACTTGAACAATTCGCAAAATTCTGCCAATATTGGCGACACAAAACGACCAGCGAACACGGGAAAACACTGCTTCAAAACATTCTGACAGAAACAAAAACGGAAATTGCCAAAACAAAACAAACAATCGAACAATTACGCGCACATTACCGGAGCCGCAAAAAATGAAAACCTGGAAAATTACCTATATACCCGGAATCCCATACCCGTTTATCTTTTCTAAAATTCCGCATGCATTTCGTACAAAACGCCTGTTTACAATTCTTGTCATCGGAAGAGCAGTTGACATTCCATACCCCGTGTTTATAGAATCTAGAACTCCGGAAAGTTTTTTGTTTATAAAAGATTATGACGATTTACTGGAAAAATGGGAACAAACTTTTTATGCAAAATAAAAACTACTTGTCCGGAAGACGAAAAGAATACGAACTCAAAAAAATGTTAGAAAGCCAAAACTTTACCGTATTAAGAACGGCAGGAAGCAAAGGGGTTTTCGACCTGATTGCGTTTGACACAGATTCAATAAGATTCATACAGGTCAAGTCTTCGCGACGCAAAAAGAAAACACACAAACAAGAAATCGAAAGATTAAAACTCGTTCAACTTCCAGACCGTTGTACCAAAGAACTATGGATTTATACACAAGAACAAGGATGGGAAACTTATTTGATTCCTTAACACCAACCGACAACATGTTATGCATACATCGGAAATCGACCTGGTTCAATACGCCAAACGTTTTTTCTCGGAATGGAAGCGTACCGGAAAGGGAATTCTGGTCTGCTGTCCTTTTCACGACGATCACGACCCGTCCCTTTATGTCACCGTCGATTACGCGTATTGTTTTGCCTGCGGGAAAGGATGGTCACCACAAGATTTTACAAAAATTATAAACGGAGAATACATACCATTACGTCAACCTCGCCATCAAAACAAAAAACGTCATGTTTCTCCGTCGCCCGATTTAGTGGTTCGAGCACACAAACAATTGATGGCTTTACCAAAAAAAATTTCATTGCTCGAAAAACGAGGAATTCAACTTCATATCATAGAAAAGTTTCAAATCGGTTATACCGTCCCACCGATCTCCAATTGCTCCTTGCCGCGTTTCACATTTCCGACCTGGAACACCAAAGGAGAGCTTCAAACAATCACATACAGACAAGACCCATCTATCGATTATCCCGACATACCGAACGAAAATCGAAAATATCTTCACCACCCTGGCGCAGAAGTGATTCCTTACAATATTCACAGCATTTACGATTACTCGTGGCTCGTCTATACCGGTGGACAAATTGACGCTCTTTCCCTTTTGCAATACAATATTCCTGCTGTCGGTGCGCCTGGCGAAGGAATTTTCAAAAAAGAGTGGATAGACTATTTTCACGACAAAAAAGTCTTGATATGGCTGGACGCAGATGACGCAGGCAGAAAAGGCGCTCAAAAAATTCACAAAATGCTCAAAAATTCTATCGTAGTCGATTGGCCACAAGGAGTACCATCTAAATACGATGTCAACGAAGCAATACGCGACCCGCTATTCGGAATTAAAGAAATCAGACGCATATTACACACTTATTACGCGCGTCTACGATAATCTTAAACATTGCCTTCCGCCACTCGTCGGAAACATCATGCAATATCTAGGCGATCTTCTTGTCCATACAAACGGGGAATATCCCACTCCAGGTTTATTTGTCGAATATAATTATAAGAGGATTATTTTACAAAGACACAGCCCGCGATTTATATTAACTTTATTTCAAAAACTCGATTTGGCACAACCTCTCACTCATAAGTTACCCAGGCTCTGTTGCGTTATTGCCCGCCCATTGCAGATGCCCGAACCCGAACAATGTATCGACATCATCGAAACCGTCCAAGACGAATCGATCCGCGCCGTTTTAGCCGCATTGCTCAGCGGGCTACATGTTACACGACCGCGTAAAATCCTTAAAACCAGAAAAGGATTTTACGATCCCACGCGTGGAACACTGATGGGCCAAGAACTACCTAAGTGGGCAGATCAATATATTAAAAAACAATACGAAAAAACAATCAGAGAGAAAGACCCCTTGTTTTTAGAAGAGCCGTCCAAAGAACACATCCACAGAGCAGCCTTAAAGGTAAAAGCGGAAATCCAACGAATATATGCACAACATCACGTGGACATCGAAACCGTCTTCCGCTACAAAGCATACTGGATACGCTCGCGACCCGATCAACTCCACTATGCAGGAACAAAACCGTCCACGTTCCGAACACAACTTCAAAAAATATTGCAAAACAAATATAAACAGCAAACAAACATGTGATTTTTTAATCGTTTGTTAATCCAACAACACCATTTTTCACAGAAAAAACGAATTTTCAATTTGCAACACGATTCATGTTGTGCTATACTAAAATCGTTGCTGGTATGCATACAGCAAGGGGGTATTTGGTGTAATGGTGCATAGCCGCCCATGTTAGCACCCTGACCGGCGGAAACAAACCAAAGGAAAGGGTTGGGCGAAGCATCGGCGAATGGTGTCGGTTCGACTCCGGCAATACCCTCGCCCGTTTCGTTTTTCAGCCGCTTGTTCAATTTGACAAAAGGAGAAAAGACAATGGATCACGCAACCGTAATCGTCCCTGGCCTGTCTCCCAAACGCGTGCCCGTTCCGCCAACAGGCATGCGACTTGAAGAAGTGCTTGCAAGCGCGGAAGTCCTGTTCTCAAACAAACAAACGTATATTGACAAAAACGGCGTCGCTTTGAGCAAAGAAGATCTGGTCTTTCCAAACGACACGATCACCGTTGCCACGACGGTGGCGAACGGGTGATCAAAAGCAAGGAGGGCGAGTATGGCTTGCCTTACCGCCCTGAATGCAGCGGCCGAAGAAATGAACCTTCGGCCGCTGCGTTTTCAGATAGGGCAAGTTTATTATCTTGTGGCGCATATCGAAACCGTCATGCGCCACGGAGGGAAAGAGTATGAGTACAGGTTCCGTGTAATTTTGTCCTCTGCACGGAACGACTTTTTCGTCCACCAAGTCACGCCACCGGGTTGTCACCCACATTTCAGCGGGTACAACAATTTTTGCTTCGGGGATAATACCAAAATCCTGCACAACTTACTAAGAGACGCAAACAGTAAAGACGAAGCGAAAAGTTTTTGGTCTTGCCTGAAATACCTGATGTCTCTGTATACGGAAAACGCATACGGAAACATCGGGTACTGCCAAGTAGGAGTCTGTGCCTGTATCACGGGAGACGACAACAGCAAGCATTGCCCCGAATGTCTGCCGTCCTGTGAAGTGTCGGGCATGAGAGATATTCCTTCTAATTTCCGCTTCGTCACCAACCCCCACACACAACATACGTACATCGTGCACCGTTCCATTGCGGATCAAACGATTCGTTTTTGCCTGTTGTGTCACGAAATCATCCCGATCGACGCATCAGGCTACGTACTTTCACTCTGCCCAGAATGCACAAAGCAGACATGTCCTGTCTGCCAACTAGACAACAAACGGGTCAGAGTTTGCAACATCAAGGCATGCCCAAGGAGAAGAAACTCATGAACATCTCGAAAATTCCAAAAACAAAAAAATTTTACAAAGAATATGATTTTTTGTCTTTGTCCAACATAGACGAAGCTTTGAAACCACAACATCGATTATCGTCTGAATTTGTTTTCACGCCCTCGTTAAACGCCGACATCCGGCTTACGCCGGAAGTCTTCACATTGTTCGTCTCGGCGCAATTACTGTACCAAGACAAAGAAATCTCCGGAATGGGCTACACCCAAAACGGAGTTCTCCAATGGGCAGCATTCGGCGAAGTCGGCGAAGGCCAATACGTCGTCAGTGAAGCAGAAAAAACTGCACTCATTCTCAAAGAATGCGTGCAGCAAACAGGTAACGCGCCCAACACTCAAATCCACACGCATCCCAACATGAGCGCGTTCTGGTCGTCTACCGATTTAGACGCGCAATACCAAATGCTAGACGCCCTACGGGAAACCACAAAAGAACGCTTCGATATTTATTTTATCGTGTACAGCGTTTGTCGTAGCGGATACGGCATACAATACGCGTTAACCAGACGCGTATTGTATGAGAACGGCGCATTTTACTACAATGACGGAAAACTTTCTGTTCTTGATTACGTTTTCCCGTCGAAAGAAACAGAAAAACAAAATACACCTTTAGCTCCTGAACCCGCGTATTGCCGTTTTGATTCTAAAACAACGCCGATTACATACACTCCTTCTTCTGTTTCTTCTGTGCAGACAACAAAACCAACACAAACAAAATCGTACACACCTTCTAAGGTCAAATCTGAATACGAAAAAGCCAAAACCGCGTTGCAGAGTGCTAAATCAACAGAACAGCTTTTCCCGTTTTTTGCAGCCCTCGCCGCCGCGCTCGAATTTTGTGCAAATGCAAAGATTACATCCAAACCGCCTACCGAGATTCAACAAAAAATCGACACTGCCAGACATATCGATGATCTCCCCGACAAAAATGTTAAAATCAACGAAATCATGCAATATGTAGCAGCAATCCAGAACACGCCTAACACGCTCTGGAAGATTACACGACTGTCCGACATTGTCAGAGCGCTGGATCTTTATTTCGACGACGATCCGTCATCGGCAAGAAAATATATCGAGGAAAAATATTTGGATTTACAATTTTGCGAATCCGTTTCCTCGGAGACCATTTCCGAGATTTTTCCGGAGAGAACAAATTTCCTCATGTATGGCACTGCTCCCGATCTAGCCCAAGCATTTGCAAAAACAGAAAAACGAGAATCTATGCTGTGGCTCAAATTTCAACTGAAAGCGGCCGATGGTTGGTTCCAATATCAAGTCTATGACCTTTTACACGAAAAACCAACCATCCAGAGTTTTCTGTTTTCGGACAACCTGTCAGGCGTCCCGTCTATTAACCACTATCTAAACACAATCGTCGAAGCAGAATCCGTCGAAGACATCCGAGTCATACTGCAAACGATGACAATTGCAGAAATTGTCGAACTGTCAAAGTGCATGGACAGACACCCAAACATAAAACAACTGTTTCAAAAAGTACAAACAGCCGTCGGACCTTGTTTGTACGGATATGTCTTGTACGAATCAGGAAACCCAATCGCAGAAAAAAGACTTTTTCAACAAATTCAACAAAAAGGAGAAAACTATGTATACAACCCAAACATCCGATAAAAGCAAAAAAGTCGCTTTCTTTCTGTGTCTATTCGGCGGGTTTGTCGGCCTACACCATTTTTATGTAGGCCGAATCAAGACAGGCCTAATGTACCTTTTTACACTGGGTCTGTTCGGAATAGGATGGGCGTTCGATTTGCTTTTGATCATGCTCGGAATGTTTCGCGACAATGTCAATGCGCCGCTGAGGAGGTAATATGGATCTCTCACGACAAGCAGACCTCGTTAAAAGACAAGAACGATGGCCAATCAAAATCATTGGCGTCGGAGCAATCGGCTCCAACGCCGCCAACATTTTAGGCAGAATGGGATTTATGCTCAATTTAATCGATCCACAAAACGTACAAGAAGAAAATCTAGCCCCGGGCATGCTCAAAAAAGGAAACATGCCTAAAGTCCAATCCGTCAAACAATTGCTCATCCAACAAGGCGTTCCTGCCTCCAATATTATGACGGAACAACGTCTCGCCGACGGCGGCGACATCGGAAAAGGTATCGTCATCGTCGGCGTCGATTCCATGGAGGCACGACGGGAACTGTGGTACACCAGAACAAGCACGCCTGACCTTTATATCGATACGCGAATCGGATGGAAAATTGTCACCGTTTTTGCAGTAGAAAATGTTGACAAAGACATCGAGTCATACGAAAATTCCCTCATGGGAGAGCCAGAAGAACTTCCATGCGGCAGCAAGGCAACCGCATACACAGGCGCGCTCGCAGGCGCACACGCGGCAGCCATCGCCGCACAATTCGTTCAAGGGCTCAAGTACCCGAAATTTGTATATATCGATGTAGAAACAGGTCAATATACCGCACTATAATCGACTATGGATCGGTTATGGACAATAATAACCCAAATGTTCAATTGTTTCATTCCAACGTGTACAATATCCTCAATCAACACCGTTTCAACGCCCATTGCGTACTCACCGATCCGCCCTACGCAATGGGCGAAAACGGATTTATGAGCTACGAATGGGACAAACGCTCCCCCGCCATGGATCCGGAATTCTGGAAACTGCTCTCCGATAACCTCCTGCCTGGTGCCATCGTCTTATGCTTTTCCAGCAACCTAAAGGCGCACAAAATAATTGCCGCTGCAGAACAAAACAGTTTTGAACTGCTCAACACGATCGTATGGGCAAGAAGCACGACACTCAAAATGGGAAGATCACACCCCGAATATCCCAATTACAAAACGGGGAAACAGGCAATCCGCCCAGGCCATGAAATCATTCTTGTTTTACAAAAGTCTACCGGGCGCCTGTCGCAAACCGCCTGCCTGTCACAGTACGGGACAGGTGGTTTTAACCAAAACGCAGCCAACGTCCTGAAATATAACGTCGTCACACACAACAAACATTCTATTTCACAAATACATCCGTTTTATTCCACCGAATCACCCAACGCTATTCCCAACGTTATATATGTTCCGAAAGCGTCACGTAAAGAACGCGACAAAGGCCTTCACGACCTTCCCGTAGACAACTACGGAATATATCAAATTACAAGACAAGGCCCTAAACCTGTTTACCGCAAAAACCCACACCCAACCGTTAAACCGCTCGCCCTGACCCGCTTCCTCGCACAGCTTATCGTTCCACCGCCGACATTTCAAAGCACGCTGCTCGTTCCGTTTGCAGGAACAGGCTCGGAAATGATCGGCGGAATTACGGCCGGATTTTATAACGTGTACGGGATAGAAATTGAGGAACAGTACGTGGAAGTGGCACGCCAGCGGATAGAACATTTTACGGGGGCGCAGTGTAAAATCACCCCTGGGTAATTTTACGCTAAAAAAATTTTCGGGGGAACTACTACGGGCGCGAGGCGCAAAAAAGAACCCGCCTCGCGGGTGCGAGGCGGTACGAGGACGCGAGGCGGGTTCGAGACGGTACGTCAGTCGGCGAGGCTGACGCCGGCGGCGACCTCTTGCTCGCGCATGCGCGCGAGCTTCACGGCATTAATGGCGGCCGTAACGCCATTGGCACGATAGACGGCCTCTACCGCCTGAGTGTGTGAGGGGTGCACACCCAGGTTCTGGCCGTCATACTCGGCCATCCACGCATCACCTTGACGGCGAATAACGGCCAACTTCCCCTTGTACTGCCACCGATACTCCGACAGCTTCGGCGTGTACGCCTTGCCTCGACTGATGCCGCCGGTGCTGCTGCCGGTGCCGTCAGCAATAGGGCGGCGATGCTTGGGCGTTGTTATTACGACGAACGGGCGGATCGGTTCTGGAAAAAATGCCAACATGTTTTCCTTGTACTTACTGATCACTGCATTGGCGACAACAGTCGGATCTGCATAATAAACCAACTCCTCCCAGGTGAGGCCCAGTAAGCCTCGCCACTCGTCAGGATCTCCTCCGCATTCGACGGCGGTGATCCATGCCTTGACGGCGATTTCATCGATGCGCTTGGTGTCCATTGCTCTCTCCTTTCTGAACTATTGGATTGTAAATATACACAGCAACATCATTATAACACACAATCGCGAATTTGTCAATAGTTTTTTTGCATTTTTTTGTAAATTTTTCTAGCTGCTGCATCGCCACGACGCTGTACTGCGCCACTGCGCCACTGCGACGTTCTGCGACGTCATCGCATCGCTACGACGCACTACGACATCACCACGACACCGCCTGCCTTTTATGTAAATTCGCCGCCGCGCCAATCCGATTGTTAACATATCTTTATTCGGATCTCGACCAGGATGAAGAAGACGAACTTTCAATATGCGCTTAAATTCGTTGTCGCGCAATGTCTTGCATCCTGGTCGAGATGAAGACGTTGTGGGCGGCGTGGCACGAGGAAGAGGGGAGGAAAACGTTGTCTGGTATCGCAAAGGGGACCGCCGCCCACGGCTTCAGTATATTCGACTCGCAGAAATTATCAAGTTATTACGACGGTTGACTGTATTTTCGCATAACCTCCTCGACCGTTCTCTTCAGCAGCGAATCGGAAGGAGCGGTAATTGTTTCTACAATTTTCCCGCTCGAATCGCGGATCAACGCAACATGTTCGCCGGAATGCTTGACGCCTTTGTATTCGACGCTGTATTTCTTTTCTTTCATCGTGTTTCCTCCTGAAAACAAACAACAGAGACAACGACAAGAATCGATATGTAACAAGTCTAAAACAAGGGGAGCTGTACGGTCAAATCGGACGAAGAATCGTCACTTTTGGTATTCGGCTTCGAAGCCGGCTCAGGCGAATTGGTTCGGTCCAGGAAACGAAACAGCGACGCAATCAGCTCGGTGTATGACGAGGCCGAAATCGTTTCGATTATCTTGTCTTCAGTTTTGATTTTTCCGACAAACTTTTCTCGATTGCGGTCGGAAGTGATTATCACGCTGTATTGCTTCATAATCGTTCACACCTTAATGAACAAACAAAACAACGGTCAACGTTTGCTCGCAATCAAACTGTAAAAACAGATCACGGTGACACACAAATAAATCGTCAGAATGCAATTGCGCACGTATCACACGAACACATTTTATGTAAATAATAACTCCGTTTTCCATGCTTTACAAGTAACTAAAACCCACATCAAAAGACAACAAACGCAAACACCGCTTTGCGCCGCGTGCTCGCTTGCTAATAGCCTCGCAAAGGCCTATTAAAACGTTTTATTTTTGCATGAAGACACCTTTTAAATACTAACCCAC
>Ga0308411_10000908_pt1 | contig 19959 bp, 18 predicted proteins | sample HotsprottomLayer_2_FD_203530 | JGI IMG/M metagenome (GOLD analysis project Ga0308411, IMG submission 203530) | Hot spring phototrophic mat microbial communities from Octopus Spring, Yellowstone National Park, Wyoming, United States -... | ecosystem: Environmental > Aquatic > Thermal springs >...
CCGAAGTGGCCGCTCTCGCCGGAGACGTGCGTCACCTGGCTCAGCAGATCGAACTGCGCGGCGTTCACGAGCATGCTGCCTCCGAAGCGCCGGGCCGTGCCCATGCCGGAGCGGGTGGTGACGTTGGCCACCGCGCTCACCTTGTTTCCGTACTCGGCCGGCACGTTGCCGGTGAACAATTCCACCGTCTGCACGATGTTGGGGTCCACGGCGTTGGCGAACGCGCCGGTGAGCTGGTCGGAGACCGGCATGCCGTCGATGACGAAGGTCATCTGGTTGTGCGCGCCGCGGGGATGGATCGCGCCATTGGCGTTTTGCGCAAAGCCGGGCATGGAGACGATGATGCTCTCCAGCCCCTTGTTGCCCGCTTGCAGAGCCAGCCTCTCGATGTCGGCCTGATTCATCTGCCAGTGCGTGCCGGTTTCTTCGGGGTCGACCAGCAGCTCTCCCGCGGCGGTGACGGTGACGCTCTCACGGACGCCCGCCGGCGCCAGCCGCACGATCATCTCATGAGGCACGTTGGTGCGCAGCGAAAGGGTCTCTTGATGCGGCTCCAGCCCCTCGCGTTCGACCGTCACGCTGTAGGTGTGAAACGGTATGTTGCGGATCTCAAACGTTCCGTCCTTGCCCGTGCGCATTTCGGCGCGGAAGCCCGTGACCGGATTCTCGATGCGCACGACCGCGTCCGGAATCACGGCGCCCGTAGCGTCCTGCACCACGCCCTGCACGACGGCGGTCGATTGCGCGGCGGCGCCGGCGGCGAACAAACAAGCGTAGAGGCAAAACGCCAGAACCCGCAGCGACATTGCGGAAAGCCGTTGCGGAAGAGGGGAGCCGGAATTGCCCTTTTGGGCTCCGGGAGACGACCAATTTGCTCTTCTCTGCGCTTCAAGCCGAACATCGTGAGCTCCCGGAGCATCCAGAGTCTGTTCGATGAGCGCTCTCAAACCGTGCCGTCTGCATAACTGGCGCAGTTCCGTCGGAGCGGCCTCAGAGGTGAGCCGCAAGCATTGAGAATTGAGCCTCAGAGACGGGTTGAGGCAAAGTTGAAACGGCCGGTTCGGTTTGCCGCCCATTGGGTTTGGCTCTCCAGTAGGGGTTAATGGCGCCAGATGCCTTTCAACTAGTGATGTGGGAGAGCCTCACAAAGTTGCACCCCAATGTGTAAAACTGAGGCCCGGCGTGAAAAGGATCCGATTGGGTCAGACAAGAGTACCGCCAAGCGCCTTACCTCACGGCGGGCCACGCAGTGACCGGCTGGCGGCCGTTTAGCTGGGCGGCCGGGGCCGCTCGTTCTGGGCGGCAGGCCGCCGGGAACGGCGCGGAAATCGAAGCGCGCTTCGGCGATCGGCGTTCCGATGACTTCGATCTGGTTGAGATCGCGCGTGCCAATGCCGAGGTCCTCGGCCAGCTTGAGCGTGCTGTCGCAGTTTTCGAAGGGCGGCTTGCCGCGGTCGGCCATCGGATCGAAGCCCATGATCGCCATCGTGACGGCGTCGACGGTGACGCAGTTGGTCCCCACGGTCAGGAATCCGGGGCGGCAGTAACGGCTTCCCCGGACCCAGGGCCCCTCTCCGCCCGCCATGGTCTCAATGGCGTCCAGGATGGCCAGGTGGATGGGCCGGGCGGCGCACAAATCGGCCACGCAACGGGGCACGCGGTAGCCGCCCTGGCGCGGGCTGTTGGGGTCGATCTCGGGCGGCGCGATCTTGGTAGGCTGGCGGCTGCCGTAGTGGATAATGCTGCCGCGGCCTCCGTAGGGCACGGGGTAAGGCTCATCCTCGCCCGCCCGGTCGCCGTAGATGGTGCAGGGCGTGATGCCGAAGCTGTTCTTCATGCTGAGGGTGATGCCCGCCGTGGCGTGTTCTTTGACCTTGGTGAGCGTCACGAAGACGTCGCATTCCTCGTAGGCGGTATTGAGAAGATAAGCCGGGAACAGCAGGCCGCCTTTGGGAACCTCCACCCGGATGTACGGCTTCTTGCCGGGGTAGGGGAGATTGGTGTTGACGTATTCCACTTTCGGAGCGGCGTTGGTGAAGGTGCTGACGTCCCAGCCGGTGTTGTACATCGCCTCTTCCAACGATTCGCCCCAGGCGATGGGGCCTTCCAGGATCCGGATGCGGCGGGCGCCGGCCTTGCCCAGCAAATGCACGGTGGCGCCGAGGGTGGCCGGGTGGGTGAAGTGAGTCGAGCCGGCGGGGTGAAATCCCAGGCGCTGCCAGGTGTCGCCGGTCATGTTGATTTTGAGCGCCACGGTCTTGTTCTTCACCAGGCGGCCCAGACCGCCGATCTGGTCGAACATGCGCTCCAGCGTGTCGACCATCTCGCGTCCGTAGGTATTGCACTTGGCCACAGCCACCGGCGCCGTAGGCAGCGATCCGCGGCCGGCGGCGGGCAGGGCCAGAGCCGCTCCTGCGGCGGTCAATCCGGTGAGGAAGTCTCTGCGCTTGATGGGTTGATTCATGACTTGGTTTTCTCCCCTCTTATGCTTCAAATTCTATCGCAGCGTAAGGCGGCAGCGCCGCGATGTGATATTCGTAACCGGAATCGGCCGCCACCGCCGTCAGCGGCGCAGGCTCGGCCGCATCCATGGTCCACATGCGGGCGGCGCGATAGTTGCGCTTCACCCAGACGGCCACGTTGGGCGTGCTGGCGGCGGCGTTGCCGCGTCCGCCTCCCGCGGTGTAGTTCACCAGTTGCAGCAGCGCCCGCTTTCCATCCGGAGTTCCCGTGTAGAACAGGCCGCCGCTGGTGGCGGTGTTGAACAACCGCACCACGTCATTGGCGCGGCTGAACAAGCCGTGGATGTCGATGGCGGCCTCATAAGGATCTACAACGTTCTCTTTGGCGATGGCGGCGCGGCCTTTGCCATAGAGCTGGATGTTGTAGCGCGGATGCTGGCGGGAGGGCGATGGCTTGCCAATCTGGCCCCATTTGGGTCCAGCGATCAGCAGGTTGCCTTCCGCGACGAAGTCGAGGATCCGTTTGCGCAAGGCGGGCTGGGGCAGCTCTTCGTCATAACAGACAACGGCCTTGAGGCCCGCGAAACCGCGCTGCGCCGCCTGCGAAGCCCACACGGGGCGGGTCAGCAGGCCGCGCCGCGCGGTGAGTTTCAAGACTTCGCCGGCCAGTTCGAAGTTGGCCTCGCTGTAATCCGACAGGATCCCCACCAGGGCCAGGGACTGCATCGAGCCCCAATCCCTGTGCTTGGCGAAAAACCGCAAGGCGTCCCAGACGGCGCCTGCCGTCTGGGCCGCGGCGGCGTTTCCCTCAACCAGGCCCCGCCGCAGATTGTCGTCGAAGGAAAGGACCCAGCGGCCGCCCTTGGCCTCCGTATCCATGACCGCGACGACGTAGCTTTGTTGGCGCAGCACCGTTCCCGCCGGCGGATCGAACATCAGCCACAGGGCGGCGGGAGTGCGCAGGCGCGCCAGCTCCACAAACCAGGCGTTGGACTCCACCCAGGGCTTGCCCGTGGGCCCGGCTTCTGAGGCGCCTCCTTGCTGAGCCTGAACTCCGGGCCAGGCGTTGCCGGCGGCCATGAGCGCGGGGGCTTTGGAGTCCCAAGGCAAATGACTCCGCTCAGCCCAAGGCAGCACCGGGATCCCGGCGTTGCCGGTAAAACCATGAGCGGCGGCGGCGGTCAGGCCCGCGGCGCGGGCGGCGGCGATGGCTGCGGCGGCGTCGGCTTTCTCATCGATCCAACCGACGACCTTCAAACCGCGCTTCAGGGCGGCCTGAACGAGAGCGGTCGAGGATTGCCACTGATGTTTGTCTTCGGCAAGACCGGCGGCCCAGGGAAGCACAAGACAGGTGATGGGCGAGGATTGCAAGAGATCGAGCGCCTGAGGCTGGAGCCAGCGATCGAACGTGGTCTTCATCTCCGGCGTAAAACCTTCGGACAGCCGGCGCTGGGCGGCAGCCAGCGGCCCGCAGGGCCAGAGCATAGGGATCTCGTCAGGGGTCAGATTCATCTGGAGATTTACCTCACTTGTGACTATAGCAAGACAGGGCTCCCGGCCGTCCGGCGGCGATGCGCGGGCGGGCGCGGCAGACTGCGAGCGGCGCGGATGGGAAGAGCGTCCATTGCGGTTGGCGAGAGCTTCAATTGACGAGCGCGACGACCTTGCGGCGAAGGCGGTTGGAGATGCCCGGCAGCTCCAGCGTGTTGCCGCCCTGGAGACTCAGAGAACCGGTGACGATTTGCAGCGGGGAGATGATGTGCGCGTTGCCCTGAAACTCGATGCCGGCCCCGCGCGGCTGGTAGATGAGCCCGTAAAGCAGCAACTTCGGGCTGGCTTGGAGGATCATGCCGGGGTTGATGGTGGAGTCGTTGTTAGGGCAAGGGTCATCCAGGCTGCGGCCGCCGCCGCAGCTCTTGTAGTCCACGTAGCCTTTGGAATCGTACTTGATGGGGGAGTTGCGCTGATCTTGCCAGAAGACTGTAGGAGCAAAGGTTTTGAGCTCTTCGGGAAGGTTGGGGTGATCGGCGTTCAGCCCGTGCAGGTTCATCTCGAACTTGTTGCCGGATTGAATGTAGATCTGCCCGAAGCGCAGATCAGACTTGATGGGCTGCACCGCGGCGGGGATTTGCAGGCCGGGGTAGTTGGCGTCGGTGAAGATGAAGATCTCGCCCGGGTCGGTGTTGGGCACGGACGTTCCGGCGGAACTCATGGCCGTATCGTCGGTCATGATGGCGTTGTTCGGCAGCCGGAGGATGTACTTAGAGGTCGTGCCCGCCAAAATGTAACGGCCCGGTGAGAAGGTGACCGTGCCTTCCACCCGCAATCCTCCGAAGAAGACGTAGTTGCCGAAGCCCGTGCCCCCGGAGCCGAAGCGGATCGGCCCGCTGGCGTTGATGGGCTCGCCGGTGGCCTGGCCGTTGCGGGTCACGTAATAGTTGCCGGGCTGGCAGACCGAGCCGCAGACGGCGGCCAGGTCGTTGTTAGGGACGGGGATGTTGGGGAGGTTCTGCGGCGCGGGCGGCTGGCCCTTGCCGCGCATGGGGTCGTCGAAGATGGGCAGATCGGGGAAGCCGTTGGTGGGCGGAGGAATGAATTTGGTCTCTTCATTGACCCAGCCGCTGCCGCGGATCGAGGTGGTCCCATAGACCCGTCCAGCGCCTCCGACCACGCCCGCTTCGTCGGTGCGGTCCGCCCCGGTGGAGGTGGAGGCAAGCACGATGCCGCCTGCGCGGATTTCGCTTCCGCCCCAGACATAGATGTCATTGCCGCGCGCGCCGCGGCCGACAACCGGGATCTCGTTCTGGCGGTTCAGGGCCCAGATGGATGCGTCCGGCTCCGAGTCGGTGACGGCGGCGGTGGCGGTGGCCGCCGCGGTGGCCAGCGTGTTGCCCAGTATGGCGGAGAAGAGCTGGGGCAGGGAACGGGAGACGCGCACCGTGACCCAGTAGGAGGTGTCGACGCAGCCGGCGGCCGGCGGACGCCGCACCGCCGCGCCGCCTTGGCCGCAGTTGTCGGTGACTGTGGGGGCGGAAGTGCGGTCCCAGGCTTGCACTGTGATCGTGTCCCGCGGATTGCCGGCCGAGAATCCGTGGCGCTCGGCGTAGAGGCAAGCGCTTTGGAGGTTAGTGCCGGAGATGACCGAACAGTTGGCGGGCGTGGCCGCGCAGCCCACGCCGGTGATTCCGCAGCGCAGGTTGTCACTCGGCGCATTGACCATAGCTTGGCGGACGGCGGCGAGCGCGGCGGCGTCCGCGGCCGCTTGGGCCGCTTTCTGCGTGAAGTAGGACCAACCCAGGTCCACCACCAGGCCCAACATGCCGAACAAGACCACCATGGACAGGCTGAGCATGACGATCACCTGGCCGCCGCGTTGAGACCGGGAATCCAAACTTCGCATGCATAACCTCCCAATCAGTGAAGGATGGTCTGGCGCGAACTGGCGGGCAGCGTCACCGTTCCGAAGGTCACGGGGCTGGCGCCGGGCCAAAACATGGCGATCATGGAACGGAAGCGGTACTGAGCCGAAATCTCCACCCAGCCGGTGACCGGTTGGCCGCCCGAGTCGGCGGCGGCGCCAGGCGCCGAGGCCGGCCAGTAGGTTCCGCTGGAAAGGCAGGCGGCCAGCGTGGCGCAGGTGATGGTGCGGGTCGGACTTCGGAACGTGACGTTGATCAGATCCGCCGGAGGCAACCCCACCGCCGCATCCCGGATGCGGGCGGCGATGGCGCCGATCGTGGCCGCACAGTTGTTCGGCGGCAGGGTGCAGTCGTTGCCGCGCACCACCGTGAACCGGACTCCTTCCCGCACGGCGTGCGCCAAGGTGTGGTACATCCACATGCCCCGCGACATCTCAAAGATCGAAATCAGCAGGAAGATGACGGGAATGCCCACCAAGGTGAACTCGACCAAGGAGTTGCCGCGCCTGCCGTTCCAGTGCCTCATATTCAATCTCCGAAGACCCGGACCTCGGCGGTGCGGGTGATGTTGAGCTGAGCGGGCACCAGCCCGGGGATCGCCAGAAGCCGCACGGTCTGGTAGGTGACGCTGACCCGGGCGGCCAGTTGGGTCTGAGAATCCACGAAGGGAGTCACCGTCACCGAGAGGGGAGCGGCCGAGCAACCGGACGGAAACGACGAGGCGTTGGGCATGCGGCTCAGCTCGTTGCGGACCTGGCGGCAGGCCTCGGCCTGGTCGTCGGCCAGATCGGCGAACAGCGCGGCGTTGACCGCCGCGGCGCGGGCGGCGTTCTGGACAGCAATCAGCGCGTAACTATAGAAGCCGAAATCCAGCGCGCCGACGAACAGGAAATAGACCCAGGGGATAAAGAAAGTCAACTCCAAGACGGCGTGCCCGCGCCGCCTGGCGGAGCCGGTTTGTCGCTGGCGCAGCATTCAATACTTATTGTAGGGCAAATTTCAGCCAAGTAACATAATTTCCGCGAGGCTTGTAAGTACGTCCTAAGTTAGTACGATACTGTTAACGAAAGTATACAGGCGGGCGGGAGCGGAGGCGCCGGAGGCGGGGAGGGCGGCCGCCGCCGCTCGCCGGGCGGGGCTGATCTTTGCTGTACAAAGTACTTGACAAAAAATTGGACCCGCGGGTAAAATGCCCTTATGGGTTCGGTCAAGCCCATCCGGGAACACCCGCCCGAGCCGGCGGCCATCCAGGCTCACGCCCTGGATCACCTGCGCTACATCCGCGAGACCATGGAGGGCGCTTCCTCCTTCACCGCGGTGCCGGGATTCGGCGGCATCGCCATGGGGGCTACGGCGCTCTTTGCGGCGCTGATCGCCGCGCACCAGAGCACGGCGGACGGCTGGCTGGCGGTGTGGGTGGGCGAAGGGGTGGCGGCGCTTTTCATCGGGCTGTTCGCCATGGCGCGCAAGGCCCGGAGCGTACGGATGCGGCTGTTTTCGCGCCCGGGCCGGAAATTCGCGCTGGGGCTGGCGCCGCCTATGGCGGCGGCCGCGCTGCTGACGCTGGTTCTTTACCGTGCGGGCGTGATGGGTCCGCTGCCGGGCCTGTGGTTGATGCTGTACGGCGTGGGCGTGGTGGCGGCGGGGACCTTTTCGGTGCGCGTGGTCCCGGCGATGGGATTCTGCTTTATGGCCCTGGGAACCGCGGCGCTGCTGGGGCCGCCCGGCTGGGGCAACTGGCTGCTGGCGGCCGGGTTCGGCGGTTTGCATACCGTGTTTGGCATTGTGATCGCAAGGAGGTACGGTGGCTAGGCAAAGCCTTCTGCGCAAGGAGCGGCCGGCCCGGGCGGCGCAGGCGCCGGCGGGACGAGCGCAGGACCTGGACCGCTTGATCCACGAGAGATTGAGGCTGGGGATCGTCAGCGCCCTGGCGGTGAACGATTCGCTCAGCTTCAGCGAGCTGCGGCGCCTGTTGGGGACCACGGACGGCAATTTGAGCGTGCACGCGCGCAAACTGGAGGATGCCGGCTACATCGCCTGCGTCAAGTCCTTCGACGGCCGCACGCCGCGCACCGAATACCGCCTGACAGCGCCGGGGCGCCGGGCGCTGGAGAAATACCTGGCGCACATGGAAGCATTGATCCGGGCGGCCCGGGAAAAATAGCAAGGAATCCATTTCGGCGTGACGGATCTAAGGGAAGCGGACACTTTATGAGAAAAGGAACTTCATCCGGTGAAGGAACCCGGCTGCACATCGCCATCATCATGGACGGCAACGGCCGCTGGGCGGCGGCGCGCGGTTTGCCCCGGCTGGCGGGCCACAAGGCCGGCGGGGAGGCGGCGCGGCGCACCATCGAGGCCGCGGCCAAACTGGGCGTGGGGACCCTCACCTTGTACGCCTTCTCCTCGGACAACTGGCGGCGGCCGGCCGAGGAAACCTCGGCGCTGATGAGCCTCTTTGAGGAGCACTTGCGGACGGAAACACCGCGCTGCTTGGAAAACGGCATCCGGGTGCATGTGATCGGCCGCAGGGACCGGCTCCCGGCTTCGCTCGTCGAGGCGATCGAGAGAACCGAAGCGGCCACCGCCGGAGGCAGCCGCCTGCACCTGCGCGTGGCGGTGGATTACTCCTCGCGCGACGCGATCCTGCGGGCGGCGGCGCGGCTTGTCCCCTGCGCCGAGCCGCCTTCGCGCCAGCGCTTCGCCGAGCTGCTGGCGGAGGTGCATCACGCGCCGGGGCCGGCGCCCGACGTCGACCTTTTGATCCGGACCAGCGGCGAGCAGCGGCTAAGCGATTTCCTGCTCTGGGAATGCGCCTACGCCGAGCTGCTGTTCCTCGACAAGCTGTGGCCGGATTTCGGAGAGGAGGATCTGGCGGCGGCGATTGAGGAGTTCCGGTCGCGGGACCGGCGTTTTGGCGGGCTGGCGGCGGCCTGAGGGCTGCCGTTTTGGGAACTGCGGCCGGAGAGGCCGCCCTGCGCCACCGGGGCTGCGGGTTGTTGTAGAGTCAGAGTCTATGACCCGCAGACAGATCTTTGCCGCCGCGGCCGGCGCAGCGGGAACAGCGTTGAACGCGGCTCAGAGCGCCCCGGCGAGGGGCTTTTTTGAACTCCGCCGTTACCTGATGCGGAACTCCCGCACGAACATGGCGCGGCGCACCGGCGACTTCCTCGCCAAAAGCTACGTGCCGGCGGCCAAGCGCGCCGGAATCGGTCCTATCGGCGTCTTCAGCGCCTCGATTGCGCCGGATTCGCCTTTCTTGCTGGTATTGTCCGGGTATCCGTCGCTCGGCGCGATGCAGGCTTCGCTCGAAAAGCTGGAGGCGGATGCCGAATACCAGAAGGCGCTCGAGGAGTTCTGCTCGGGGCCGGATCTGGCTTATATCCGCGCCGAAAGCACGCTGTTCCGCTGTTTCCCTTCGATGCCAGCCATCGAGCCGGGCGCGCCGCCGGAAGGGCGGGGCAGCCGGGTCTTCGAGCTGAGGATGTACGAATCGGACAACGAGCTCACTCTGCGCCGCAAGATCAAGATGTTCGGCGACGGCGAGATCGCCATTTTCCGGCGCTGCGGCATCCAGCCGGTGTTTTTCGGAGAGGCGCTGGCGGGCGCGCGCCTGCCGCAGCTCACCTACATGGCGGCCTATGAGAGCATGGCGGCGCGCGAGAAGGCGTGGCAGGCTTTTGGGGCCGATCCCGAATGGCAGAAGCTGCGCGCGCAACCGGGCTACTCGGACGCCGAGATCGTCTCCAGCATCAGCAACGCGATTCTGAGGCCGGCGGCGGGATCGGAGATCCGCTGAGGGCGTTATGCCGGCCGGTTTGCCTCCGGATGTCGTTGGACTCGCCGAGGCGTTGCTGATCGGTTTCTTGATCGGCGCGCAGCGAGAGGCGACGCAAGGGGAAGGGCATCCGGGGGTCCGCGACTTTGTCCTGATCGCGCTCCTTGGGGGCATTGCGGGGCTGCTTCAAAATCCCTGGCTGACACTGGGCGCGCTGCTTTCGGTGACCGCCCTTTTGGGCGTGTTCTACCATCACATGGGGCACCGGACCGGCATCACCACGGAAATGGCCGCCCTGGCGGCCTACTGCCTCGGATACCTGGCGGCCGTGCCAGGCGAGGACCGGCTGCGGACCCTGGCTGTGGGGACCGCCGTGGTGGTGGTGATCTTCCTGGAGGCCAAACGCGCGTTGCACCGGCTGGTGCGCGAGACCATCACGGAGAAGGAGTTCGACGACACGCTGCGGTTCTTGGCCGTGGTGTTCGTCGTCTATCCGATTTTGCCGGGCGGGGAGTACGGGCCTTACGGCTTTTTGGCGCCCAAAAAGATCTGGGGTCTGGTGATCCTGGTCTCGGCGGTTTCCTACTGCGGCTATTTTCTGACGAAGTTTCTGGGACCGCGGCGGGGTCTTCGTCTGATGGGAGTGCTGGGAGGGCTGGCATCCACCACCGCTGCCACGCTCTCGTTTGCCGCCAGCAGCTCCGAAGAGCCGCAAAACCGCCGCTACTACGTTCAGGCGGCGATTTTGGCCAACGCCATTCAGTTTCCGCGAGTGCTGCTCATTCTGGCGGTGGTCAACCCGGTTCTGGCTGCGGCGTCGGCGTTCCCGTTGGTTGCCATGACCGGCGCGGGGTTGCTGGCCGCGTTGCTGTTGGGGCGGACGGCGGAGCCGGCTCAAGCGGGCGTCTCCCTCGGTCTCCGCAACCCGTTCCGACTGTGGCCCGCGTTGCAATTCGGCGCGCTGTTTGCGGCGGTGCTGCTGGTGACGCGCGCGGCGGCGCAGTACGGAGGCAGCGGGCTGTATTGGGCGAGCGGGCTGGCGGGCTCGGTTGACGTCGATGCTGTGGCGCTTTCCATGGCGGACTTGGTCGCGGCGGGCACGGCCTCGCCGCCCTTTGCCTCGGCCTGCGTGCTGCTGGCCTTGGGAGCCAACGCCGTGGTCAAGACCGGCATTGCGGGTTCGGCCGGCCAGAAGGAGTTCGCTTGGCGCTTGGCGGGGGCTTTCGTAATGATGTACGCGGCGGGCGCGGCCGTGTGGTCGTTCTCCCGTTGAGCGCAGCCGCCCGGTGATAGACTAGGTGGGCAGAGGGTAGAGACTGTGAGCACTCCAATCACGCCTCCGCCGGCGGCCGGCCGTTCCGGCAGCGGCCTGGGCATCGCCGTTCTGTACGGGATCGTCGTGGCGCTGGCGGCCGTTTCCGTGTATTTGTTTCTGCAAGTGGACGCCATGAGCCGCGATTTGGCGGCCTTGCAGGAGAGCGTCCAGGCGGAAGTGACGAAGGTTCGAGAGGCCTCCGCCCTGCTCGGGTCCGCCAACCAGCGGAACCTGGAGGCGCTTCGGGCAGAGCTGGCCGAGGCCCGGCGCAACGCTCAGTCGGCCGTGGGGCAGGCGCGCGAAGAGGCGGTCCGCCACGCCGAGCAGCTGGCGCGGCGCCTGCAAGAGGAACAGCAGAGGGAGCAGCAACGGCTGGCGAGCGAGCTGAGCCAAGTCCGCGAGGCCGCCGGGGCGACGAGCGGGAAGATTGAAGAAGTGGCCAAAGACGTCAGCGCCGTGCGCACCGAAGTGGCTTCCACCAAGTCGGAATTGGAGAAGACCATTTCCGAGTTGAAAAGCGTGCGGGGGGATTTGGGCGTACAGAGCGGGCTGATCGCCACCAATGCCAAGGAGCTGGCGGCTTTGAAGTTGCTGGGCGACCGCAATTATTACGACTTCACCTTGACCAAGAAGCAGCAGTGGCAGCGCGTGGGGGACGTTTCCATCCGGCTGACCCGGACGGATGAGAAGCGGAACCGCTACAGCATATTAATTGTCGCCGACGACAAGCAGGTGGAGAAAAAGGACAAGACCGTCAATGAGCCGGTGCAATTCTACACCGCGCGCGCACGGATCCCTTACGAGATTGTGGTGAACCAGGTCGGCAAGGACGTCATCACGGGCTACCTGGCCACGCCGAAGGTGGCGCTGGCCCGATAGAAATTGCGGGAGCGGGAGGTTTTTACACGGGGGCGCGCTTCCGGGATGTGTCTATCCCATTGTAGATCAGCTCATTAGAGCAGACCGGAGGATTGGAAACCGGATTGCAGCTGTAACGGTTGAGGAGTGAACTTATGAACGAAACGATCCCTTCCCCCACCCCCTCGGCATCGCGGGGCAGCTTTCATATCCCGGTACTGTTTGGGCTGGTGATTGCGCTGATTGTGGCCAATGTCGCGCTGTTTGTGTGGCTGGACAATTTGAAGCGCGAAACGGCCCAGATGCGTGAGACCTTGCTCGCCGAGGTGGCCAAAGTCCGCGAGACGCACACGCTGAGCTCGGCTTCCAGCCGGCAGCGGCTGGATGAATTGCGCGCGGAGCTGGAAGCGGCGCGCCAGCAGGCGGCGTCGGTGGCCGGTCAGGCGAAGAAGGACGCCCTGCGGCACGCCGAGGAGATCGCCCGCCAGCTTAAGGAAGAGCAGCTCCGGCAGCAGGCGCAGGTGAGCTCGCAGATCAGCGAAGTCAAAGAGGCGGCCGTAGCGGCCAATACGAAGATCGCCGATGTGGCCAGCGACGTGGGCAGCGTGCGCAACGAGGTGGCGGCCACGAAGTCGGAGCTGGAGAAGACCATCGCCGAGCTGAAGAGCGTGCGCGGGGACCTGGGCGTGCAGAGCGGACTGATCGCCACCAACAGCAAGGAGCTGGCGGCTCTGAAGGCGCTGGGCGACCGCAACTACTACGAGTTTAATCTCACCAAGACCAAGACGCACCAAAAGGTCGGCAACGTGATGGTGAAGCTCACCAAGACCGACGTCAAGAAGAACAAGTACACGATCGAGTTGATTGCCGACGACAAGAAGGTGGAGAAGAAGGACAAGAACGTCAACGAGCCGGTGCAATTCTACGTAGCCGGCGCGCGGCAGCCGTACGAGCTGGTGGTGAACGAGGTGCGCAAGGACCAGATCGTGGGTTACCTGGCGACGCCGAAGGTGGCCGTGGCGCGCAATTAGTCAGCGTGGAACCCGCGGCGGAGCGCGGCGCCGATCAATCCAACGGGAGGCCGGAGATGAACAATCTCTCCGGCCTTTTTACTTGCACCTGGAAGCGCTCGCCTAGAGCCAGATTGCCGCTGACGGTGAGGAGGTAGGCGGAGCGGACCACTTCGAAGACCAGGGCGGCAGGAGCGCCTTGGGACCTCTGGCTGAGGTTGAAGGAAGCGCCGCCGGTTTCGCGGGCCAGACGCTCCAGCATGCTTCTTTCCCGCCCCATGGCATAAATCGGATAAATGGAAACGCCGTTGCGGCGGGCCAGCCGGACGACCTCGCGCTCGCTGGTGCGGCTGGGTCCCTCCACTCCGGCGGTCACCAGCAAGATGACCCGGCGGACGGTGCTGGCGCGGAAGCCGCCGTTGAGGGCGGCGTAGAGCGCGTCGAGCATGCGGGGCGGATTGCCGAACTTCACCGAGGAGACGGCCCGCAAGAGCAATTCCCGGCTCGAGGTGAAATCTTGGATCAGGTCCGCGGCCGAATGGTAGGCCACGAGGGCCATCTCTTCCTGGGGGCGGAGTTGCCCGATGAGGCTCTCCGCCACGGACTGCACCGGAGCTCCAAGCAGGCTGGTGTCGAGCAGGAGCATCACGTCCATGGGGCCGGCGTAAGGTTCGGCGGCCTCGACGCGCCGTTCGCCGGAGTCCTCGCGCACGGTGAACTCTTCCGCCTTGAGGCCGGCCACAGGCTTGCCGGAGCGTTGATCCACCACGGTCACCAGCAGGCGGGTGGCGGACTGCATCCAGCCTGGGAGGGTCAACAACAGCAGCGCGGCTCCGAGGGTTCGCATCTCCGGCTCAAGTTTCGGTCTTTTCGATGAATCTGTCAACCCGCATCATGTAAATGGCCGGCTTGCCGTGGCGGTCGCTGACGAAATAGATGCGCTGGCTGTTGTGCGAAAACACCGGGGAAACGGACTCGGGCTGCGAGGAACGGTGCTCGCAAAGCGTGAGCTCGCGGCGCGTGGCGCGCAGCAGGACCAGCAGGTAGGGCGACGCCTTGCTGCCGCTGGCGCCGGCGAAGACGGACCCGTCGCGATTGGCGCTGAAGCTGACGAACTGACTGGTGGGGGCGATGAGCTGGTCGGTGTTGGAGTCTGGGATGTGCTCGCGGATTTCATGGAGGGCGCGCGGGCTGTCCGGAATGCGCAGATAGTAGAAGCTTCGTCCGTCGCTGGACCAATGCACCGGGCCGATCCTGCCCGGCGCGGTCTTGAGCCGGCGGTTCTGGGAGCCGTCGTAGTGAACCAGCCATAGCTCATCCTCGGAGCGGCGGTAGAGGATCCCGGTCCGCCGGGGGCGGATGGCGGCCGCAGTGATGGGCAGACGGGATTCGGCGACGGTGGCGGCCGAAGCCCGGGCCAGCGTGAGCAGCCTCAGGCGCGAGTTGTCCGGCTGGGTTTCGATGAAGGCGGCGTGCAGCCCGTCGACGGCGAGGGAGAGGCCCTTGGAGCGGCTCCAGCCCTCGGGGACTTGATAGAGGATCCGCGTGCGCAGGCTGGAAAGGAAGGTTTGGCGCAAAAATCCGCCGTCGAAGTAGCAGATGCTGCGCTCGTCATAGGACAAACAGACGGCCTCGCGGTCCAAATTGGGAGCGGCCGTTATGGCGCGGGACTCGGCGGTTTTGAAGTCCAGACGGTAGCACTGCCAAGAGCCGCTGCGGTCGGAGCAGTAGATTAGGAAATCGTTGTTGCGGCCAAGCGGCGAAGAGCCGTAGACGGGAAGGTAGCTGGAAACCTGGGGACTGGTCAGGCGCACGACCGGCAGCTCGGTGGCGGGGTCCAGGTATTCCTCCACCTCGGGCGGATAGACGATCCCGGCCTGATCCGCTGCGGCGAGGCCGGCTCCTGCGAGGAAGGCCAGCAGGCGGCGCCGGGTGCACGGGCCAAGCCGGGGGCTGCGGTCCCCCATAGCTGCATCGTAGCATGCGGGCGGCCTCGGCCCGCTCAGGGGATCAGTCCCTCGTTACGGAGAGCCGCGCCCAACTCGGCGCGCTGCTCCGCGGTGAGCGGCAGCAGCGGGCGGCGCGGGCATCCGCCGCGGTAGCCGGCCAGATCCATGGCGGCTTTGACGCCGGGGACGCCGTAGCGGCCCGAGATCTGCTGGTTGATGCGGGTGACGCGCTCCTGTAAGGGCCAGCCGCGCTGTTCGTCCCGCCGTTGGCCGCATTGCCAGAGTTCGACGGCCAGCTCCGGAAACGAGTTGGCCAGCGAGACGGTGCCGCCGCGCGATCCGCCCAGCATGGCCGGGAACAGAAAGTTGGCGGAGCCGGCCAGCACGTGGAAATTCTCGCTTTCAAACTTCAGAAACGCTTCAATGCCGCTTGAGGCGCTGTCCTTCATGCCCACGATGTTGGGATGCTCGCTGAGCCGCCCCACCAGATCCGGCGACAGGGTGACGCCGCAGAAGCCGGGCGCGTTGTAAAGGAGGATGGGGATGCGGGCGGCCTCGGCGACGCCGGTGAAGTAGCGGTAGAGGACCTCATCGGTCATCTGTTTGCGGAAGTAGCCCGGCGAGAGGACCAGGCCGAAATCGGCGCCGGCCTCGGCGGCGCGCTTGAGAAACAGGTCGGTGTGGCGCTGCGCGTCGTAGGTGGCGCAGGCCATGACCACCTGAGAGGCGGCCTTATGAGCGAGGATCGTCTCCAGGACCCGTAACTTTTCGTCCTCGTCCAGACTGCGGTTCTCGCCATTGGAGCCGAGGGCGAGGTAGCCGGCCAGAGGCGTCTGAGCATAGCGCTTCAGATTGAAGACGAGGGCTTCGTAGTCGACCTCCTCATCGGCGGAGAAGGGTGTGGAGATGGGAGCAAAGACTCCGGAGATCTTTTCCATCAGCGTTGCGCGTGTCATACCAGCACTCCAAGCCTGACGGATCCAGGTTACATGAACTGTCCGTCGAAGGAGCGTTCGTTATCCCACTGCGTGGTCGGTTCGAAGAAACCCGGCTCCTTGACCCAGCGCTGGAGGGCTTCCAGGTCGTAGTCGAAGCCGAGTCCGGGAGCGTCCGGGACGGTGACGAACCCGTCGCGGATGATGGGCTTGGGGACGCCGGTGACCACGGAGAAGAACTCATCGGTATGGTCGGCGTTGTGGTATTCGAGCACCATGAACTGCTCGGCGGCTGCGGCGGCGTGAAGTGAGGCGAACAGGGTGGTTGGGTTGTTGTGGTTATGGAAGGCGGTGGCGATGCCGTATTCGGCGGCGCGGTCGGCGATCTTCTTGGCTTCGAGGATGCCGCCGCATTCGGCGGGGTCCGGGTGAGCGATCGAGATGGCGCGCTTCTCGAACAGTTCCTTGAAGCCTTCGGCCAGGTAGATGTCCTCGCCGGTGAGGATGGGAGTCTTGCAGGAGTTTTTGATGCGGACCAGATCGTCGGCGAATTGCCAGGGCACGGTGTCCTCGAGCCAGGCGAAGTTGAACTTGTCGACGGTCTGGGCGAACTTGATGATGCTTTCGACGTTGAAGCTGCCGTAGTGATCGGTGGCGATGGGGATGTTCCAGCCGACCCGTTCGCGGACCGCAGAGCAGTAGTCCTCGATCTTGCGCAAGCCTCTCTCGGTGACTTGTATCCCGGTGAACTGGTGGGGGGTGCGGGGCCGCATGGCGCCCATGGGGCCGGTCCCAAGGCCGCGTCCAGGGGTGGTCATGGGGGCGGGCCGGACGACGTTGTCGGCGCCCGCGATCTGGGGGATGCTCAGGTCCATCTTCAGAAACTTGAAGCCCTGGTCGATGCGCGCCTGAAGGCGCTTGGCCATCACTTCCGGGTTCGGGGAGAATTCGGTGTCGGCGTAGAGTAGAATCCGATCCCGGAATTTTCCACCCAGCATTTGCCAGACCGGAACGCCCCAGGCCTTCCCTGCCAGGTCCCAACAAGCCATCTCGACCGCCGAAACGCCGCCTCCCATGACGCCGTGGCTGCCATGCTGCTTGATCTTGTAAAAGATCTCGGTGACGTTGCAGGGATTCATGCCGAGGATCCGGCTCTTGAGAATCAGTGCGTAGGTCTTGCTGGCGCGCCCCCGGACGTCGCCGTAACCCGAGATGCCCTGGTTGGTGTCGATGCGGATCAAGCAGCGGTAGTCGGATTCATAGGGCGGCGAGGCGATCACCACCCGCAGGTCGGTGATCCTGAGGGCGGAAGGTTTGGAATTGGTGTTGATTTGCCCGGTGGCGGCCTCCAGATCGGCAAAGGTGATCAGGCTTCCGGCGGCGATAGCCGCCGTGGCCGGGGTGGTCTTGGTGATGAAGGTTCGTCTGGAAACGCCGAGGGCTTTGCGGATCATGGCTGGTTCTTTCTCCTTGACTCCTGAGAGCGAAATTTGTGTTTTCCGTCAGTATACTCTGGGCCGGAGCCTCAATGGAAAACGATAAAGTCAGGGGGCGAGGCGGGTGGAGCGCCAGTCGATGCGCCACCGGCCGGGGCCCAAGGGGGCCCAGACCAGACGCTTGCGCGGAGTGCCGCGGGCGTGATGATAGAGAGCGGCGACGCGTTCATAGAAGCCGCGGGTGTGGTAGGAGTCGCGGAAGCGCAGCATTTCGTAATCGAGGTGGTGGCAGAACTCGTGGCAAAGGGTGCTGAAGAAGGTTCCGAAGGAGGTGACCTTCTGGCGCACGGCGGTGCGCATCCAGACGCGGATGGCCTTGGTTTGCGGGTGATAGTCGCCGAAGAGCTCCATGGACCCGACCCCTTCGTAGTGGCGCAGAGGGCGGGCCTCCAGCACGGTGATGGGAGGGGCGCTGACCTTATAGAACCGGGACAACTCGCTTAGAAAGGCGCGGCAGGCTTCGCCAACAGCCTGACGGTCGTCGGCCGAGAGAGCAGTTTCAATGGCGGCGGCCAGGGCGCGGCAGGGCTCGGCCGGGGGCAGGGGCAGGTCCAGCATCTGGTCGCTGCGCTGGAATTCCGCCAGCCGGAGCCGGCCCCGTGGGGGACGCTCGGTGACCATGAGGTCCTCGCGGATCAGCGCGGCCGGACCGATAGTTGGCTCGGCACGCGCTGGGCACGCGAAGAGATTGTACAACGGCCGTCAGCCGGCGTGGCCCCCTTCACCCGCCGCCAAATACCATCAGCCCCTGACTGGCGCACCGTGCCGGCGCTCTATCTCCGAGTTGGCGCGCTCGTTCTCCCATGACTCCAGATATACTGGACCGCCAGGAGGACCTCGGAATGCAAACCCGAACCGGCTTCTCAATTTTGGCATTGGCCGTGGCTGCGGCCGCCGGCCTTGTGATCAACAGCTTCTACCACGCATCCGCTGCGCCCGCTTCGGCTCCCGCCGCGCAGGCTCAGCCTCCCGCTGACGGAAAGCTTCGCATCATCTTCTTCGGCGCACATCCCGATGACGCTGAATACGGCGCGGCCGGCGTCGCCATGAAGTGGGCCCGTCTGGGCCATCATGTCAAGCTGGTCTCCACCACCAACGGCGACATCGGACACTGGGGCATGGCCGGAGGACCGCTGGCCCAGCGCCGCACCAAAGAAGTCATGGAGGTGGGTCGCCGGCTGGGCGTCACCACCGAAGTGCTCGACATCCACGACGGCGAGATCATGCCCACGTTGGAAAACCGGCGCATCATCACCCGCCTCATCCGCCAGTGGAACGCCGACATCGTGGTCACCCACCGTCCCAACGACTACCATCCCGACCACCGCTACACCTCCATCCTCGTGCAGGACTCCGCCTATATGGTTACCGTGCCCTTCTTCTGCCCCGATGTTCCACACCTGCGGCGGAACCCTGTCTTCCTTTACACCTCAGATCGTTTCCAGCGCCCCGCTCCATTCCGCCCCGACATCGCCGTGGCCATCGACGATGTCATTGAACCCACGCTCGACGCCCTGCTCGTCATGGAATCCCAGATCCACGAAGGCGGCGCCAACGGTAACCCCAACCTCTATCCCAGCGATCCGGCCGCCCGCGCCAAGCGCCAGAAACAGGTCCGCGAAAACCTGGCCAACCGTTACGCCCGTTTGGCGGATCAGTACCGTTCCACGCTCGCCAAGTTCTACGGCGAGCAACAGGCCAAGAAGATCCGCTACGCGCAGGCCTTCGAGATTTGCGAATACGGCAGCCAGCCGTCCCAAGAAGAGATCCGCCGCCTGTTCCCCTTCTTTGGGGAGCAAAAATAGCCGGCGCTTTGCCGCGCTACCGGCCGTCGGCCGCCGGCAACGCCACCGTCTTGGGCTCCAGGCCGGCCTTGGCCGCCAGCCAGTAGACCGCAAACGCGGTGAGGTAGCTGTAGACCACAGCGGGCTGCGTGTAGGGCTTCCATTCCGCCGGAATCGGCAGGAAAGGGAGAATGCCCACAACGAAGCCGAGGGCCCAGGATAAGTAGCCGGGAATGCTGATGCCTTCGCGCGGTCCGGACCAGCGGCGGCCCGCCAGCAGATAATCGGCGGTCATCGCCCCGCAAATTGGCCCGAACGACGCACCCACGATGGTGAACAGGCCCACCAGGTTCGCCGCCACGCCCGTGATTGCCAGCACCAGCGCGACGGTGATGCCCGTCATGGTTGACGCCATCCGGGGGATCTTCGGCAGCATCGTCTCGAAGCTATTGCCCGCGATGAAGGAGCAGAAACAGGCCGGTGGAATCGACGCCACCGCGAACAGCAGAAACATCGCCGTCGCCAGAATCCCGCCCGCTCCCGCGATCGCCGCGTCGTATGTGTATCCTTGAATTCCAAACACCACGTGCGCCCCCGCCACCGAAACCAGCGGCAGACCCCCGGCCACAAAGCTCGCTAATGCGACCCCCACCAGGCCGCCCAGCCGCACGTCGCGCTCGTCCCGGTTGTTCATCCCGAAGTCCGTCCCCGCCGCGCCCGCCGTGGAGAAGAAGCCTGCCACCATCTGGATCAGCAGCATGAAGGCCACGTAGGGCGCATAGGCGGGAGGAGCGTATTCGGCGATGCCCGGCGCCGTCCGCGCGAACACGATCAGAATCATGGCCAGCGGGATCAGATTCAAATACAGCGCCACCCTGGCCACGTAGCGGATTCCCAGCACCCCCACCAAAGCCGCCGAGTAGCCCCACAAAATCGCAGCGACAGCAAACGGC
>Ga0308411_10000909_pt1 | contig 19950 bp, 17 predicted proteins | sample HotsprottomLayer_2_FD_203530 | JGI IMG/M metagenome (GOLD analysis project Ga0308411, IMG submission 203530) | Hot spring phototrophic mat microbial communities from Octopus Spring, Yellowstone National Park, Wyoming, United States -... | ecosystem: Environmental > Aquatic > Thermal springs >...
CGCTGCGCCCAACCCGGGAGCGCTACCAGCGGACCCGCTGCAAACTTCCCTTGAACTTCAATGACGTGGCGAGGTGAGCATCATGTCGCGTACTCGGGCGGCCCGAACAGCAGCACGTTGGCACCGCGGTCGAGCCACTCGGTGGCTTCGGTCAGTGCCATCACCTGCGCCTTGGAGACAGTGGGCACGGCGGCGAAGTCGAAACTCGCCAGCCGCTTGTCGCAGCCGAGCTGCGACTCGGCCCGGTGCCGGTCGATGCGCCGGGCCTCGCGTTCGGCGATCTCGTGCTCGAGCAGCGCCTCGAGCAGCCGCAGCGCCGGCCAGCCCTCGCGGTCACTCTGCGCGCAGATCGCCTCGGCCAGACGCCGCACCGTCGGCAGGCGCAACTCGGTCAACATCAGCCCCAAGCGGGAGCCAGCATCCGCTGCGGCACTCATGCGGCCTCCAGCAGCACGTCGTAGACCTCGGGCGCGGGCAGCTCGACGACCACCTGCGGTGCAGCCTGCGGCGGCGGTCGCAGCATCGCGGTGATCGCCTGCACGTCGGGCAGTTGGTCGGCATCGATCAGCCGCTGCAGCTCCTGCGCAAGCTGCGCTTCGTGCCCCTCGGCGGCCAGCGCCAGCAGCGCAACGATGGTCTTGCACGCCTGGCGCTCGGGCAGCCGCGCCTGCAGCCGCTCCCAGGTGCGGCGGTACTCCTCGCGCGGCAAGGCCGCGTCGCGCAGCACCCAGCGGGCGAAGGCGCCGGGCTTCTTCTTCAGCGCGCCCACCAGATGCCGGTAGTCGATGGCCCTGGGCTGCTGGCACTGGCGCGTGCGCCTCAGCCGTGGGCACTCCAGCACGCGCTGGCCGCCGAGCCAGCCCTCGATGTGGCGCGCGTACAGGCGAACGCTCAGCCGCTGGCCGATGAGCTGGCTCGGCGCGCTGTAAAGCACCCCGCGTACGCTGAGCACGCCGTACTTGCTCACCCGCGCCGGCACCTCCTCGTACTCGGCGGTGCGCCTGGGCGGCAGCGCCCGCAGCGTGGCGCGCTCGGCCGCAGCCCGGCGCGCCACGCGCGCGTTCATGCGCTGCACGACGTCCTCGACGAAGGCGTCGTAGGCCGCACGGTCGGCGAACTCGCGGCTGCCGCGCAGTCGAAGCGCCTGGTCCAGCGCCGTCTTCAGCGAGCCGTGCCGCGCCTCGATGCTGCCGTTCTCGTGCGACTGCCCCGGCGTGCAGCGGCTGGCGCGCATCTTGTAGTGTGCGCACAGCTCGTCGTAGCGCTGGGTGAGTTGCTCGGCCTCGGCGAGGTTGTTGAACGCGGCCGACAGACTGTCGGTGCGATGTTCCTCGGGCACACCGCCCAGGCGCCACAGCGCCGCCTGCAACCCTGCCGACAACGCAAGGAAGCTCTCCCCACCCTCGACCACCTCGGCGTGGCGCCAGCCGCTGTGCGCCAGCGCGAACTGGTACAGCCGGTGCGGGAACGGCTCGCCCGCGACGACCACGCCCAGTTCGTCGGCGACGGTGAAGTCCGACAGACCCAGCCGGCCCGGCGGGTGTTCCTGCGCGAAGTAAACCTCGCGCTCGGCGCCGTGCAGCGCCCGCCACTGGCGCATGCGCCTTTGCAGCGTGCGCAGCACCGATGGCGCGTACTGGCCGGGGTGGCGGCGCTGCAGCTCCTCCAGCAGCGTGACAGCGTTCAGCGCCGGGTCGGCTTGCAGCAGCGGCACGACCTCGGCGTCCCACACCTCGGCCAGCGGGTCCTCGCGGGTTCGCCACTGTCGTGGTGGCCGCTGCGAGGGGAGATGGTCGGCGCGCTCGATGCGCCGCGCGCTGCGCTCGCTGATGGCGGCCTTGGCCGCCGCCGCCGTCTGGCTCAGCGTCTGCTGGCGTCCCAGCAAGTGGTGTAAGTCCTTTGGTGCGCGGCAAGCCGCGAAGGGTGAAGCCCGTAGGGCGTAACCCGTAGCGGCTTGCCGCGCGGCGGCGGCCGTCCCGGCTGGGGTGGCCATCGTGGGCCCGGATATGGTTGAGGTGCGACCCACCAACCTGTCCGAAGGAGAATCCACGATGACCACCCCCACTATGGCACTGGCCGAACTGGTCGAGAAGGGCGCCGACATCGATGTGCTGCGCCAGATGGTGCAGTTCATGGCCCAGCGCCTGATGGAGATTGACGTCGAGGGCTGCTGCGGCGCCGGCTACGACGAGAAGGCCCCTGGGGCGCGGCTGAACAGCCGCAACGGCTACCGCGACCGGCTCTGGGAGACTCACGCCGGCAGCGTCGAGCTCAAGATCCCCAAGCTGCGCCGCGGCAGCTACTTCCCTGAGTTCCTGCAGCCGCGGCGCACGGCCGAAAAGGCGCTGGCCGCCGTCATCCAGGAGACCTACGTGCAGGGCATTTCCACCCGCTCGGTCGACGAGCTGGTCAAGGCGCTGGGCATGAGCGGCGTGTCCAAGAGCGAGGTCAGCCGCCTGTGCGCCGAGCTCGACGAGCGTGTGCACGCCTTCCTGGAGCGGCCCATCGAGGGCGACTGGCCGTACCTGTGGATCGACGCCACGTACGTCAAGACGCGCGAGGCCGGACGCATCGTCAGTGTGGCCGTCATCGTCGCCGTGGGCGTGAACACCGACGGCCAGCGCCAGGTGCTGGGCATGAAGGTCGGCCCCAGCGAGGCCGAACCCTTCTGGAGCGAGTTCCTGCGCAGCCTGATGCGCCGTGGGCTGCGCGGCGTGCGGCTGGTCATCAGCGACAGCCACGAGGGCATCAAGGCGGCCGTCGCCAAGGTGCTCAAGGCCACCTGGCAGCGCTGCCGCGTGCACTTCATGCGCAACGCGCTGGCCTACGCCCCGAAGGCGCAGCGGCGCATGGTCAGCGCCGCCATTGCCACCGTCTTCGCCCAAGACACGGCCCAGAAGGCGCACGCGCAGTGGCGCGTGGTGGCCGACCAGCTGCGCGAGCGCTTCCCCAAGATCGCCGAGCTGATGGACGGCGCCGAGCACGAGGTACTGGCCTACATGGACTTCCCCAAGGCGCACTGGCTGCAGATCCACAGCACCAACCCGCTGGAGCGTCAGAACGCCGAGATCAAGCGGCGCACGAACGTGGTGGGCATCTTCCCCAACGACCGCGCCGTCACGCGACTGGTCGGTGCGATCCTGCTCGAGCAAAACGACGAGTGGACCCTGCAGCGGCGCTACATGCAGCTTGAAGGCCTGCAGTCCCTCAGCGATACTGCCCCCGCTCGCCTGCCGGCTGTGCAGCGCTGAGCACCGCGTGCATCTCGGCCCTTCCGGGCTGTGGACCTACACCACGCGTTGGGACACGATCGGCCGCCTCGCTGCTGCGCCGGCTCGATGCGGCCATCGCCTCGGCACAGCGGACCGGTTCACCCGTCGACGAGATCAACGAACCCGCCGGCGACCAAGGCTACGCGAGCGCCAGCCCGACCTTCGGCCCAGCCGTTAATGCGCGGCCCGGAGATGACGCTTGCCCGCAGCGCGGGCTTCATGCAAGCCTTCGGTTTAGGTGGCCCCTTCGGTTGCTTGCTAGGCAACCCGCATGCTCTCGTGCGGGGCGAAGGAGCCGCCACCTCAGCGCACAAGTACAGCAATTTAGCGGGACATCGCCCCGCGCCACGCGCAAAGCCGCTTCGGGCTATGCCCTCCGGGCCCTTGCGCGCACTGTGGACTTACATCACGTGAGGGGACACGGACTCTCTGGGCATCAGTCGCCGCAAAAGTTCGCCTGAAATGCATATCTACGCTCTCGCCATCGCTCAAGCGCGCTGCGGGACCAGGTCATGCGTCTGCCGACGCGAACGCCGCGGGGAAACTCGCCGCGCCGAACCCAGTTTTCCAGTGTGCGCGCGGAAATCTTGAGCTCGGCGAGCAACTCGCTCTTGCTGATGACTTCCATGTCGTCCTCCCGGTTTGACGAGATGTGTATTCACGCGCTTTATGCGCGCACTCCGACGACCGGGAGGGGAGGACGACCGTGTGTCGCGCACGGATGACTGCGCGTCTGCTCGCGCATAAACTCAAATTAGTCCGTTACGGCGTTTGAGGCAGATCTTGAGGCAGACGCAGCTTCGGACGGGTGCGGACAATTGCGTCGCAGTGCGCCGCAAGTGTCTGTTTTTCTGGGCAACCGGGAGATGCATCGGGCGCTGGAAGCCGCGCGGAGTCGCACTTTTAATCCGTTGGTCGTAGGTTCGAATCCTACACGCCCTACCAGGTCGATCAGGCACTTGGCGGCGGTCGCGCGCGGGTCTGGTCGAAGGCCGCGTGGAGCTCGCTCGCAGGCGGCGAGGTTTTCTCCTCGACTGCGGCCTCGTCGAGCGGCGGCCCCTCGCTGACGAAGCGCGCCCTTGCGCGGCGCGGCGGTTTGGGGCGTGAGCGTCGAGCGCCATCAGCGACAATAGCGGCGTCGAGTCCGTCCGATCGAAACGATTCGCCGTGAGCACGCCGCCCGCCTGGCGCTTTCGCCGCATGCAGCCCGGCGAGATGAACATCGACCCGATCGAGGGCGAGTTCTTCTCCACCGAGGCGCTCGGCAGCCTGGCGGACGCGCTGGTGCGCGAGGCGATCCAGAACTCGCTCGACGCCCGCGCGCCCGGAACGCCGGTGCGGGTGCGGATCGTCTTCCCCCCGCCCGCGGCGCTGCTCGAGGGCGGGCGGCGCGACCGCTACCTCGCCGGGCTCTGGCCGCACCTCGCGGCCGACCGCAGCGGGCTCGCCGAGTTGCCGCGGCCGGAGAGCCCGCTCTCCTTCGTCCTCATCGAGGATTTCGGCACGCGCGGCCTGCAGGGCCGTCCCGAGCAAAGCGAGGACGAGGCGCTCGACGCGGGCGGGGTCCGCAACGACTTCTACTACTTCTGGCGCAACGTCGGCCGCTCGCGCAAGAGCGCCGCCGAGCTCGGTCGCTGGGGGCTCGGCAAGACAGTGTTTCCCGCCGCGTCGCGGCTGAATGCGTTCTTCGCGCTCACCGTGCGCCGCGACGACGGCCGCGCGCTCCTCATGGGGCAGGCGGTGCTGCGCATCCACCGGCTCGACGGCGTGCGCTACTACCCCTACGGCTACTTCGGGCGGTTTGACGGCGATCTCGCGCTGCCGATCGAGGACGCCGGGTTTCTCGCGCAGTTCTGCCGCGACTTCGGGATCGAGCGCGGCAGCGAGCCCGGCCTCTCGGTCGTGATCCCGCAGCCCGAGCCCGATCTCACGCCGGGCGAGCTCCTGCCGTCGGTGGTGCGCCACTACTTCGTGCCGATCCTCGCCGGCGACCTCGTCGTCGAGGTCGTGCACGACGGCCGGAGCGAGGTCCTCGACGCCGCCACGCTCGGCCGCTTTCTCGGGCACGCCGGCTGGACCGAGGCACCGACGCTGCAGCGGCTGGTGGCGCTCGCGCACTGGGGGCTCGGGCTGCCGGCGGCCCGTTACGCGCGCCTGCCGGAGCCGCCGCCTGCCATTGCGCCTCGCTGGTCGGCGGATGCGCGCGTCGAGGAGGCGCTCGCGCCGCTGCGCGAGACGTTCAATCGCGGCGACCCGGTCGCGGTGCGGGTGCCCGTGTGGGTGAAGCCCGCAGCGGACGAGGCGACTTGCGCCACCTTCGACGTCTATCTCGAGCGCGACGACGCGCTCGCCGGGGGCGAGGAGCACTTCGTGCGCGACGGCATCACCGTCGCCGGGGTGCGCAGCGGCGTCCAGAGCGGCGTGCGCGCGATCGTGAGCGTGCGCGACCGCGCGCTCTCGGGCCTGCTCGGCGACTCGGAGAACCCGGCGCACACCGAGTGGCAGGAGCGCTCGCCGCGCTTCAAGGAGCGCTACCGCCACGGGCCGTTCACGCTGCGCTACGTCAAGGGCGCCCCGCGCGAGATCGTCCGCATCCTGACGCGGCCGGCGGCGGGCCGCGACTTCGCGCTGCTGCGGCACCTCTTCTCGCTCGACGTGCCGACCGAGGAGACGGTCAGAAGCCGCGCGCCGCAGGGCCCGAGCCGCGCCGGCGTCGACGGCACCGGCGCGGCACCGGCCGTCGAGGCCGCCGGCCGGGACCGTTTCTTCGAGCTGCAAAAGCTCGCCGGCGGCTTCCGCGTGGCGGGCAGCGACAACGGGACGCGCCCGCCGCGCTTCGCCGCGGTGCTCGCCGCCTACGAAGTGCGCCGCGGCAACCCGTTCGCGCTCTACCAGACGCTCGACTTCGAGATGGACCGCGCGCCGATCGTCGCGGAGGCCACTGGTGCGGAAATCCTCCGGCGGGAGCGCAACGCGATCGTGCTGCGGATCGACGATCCCGCGTTCCAGCTCGTCGTGCGAGGCTTCGATCCGCGCCGCGACGTGCGCGTGAAGACCGTCGGGCACGAGGAGGAGGGATGATCCGGCGCCTCAACTACACCGGCCGCAAGCGCATCCCGCGCGCGCGTGTCACCGTACGGCTCCTGCCGGCGCCGGGCGGCGGCTGGCGGTTCGACGCCGAGTTCGATCTCGCCGACGCCGGCTTCCCGCCCGAGTCGAGCGTGTACATCGAGGCGTACAACGCGACCTCCTACATGCGCTTCGCCTTCGGCACCGTGGGCGCGCGGGTCGCGCCGCCCGACCTCACCCTGCGCGAGATCACCCCGAGCCCGCTGCCGAAGTTCCGCCTGAAGGTGGTCGACGCCCGCCACGGCCTGCTGCTCGGCGTGGCCGACAAGCTGGTGCCGCTGCAGCCCGACGAGACGCTCGAGCACAGGCAGTCGCTGCTGCCGGTCGAGTTCCGCGACCTCGGCGAGCGGATCTGGCGGCTGGACGTTTCCGACTGGCCGGTGCTCGAGCTGAACCAGCGCGTCGCCGACCTCGGGGAGGCGGCGCGCTCGGGCGATTCGTTCCTCGCGCTCGTCTATCCGGAGGTGGTCCGGCGCATCCTCCACGAGGCGATCGTCGTCGAGGAGCAGACCGACCCGGAGTTCGACGAGTCGGACTGGACGAGCCTGTGGCTGCGCTACGCGTGCAGCCTGCCCGGGGTCGAGGCACCGCCGGAGCGCGGGCTAGGCGTCGCGGCCGAGGAAGCGCGTGCCCAGGCCGAGGAGTGGATCGAGCGGGCGGTGCAGGCGTTCTGCCGCGCGCGCGAAGCGCGCGTGCGATTCGAGCGCGCAATGGGGTCCGCGGGCCGGAGCGAGCGGTGAGCGGCACGACGGTCCGCGCGTTGAACGGCGCCGGGATCGAGCGATTCCGTGCGTACCTCGCGCGGCTGCGCGCCGGCGATACCGGGGATCCGCCGCTCGAGCTGCTCGCCGACCCGGCCTGCACCGAGGAGCTCTCGGCCGAGGTACAGGTGGAGCCGGTGCGGTTCGCCACCCGCTGGCGCGCTGGCGAGTACCTGTGGAACCGGCTCGCATCGCTCGCGCCGGCGGAAGTCGAGGGGCACCGCGGACTGTGGGCGTGGCTCGCGCTCTTCTACGTCGAGCAGCTCGCACCGCGGCGCGCCGACGGCACTCGCCGCCCCGGGCGCGACTACCGCCACGTCCCCGACTTCGGCTTCCGCTACCGGTACCGGCACCTGCTGTTCGGCCCGTTCGCCGTCTACCGGCGCCACCGCGGCCACGCGATCCTCGTGCTCTCGGGGCCGCTGCACGTCGAGTCCGGGGTCTACCAGGAGATGACGAGCCGCCAGGACCTGATCGTGAGCCGCGGCGTGATCGAGGCGCTGAACGCGCTGTATCTCGATCGCTCGCGCGGGGTCCCAAAGGCCGGCGCGCAGGCGCGCACCGATCATCCGGGCACGCTGCGGCGCTTCGTCCGGGTGCTGCAGCAGCTCGACCTCACGTACGACATCTACGGCATGTCGGGCCGCGCGATCCTCGAGCTCCTGCCGCCGGAGTTCGACGCCTGGCGGAGCGATCGGGCGACGCTCGTCTAGCGAACGGGGCGCGGGATGCAGCTCGATCTCTTCCTGGATTCGCGCGCGGTGATGCTCGCGAACGACGCGGCCGGCGCGCTCGCAGCGCGCGATGCGGCGCGGGCCGGCGCGGCGCTCGAGCGGCTGCGAAGCGAGGCACCCGACCATCCGATGCTGCCGTCCCTCCGGATCCTGGCCGATGGCGTTGCCGCCTGGCGTGCGCCCGGCGCCGATCCGCAGGCGATCCTCGACGCGGTCCGGTCGCTCGACGACGAGCTCGCGCCGGCGGCGCGCCGGGTGCTCGGCGACGCGGCGCCGGCATTCGTCGCCGAATTCTTCCGCGCGATGGCGCAGGACGCGCGCGGCGTCCCCTACGAGCGCGCGCACGCGCAGGCGCATCGCGCGGCCCTCTGCCTGCGGTGCGGCGAGTGGGCGGAGGCCGAGGCGGCGGCGGCTGCGATCCCCGGCGCGCTGCAGCGTTCCGGTCCGCTACAGTGGCTCACCGTGGCGCGCTTCCGCCAGCACGGGCTCGCGGCGGCCCGGCCGACGCTCTTCGCGCTCGCCTGGCGCGCGCCGCACCGGCTCGCGGCGCTCCGCGCCGAGCTCGCCGACGAACTGCTCGAGCGCGAGTGGCGGGCCTTCGAGCGCGCCTGCGAGTGGGAGAGCGTCGCGGAGGCCGAACTCCCCGCGTGGTTTCCGGCGTGGTTCCTCGTCGAGCACCCGGTGGCGGGGAAGGCGCTCGGCGACATGACGTTTCCGGACTCGCCGCCGGCGAGCGCGGCGCGCCTGCTCGTTGCGCTCTTCGCGCTGGAGCGGCGGGGCGACCAGCGGCGGCTCGCTGGCGAGCGGGAACGGCTGCGGCGGCTCAGCCCGGAGATCTTCGCGCTCTACATGGCGCGCCGGGAGGTGCGGCATCGGTGATCGGCGGGTGGGCCGAAATCGATGCGCTACGGTTGAGGCGTTCAGCTCTCGATCCGTGGTCGCAGGTCGGACCGATGCACGGGCGGCCCAGACCAGTCAAATGCGCGGCGAAGCGTGAACCTAACTGTGGTAGCAAGCCTCCATTGTTGCTAGGACACTAGAGTCCCGAGTCCTGCGGGTCCTAGAACGACGCCTTGCGGAAAGTCCCGCTGTGGTGCCCCCCGGCTCGCGCTGGCGGGCGAGCGCGAGGCACGACTGGCGGCCGGTGACCGCGACCGGTTCTCGCGGACGCTCGACGAGTACGTGGCCGCGCAGCGCTTAAATGCTGATCGCCCCGAATCGCAGCTCGCTATCGACGCCCTCAGCGCGACGCGCGGTCAGTCGGACCCGGCGATCGACCACTCACCAGCGGGCGGCGATTACGCTGGATCCGACGTTCGTTCCGGGGGCGGGGCACGCGAGCGTGCGCAGATCGGCGTATCGTCCAGTCGCCGCAGGCGGCCGCTCGCGCCGCCCTCGAGGGCAAAGGAGGCGAAAATGGACGAGGAACAGCTGCGCTCAAGCGCGCTCGAGTATCACCGCTCGCCGACCCCCGGCAAGATTTCGATCGCCCCGACCAAAGGGCTCACCAACCAGCGCGACCTCGCGCTCGCCTACTCGCCCGGCGTGGCGTACGCGTGCCTCGCGATCCGCGACGACCCGAAGCAAGCGGCGCGCCTGACTTCGCGCGCCAACCTCGTCGGCGTGGTCACGAACGGCACCGCGGTGCTCGGCCTCGGCCACATCGGCCCGCTCGCGGCCAAGCCGGTCATGGAGGGCAAGGCGTGCCTGTTCAAGAAGTTCGCCGGGATCGACGTGTTCGACATCGAGCTCGCGGCGCTCGATCCGGACGCGCTGGTCGAGCACGTGGCCGCGCTCGAGCCCACCCTCGGCGGGATCAACCTGGAGGACATCAAAGCCCCGGAGTGCTTTTACATCGAGTCGAAGCTGCGCGAACGCCTCAAAATCCCCGTCTTCCACGACGACCAGCACGGCACCGCGATCATCTCCGCCGCGGCGTTGCTGAACGCGATGAAGATCGTCGGCAAGGCGCTCGGCGACATCAAGCTCGTGTGCTCGGGGGCCGGGGCGGCGGCGATCGCGTGCCTGGACCTGTTCGTCGGGCTCGGCGTGCGCAGGCAGAACATCTACGTCGCCGACTCGAAGGGCGTGATCTATGAGGGGCGCGAGGCGAGGATGGAGCCCAACAAGGCGCGTTACGCGCAAGCCACGACCGCTCGCACGCTCGGCGAGATCATCGACGGGGCGGACGTGTTCCTCGGCTGTTCGACCAAGGGCGTGCTCACGCCGGAGATGGTCAACCGCATGGCCGCGCAGCCGCTGATCCTCGCCCTGGCGAACCCCGACCCCGAGATCCTGCCCGAGGACGCCCAGGCGGCGCGGCCCGACTGCATCATCGCCACCGGCCGGTCGGACTACCCGAACCAGGTGAACAACGTCCTGTGCTTCCCGTTCATCTTCCGCGGGGCGCTCGACGTCGGCGCGACCAAGATCACCGACGAGATGAAGCTCGCCTGCGTGCACGCGCTCGCCGGGCTCGCGCAGGCCGAGCAGTCCGACATCGTCGCGATGGCCTACGGCGGTCAGGACCTCTCGTTCGGCCCGGACTACATCATCCCCCGACCGTTCGACCCGCGGCTGATCCTGCGGATCGCGCCGGCGGTGGCGAAGGCCGCGATGGATTCGGGCGTGGCGACGCGGCCGATCGCCGATTTCGACGCCTACCGCGAGCGGCTGAACGCGTTCGTCTACCACTCGGCGCACATCATGAGCCCGGTGTTCCACGCTGCGAAGCGCGTACCCAAGCGCGTCATCTTCGCCGAAGGGGAGGAGGAGCGTGTCCTGCGCGCGGTGCAGATCGTGGTCGACGAGGGGCTCGCACGGCCGATCCTGATCGGCCGGCCGGAGGTGATCGACATGCGCATCGCGCGTTTCGGACTGCGCCTCACCGCCGGGCGGCAGTTCGAGGTGGTGAACCCGGAGAACGACCCACGGTACCGCGACGTGTGGACCGAGTATCGCAAGCTGATGTGCCGGCACGGCGTCACGCCGGACATCGCACGCGAGCAGATCCGGCAGTTCCCGACGCTGATCGGGGCGATGCTGATTCGCCGCGGCGACGCCGACGCGATGCTCTGCGGCGTGATCGGCCGCTACCACGACCACCTGCGCCACATCGCGAACGTGCTCGGCCGCGAGGCCGGCGCCAAAATGTTCGCGGCGATGAACGTGCTGATGCTCGCCAATCGAACGCTGTTCATCTGCGACACCTACGTCAACGAGGACCCGAGCACCGAACAGCTCGCCGAAATGACCCTGATGGCCGCCGAGGAGATGAAGCGCTTCGGCATCGCGCCGAAGGTGGCGCTGCTCTCGCATTCGAACTTCGGCAGCGCCGTCGACTCGCCCGCCGCGCGCAAGATGGCCGATGCGGCGCGTCTGCTCGCGCAGCGCGCGCCCGATCTGGAGGTCGAGGGCGAGATGCACGGCGATGCGGCGCTGTCGGAGGAGATCCGGCTACGCGCGCTGCCCGAGTCGCGCCTCAAGGGCGAGGCCAACCTGCTGATCCTGCCGAACCTGGATGCAGCCAACATCGCCTTCAACCTGCTCAAGGTCACCGGCGGCGAGGGGATCACGGTCGGGCCGATCCTGCTCGGCGCGGCCAGGGCGGTGCACATACTCACGCCGAGCGCGACGGTGCGGCGGCTGGTGAACATGACCGCGCTCGCGGCTGTCGACGCGGCCGAGCAGCGGCAGCAGATCGACTGGTAGGGGGCGCGGCGCGCGGCGCGCGCCAGGCGCGTCGGGGTGATGGGAGTGTTCGCGGGTTCGCTCGTCCGGCAGCTCGCGCAGCCGCTCGCCGCGAGCCTCGCCAACGCCCAGACTGCGGCCCGTCTGCTCGCGGTCCGACTTCGATGAGCGGCGCGTGAACGTGGGCGACATCGTCGCCGACGACCGGCGCGTCGGCGTGATTTCGCAGGACTCCCGGCCCAGCCCACGGCCGGCCCACACGCCCAATCCCTGGGACCCGCTTACGGCGGACGAGAAGAGGCTGTTCACCCACCAGGTCGGGGTCTTCGCCGCCTACAAGGACTACGAGATCGCGCCCGTGATCCAGGTTTTCGAAGACCTGGGCAAGCTCGAGCGCACTGATCATCTACATCAACGGCGACGACGACACCATTGCCGAAGGCCGACCGCTCGGCACGCCGAGCGAAGTGGCGCTCTTCAACGGCGCCGGCGTGCCGGTGGATGTGCAGATGAAGTGGTACGACGTCTGTGGCGCGGAGCGGACCTACGACCACATGCAGGCCGGCTGGGCGTGGGCGTCAGACATGCGCTTCGACTGGTTCAAGCAGAACGCCTCGCGGCTGGAGGGCATCAACCAGACCGATGATCGGGTTGCCTCGAGGCATCTCGCCGCTCCTGCTCAACACCTCCTGAACGATTACCGCCGACATCGAAGTGCCGCCGGTGCGGCACCGGAGGCATGATCCTGACCTGCGGCGCCCGCTTCGCCGGTTACGGGCTCTGCCTGCCGAAGGGCAAGCCGGTGCTTCTCTGGGATCCGGTTGGCCTCGAGCGCCTGGAGCGGGAGGGCTCTGAGCCGCTTGCACCGGGTCGGCACACTGTCGAGTTCGAGTTCGCGTACGATGAGCCCGGCATCGGCACGCTCGCGTTCGACGATTTCGGCGGCGTCGGCCGTCCTGGTGTGGGTAGGCGAAAGGTGGATGACAAGGTCGTCGATACCTAGGAAACGAAGTGTCCCGTGCCGCGCCGATGATCCTGAACCGGCATGAGTCCTTCGACATGGAATCCGACTCGCTCACCGGCGGGAACGACGGCGATTGCACGCCGCCATTCCCGCTGACCGCGAAGCTGAACAAGCTGACGATCAGGGTGGACCGCCCGCGACTGTCGCCGCAAGACCTCAAAAGGCTGCAAGCGGCGATGGTGGAGGAGCCGAAGTGGCACTAAGCGCCGCTGGGTGACCCGCCGCCGCGATCAACCGGAAGTCTTACGTAAGGAGATCAAACATGAAGTTGCTGAAACTGATCGTCGGTGCCGCAGTGGCATCCTCACTCGCCGCGGGCGCCGCGCTCGCGCAGACCGAGAAGGCCAAGAAACAGGCCGAGATCCGCAAGGTCGCGCAGAGCTCGCTCGAGCGCTTCTACAAGGCCGAACCCAAGTTGAAGGCCGAGGTCGCCAAGGCCCCGGGCTACGCGGTGTTCACCAGCTACGGCTTCAGCTTCCTGCTCGGCGGCTCGGGCGGCAAGGGGCTCGTGCACGACGCCAAGACGAAGAAGGACACGTTCATGGACATGGCGCAGGTGAGCGCCGGTCTGCAGGTCGGCGGAGGCGAGTACGAGACCTTGATCGTCTTCAAGACGGCCAAGGCGCTGCAGGACTTCGTGGACAAGGGCTGGGAGTTCGCCGGCGGCGGCGGGGCCGGCGCGGGAGCGGCCGGAAAGACCGTCGGCGGTTTGGCGGGCGAGCAGGTCATCAACGACGCGCTGTATTACACCCTGACGAAGAACGGGCTACAGGCTGGTGGCGCAGTCGCCGGCACCAAGTTCTGGAAGGACAAGGAGCTGAATTAGCGATGCCGCACCGTTGGCGTACCAGTCCTCGATGAAGCCGGCCAGCCGCAGGCCGGTGCGCACATCGCGCTCGCACACTGCCTGGACTCGGGAGCTGCTGCCGAAGTCGGTGCTGTGACCGGGCGGCGCGCGCGTCGCTCGCCAGCCTGATCGTCCGGGCCCGCGTCTTCGGCGCTTGGCTCGGCGGAGCGGAGGCTATGCCGACCGCATCCGTCGTGGGATGGTCGAGCGCGACGTTCCCGGGCTTCGGGCCGTTCTCGCCCCGTACGGCGACCATGCTCGCCGCGCTGGCGATCGGTGCGCTGACGGTGTCGATGGCCGCCTTTCCGATCGACGAGATGAGCCCTCCGCCCGAGGGCCCGGTCACCGTCGCCGCCGAGCGGCTCGGGGCCGCCTCGCGTCCACCGAGCCGATCGACGGCGCGCGTACGGCGCCTGCGCATGCCAAAGCGAAACACCGGTGACATTCCGCAACTCGCCGTGATCGCCGCAAGCGCTCTGGTCGCGGCGCGGTGCGCGTGCGCTCGAGCTCCGGTGGAGAACTGAACGTTCTCGGTCGTGCCGTACCTCTGGGTGCCGAGCGTCAACGCTCGGTGCGCGAGGTCGACTTCGACGTCGGCGCCGACCTCAACCCAGGCACCCAGGGCAAGCTGAGGGCTGGCTGTCGACGCGAGTGCCGACTGCTAACGGAGCGCGACCCTTTCGGTCGCCGCAGCCGCCGAGCGCGACGCAGGCGGGCGAGCCGCCCGCGCGCCCGGTAGCGAACGCCAGGCAGCCGGCAGCCGCCGTGCCCGGCTCTATCATTGGCGCCACACCCGCGCGCGCCGCGTTCGCGGCGTGGCGTCATCACGATCGCAGGAGTTCCCGTCATGCCCTCATTCGCCCTCACGGCATGGGCTCGCGCCCCGCTCGTGACCGCCGCAGTCGCAGCCGCCGCGCTCTGCGCGCCGGGCCCCGCTCCCGCGCAGGCCGTCGCAGCCGATCCGCCCAAGCGGCCGCGGATCGGGCTCGCGCTCTCCGGCGGCGGCGCGCGGGGCGCGGCGCACATCGGCGTGCTCAAGGTGCTCGAGGCGCTGCGCGTGCCGATCGACTGCATCGCCGGCACGAGCATGGGCGCGGTGGTCGGCGGGTCGTTCGCCGCCGGCACCACACCACGGGAGATGGAGCTGGTGATCGAGCGCACCGACTGGAACGAGGTGTTCACCGACCGGCCGCCGCGCGCCGAGATCGCGACGCGGCGCAAGCAGGACGACTACAAGAATCTCTTCGCGCCCGAGTTCGGGTTCCGCGACGGCTCGATCCTGCTGCCGAAGGGCGTCGTCGCCGGGGTGAACATCGAGAGCTTCCTGCGCTACCTGACCGAGCAGTCCAGGAACGTTCACGACTTCAGCCGGCTGCCGATCCCGTTCCGCGCGGTCGCGGCGGACATCGAGACCGGGCAGGCCGTGATCCTGAGCAAGGGCAACCTGCCCGAAGCCATGCGGGCGAGCATGTCGATTCCCGGCGCGGTGGCGCCGGTCCAGATCGATGGCCGCCTGCTCGTCGATGGCGGGATTGCGAACAATCTGCCGATCGACGTCGTGCGCGAAGTCTGTGCCGAGGTGGTGATCGCGGTGAACATCTCCACGCCGCCGCTCAAGCGCGACGAGATCACTTCGGCGCTCAGCATCGTCACGCAGCTGATCAACTTCCTCGGCAAGGACACCGTCGACCGCCAGCTCGCCGGGATGACGCCGCGCGACGTGCTGATCTCGCCCGACCTCGGCGACATCTCGGCCGGCAGCTTCGAGCGCCAGGGCGAGGCGATCGCCATCGGCGAGGCGGCGGCGCGGCAGATGGCCGCGCAGCTCGCCCGCTACAGCCTGCCGCCCGAGCAGTATGCGGCGCTGCGTAAGTCCCAGGTGGTGCCGCACGGCCGGCTGGGGACGGTCGAAGCGATCCGCTTCGAGGGCGTCGAGCGCACCAACGAGGCGGTGCTCGCCGCGCTGGTCGCGTCCAAACCGGGCGAGGTACTGGACGAGCAGAAGCTGAATGCCGACTTGCGACGGATCTACGGCCGCGGCGACTTCGAGGCGGTGAGCTACTCGATCCAGCAGCCGGACGCCGGCGGCTCTCCCGCACTGGTGATCAAGGTGCGCGAGAAGGAGATCGGGCCCAGCTACTTGCGCTTCGGTCTCGCCCTGGCTTCGGACTTCCAGGGCGACGCGTACTTCAATGCGCTCGTCAGCTACCGGCGGACGTGGTTGAACAAACTCGGCGCCGAGTGGGTCGCCGAGGCGCAGATCGGCCAGAACACTTTCGTTCGCAGCGAGCTCTACCAGCCGCTCGAGGAGCGGGGGCGCCTCTTCGTGGCCCCTTATGGCTACCTCGGACAGTTCACCCGCGGCGTCTTCGTCGGCGACGATCGGATCGCCGAATACCGGGTCCGGCAGGCCGACGCCGGGCTCGACCTCGGCGCGGCGCTCGGAACCTGGGGCGAGGTCCGGCTGGGGCCGGTGTTTCGGTGGATCAACGCCGAGGTCGATACCGGGCCGCCGGCATTGCCCGACCTGCGCGTGAACGCGAGCGGGTTGCGTTTCAAGCTTTTCGGCGACCGCCAGGACACCGCGTACTTCGCGCGCTCCGGCGATTCGCTGCGGATCGACGCGTACGAGGCGCTGACCGCGTTGGGCGCCGACGACAGCTACCGGCGGGTGCAGGCGCTATGGACCGGCTCGCACAGCTTCGGCCCGCACACGCTGAACGGTGCGCTCCTGGCCGGCAGCGATCTCGGCTCGGGCATGCCGTACTACGACGCGTTCACGCTCGGTGGCCCGTTCCGCCTGTCGGGTTACCGGATCAACCAGTTCGCCGGCACCGCCGCCTGGTTCGCGATGGCGCGCTACTACCACCAGATCCTGCGGCTGCCGTCGATCCTCGGCTCGGGGGTCTATGTCGGCGCCTCAGCGGAGGCGGGACGGATGAACGGTCTCTTCACCCAGGGCGGCAGCTCGTCGGGCAACCTGTATTCGGCCTCGGTGTTCGTCGGCGCCGAGAGCTTCCTCGGGCCGGCCTACCTGGGCGTCGGCTGGGGCGACGGCGGGAACGTCTCTGCCTACTTCCTGGTGGGGGTGCCGTGGTAGGGCGGGCGCCCGCTCCCGCCGCGGGGGGCGTTCCCGACCTGCTATCCTCCGCCCAGCCGCTCGAGCGCGCGCCGTGCGCGATGCGCAGGCGGCGGCCACCAGTTCCTTTGCGTCGGGCGTGACTTTCCCGCCGCCGCGCAATCCCTGAGTCGAGTCGCGATCGATGGCGCTTTCCCCTCTCGCCGGCAAACCGGCTGCCAAGGAGATGCTGGTGGACCTCGCCCGGCTCGAGCGGGAGTACTACGCGCGCCGGCCGGATCCGGCCGACCCGAGCGAGCTCGTCGCCTTCGGCACCAGCGGCCACCGCGGATCGTCGCTCACCGGGTCGTTCACCGAAGCGCACATCCTGGCCATCACCCAGGCGATCTGCGATTACCGCGCGAGCCGCGGGATCGACGGCCCGCTTTACCTGGGCAAGGACACGCACGCGCTCTCGGGGCCGGCCGAACGCACTGCGCTCGAAGTCCTGGCGGCGAACGGTGTGGCGGCGGTGATCCAGCGCGACGACGGATTCACGCCGACGCCAGTGATCTCGCGCGCGATCCTGGTGCACAACCGCGGCCGCGCGGCGCACTTCGCCGACGGCATCGTCGTCACGCCGTCGCACAACCCGCCGGAAGATGGCGGCTTCAAGTACAACCCCCCGCATGGCGGACCGGCCGACACGGACGTGACGCGCTGGATCCAGGACCGCGCGAACGCGCTGCTGCGCGCGGGCAACGCCGGCGTGCGCAGGGTGCCGCTCGCTGCGGCCCTTGCAGCGCCGACCACCCGGGCCGAGGATCTCGTCACGCCGTACGTGGAGGATCTGCGCAGCGTGGTGGACATGGACGCGATCCGGAGCGCCGGGCTCGCGCTCGCGGTCGATCCGCTCGGCGGCGCGGCGGTGAGCTACTGGGCGCCGATCAACGCGCTCTACGGTCTCGACATCACGGTGGTGAACCCGAGTGTCGATCCGACGTTCTCGTTCATGACCGTCGACCACGACGGCAAGATCCGCATGGACTGCTCGAGTCGGTACGCGATGGCGCGCCTGGTCGGCCTCAAGGACCGCTACCGGGTCGCCTTCGGCAACGATCCCGACGCCGACCGGCACGGCATCGTGACACCGGCGGCCGGCCTCATGAACCCGAACCACTATCTCGCGGCGGCGATCGACTACCTGCTCGCGGATCGCGACCGCTGGCCGGCGAGCGTCGCGGTCGGAAAGACGCTCGTCTCGAGCGCGCTGATCGACCGGGTGGTGGCGGCGCGCGGCCGGGCGCTGTGCGAAGTGCCGGTCGGGTTCAAGTGGTTCGCGCGGGGGCTGCTCGACGGCACGCTGTGCTTCGGCGGCGAGGAGAGTGCGGGTGCGAGCTTCCTGCGGCGCGACGGCTCGGTCTGGACGACCGACAAGGACGGGCTGATCATGAACCTGCTCGCCGCGGAGATCACCGCCCGCACCGGCCGCGATCCCGGCGAGCACTATCGCGACCTCACTAAACGCTTCGGCGCGCCGCACTATACGCGCATCGACGCGCCGGCCACCCCCGAGCAGAAGGCGCGGCTCGGCAAGCTCGCGCCGGAGGCGGTTGCCGCTGCGCAGCTCGCCGGCGAGCCGATTACCGCCCGGCTGACGAGCGCGCCGGGCAACGGCGCCCCGATCGGCGGGCTGAAGGTGATCGCCGCGAGCGGCTGGTTCGCCGCGCGGCCGTCGGGCACCGAGGATCTCTACAAGATCTACGCCGAGAGCTTCCGCGACGAGCGCCACCTGCGCGCGATCGTGGACGAGGCGCAGCACATCGTGCGCGCGGCGCTGTCGGCCGGCGCGTGAGCCCCGAACGCATGGCCGACGACTTCGTCTTTCTCGTCCACGTGGACGACACGCCGCTCGACGACGACCGCGTCCCGGCGGACTATCCGTTCGCCGACCGGCTCTTCCCGCATGCGCCCGAGGTGCTCGGGCGACTGCGCCGCTCGGGGCGTACCGTGATCCTGACCGGCGGCGACGTGGTTTTCCAGTCGCGCAAGGTCGAGCGCTCCGGCCTCGCGGGCGCGGTGGACCGGCAGGTGCTGGTCTACATCGACGAGGAGCGCATGCTCGGCGACGAGCCGCGCATCCTACGCGGTGAAGGGCGTGTGGGACGAGCGGGTGACGACGGTGCTCTCCCGGCAGGGGCGCCACGCGCACGACGCCGCGGCGGTCGCGTCCGCCCGCCCGATCCCGCCGTCGAGCGCATCGGCGATCTGCTCGGCCTCGATCTGCCGGTCCTCGTCTCGGCGGCGCGCAGGAGGTGAAGCGATGAAAGCGACCCGACGACTCCACGACCTCGGCCAGAGCCTCTGGCTCGACAACATCAACCGCGACCTGCTCGCGAGCGGCGCGCTGCAGCGCTACATCGACGAGCTGTCGGTGACCGGGCTCACGTCGAATCCGACGATCTTCAACCAGGCGGTGAAGACGACCGCCGCCTACGACGCCGCGATCGGCGACCGCGCCGCGCCGGGCCGGTCGGACGAGGACCTGTTCTTCGATCTGGCGCTCGCCGACATCACCCGGGCCGCGGATCTCTTTGCGCCGGTGCACCGCCGCACCTGCGGCGTCGACGGTTGGGTCTCGCTCGAGGTGTCGCCGCTCCTCGCCTACGATACCGCGACGACGATCGCCGCGGCGCGCGCGCTGCACGAGCGGGCCGGCCGGCGCAACGTGCTCATCAAGATCCCCGGCACGCGCGAGGGGCTGCCGGCGATCGAGGAGGCGACCTTCGCCGGCATTCCGGTCAACGTGACGCTGCTCTTCTCGCGCCAGCACTACCTGGCGGCGGCCGGCGCCTACCTGCACGGCATCGAGCGCCGCATCGCCGCCGGGCTCGATCCCGACGTCGGCTCGGTCGCGTCGCTGTTCGTCAGCCGCTGGGACGTCGCGGTTAAGCACCACGTGCCGCCCGCGCTCGCCAACACGCTCGGCATCGCGATCGCGCAGCGCTGCTACAAAGCGTATTGCGACTTCATCGCCTCGCCTCGCTACCGCCGCGTGCTGAACGCCGGCGCGCGGCCGCAGCGCCTGCTGTTCGCCAGCACCGGCACCAAGGATCCGCAGGCACCTGACGTGCTGTACGTCAACGCGCTCGCCGCGCCGCTCACGGTGAACACGATGCCGGAGGCGACGCTGAAGGCGTTCGCCGACCACGGCGAGGTCGGGGCGATCCTCCCGGCCGACGGCGGCGATTGCGAGGCGGTGATCGCGGCCCACGAGCGCGCCGGCATCGACGTGGCGGCGCTCGCCAGTCGGCTGCAGGAGGAGGGTGCCAACGCGTTCGTCGCCTCCTGGAACGAGCTGCTGCGGGTGATCGGCGCGAAACGCGCCGCGCTCGCGCAGGAGCGCGAGAGCCTGTCGGCGCGAGACCGGGGATG
>Ga0308411_10000914_pt1 | contig 19919 bp, 19 predicted proteins | sample HotsprottomLayer_2_FD_203530 | JGI IMG/M metagenome (GOLD analysis project Ga0308411, IMG submission 203530) | Hot spring phototrophic mat microbial communities from Octopus Spring, Yellowstone National Park, Wyoming, United States -... | ecosystem: Environmental > Aquatic > Thermal springs >...
TGCCACGGCCAGGTCCTGCGCGGCGTGGCCGACCGACTTGAACAGCGTGACCTCGTCCCGGGCCCGACGCCCCTCCCCGCCCGCGGCCACCTGGCCGATCTCCGCGCGGATCTCCTCGAGCCGAAACCGGCCCTCCGCGGCGGCCAGCAGCAGGTCGCCCGCCTCGGCCAGTGCCGCCTCGCGGCTGTCCACGAACACCGCCGACCGCGCAACCAGGTCGGCGTCCACCTCCCGCGTATGGGGCTGGAACGCGCCAACGGCGTTGACGTGCGCCCCCGGTGCGACGGCGCGGCCGGGGAAGAGGGGGGTCGCCGACGTCGTCGCGGTCACAACGATCTCGGCGCCTCGCACCGCGGTCTCCGGATCTGTCGCCACGATCACCGTGGCGCCGCGAATCCACGGTTGCTCGCGCGCCCACGCCGCGAACGCCGCGGTGCGCTCGCGCGACCGCCCGACCACCCGGACCTGCGTCACCGGCCGCACCGTGCAGACCGCTTCGAGCTGCGTCCGCGCCTGCATCCCGGCACCGAAGAGCGCCACAATCGATGCCTCGGGCAGCGCCAGGAGGTCGGTGGCCAGGCCCGAGGCCGCGCCGGTCCGCTGCGCGGTGAGCGAGGTCCCGTCGAGAATCGCGTCAGGCTGCCCGGTCGCAGGGTCGAAGACGACCATGAGCGCGGTCACGACCGGCCGGCCCGCCGCGGCGTTGGCCGGCACGACCGAGACCAGCTTCGCGCCCAGGGCCGACGCGCGCCCCCCCGGCGCGGTCAGGGCGCCGGGCATGGCCAGGAACACCGCGTCGGTCCCCGGCACCGCCACCGCCGTGCGGACCGGGACGACCGCCCGGCCTGCCGACAGTGCGGTGAACGCCTCGCGGACCGCGGCGATGGCATCGGGCATCGGCACGAGCGCCCGGAGGTCCGGGGCGCCGAGCAGCAGCACGGCTCAGCCCCGGAAGAGGTTGCGGAGCAAGAAGAAGAGGTTGGCGGGGCGCTCGGCCAGGCGCCGCATGAAGTACGGGTACCACTGGGCGCCGTAGGGCACGTAGACCCGAACCCGGTACCCGTCCGCCCGCAGCCGTTCCTGGAGCGGACGACCGACCCCGTAGATGAACTGGAACTCGAAGTGCTCGGGCGGGATGCCCTCGCCCCGAGCCAGATCCACGGCCTCCTGCACCAGGCGCGCATCGTGCGTGGCGATGGCGTGATAGCCACGGTCGCGCAACAGGCGCTGCATGATGCGGCGGAAGGCGGCGTTCGTGTCCGACATGCGCGGGTAGGCAACCTGCGGCGGCTCGAGGTAGGCGCCCTTGACCAACCGGATGGGGATACCCGCCCGCAACAGCCGTTCGACGTCGGCCTCGCTGCGGTAGAGGTAGGCCTGGATGACCGCCCCCAGCCTCGCAAACCCCTCCGCGCGCATGGCCTCGATGAGCGCCAGTGTGGCGTCCACGTACCGCGAGTGCTCCATGTCGATGCGCACGAACAGGTCCGCGGGCCGCGCGGCCTCCAGGATGCGGCGCAGGTTCGCGGTCGTCAGCGCCGGGTCGAGATCCAGCCCGAGCTGCGTGAGCTTGACCGACACGTAGCAGTCGGTCGCCGGCGGCCGGGCCCGCAACCGATCCACGATCGCCACGTATCCGGCGGTCGCCGCCTCCGCGTCCGCCACCGACTCGGTGCGCTCGCCGAGGTGGTTGAGCGACGCGAGGAAGCCCCCTGCCGCCAGCCGGTCGACCACGGCCAGCGCCTCGTCGAGGGTCTCGCCGGCGATGAACCGGCGCGAGGCGCGCCGGGCCACGGGGTTGTGCAGGACGAACGTCCGGGCGCCGGGGTGCTCGGACAGCCAGTAGAGCGGTCGCCGCAGCGGCCCGCCGCGCATGGCTACGGGTAGATCCCGCGCAGGTAGAGGGCCTGCGCCACCCGGTCGATCGCGCGGATCAGCGCGGCGCTGCGGAGGGTCACGCGCCGCGCATCGGCCACCGCGGCGACCTCCGCGAACGCGCGCACCATGATCCGCTCCAGGTTGGCATTGACCTCGTCCTCCGTCCAGAAGAACTGCTGCAGGCCCTGCACCCACTCGAAGTACGACACGACCACACCACCGGCGTTGGCGACGATGTCCGGCACGACCAGCACGCCCCGGTCCTGGAGGATGGCATCCGCCGCGGGCGTGGTCGGCCCGTTGGCGCCCTCGACGACGACCTTCGCCCGGATCCGCGGCGCGTTGTCCTCGGCGATCTGTCCCTCGAGTGCGCACGGCACGAGGAAGTCGCAGGGGAGCTCGAGCAGCTCGGCGTTGGAGACCGCCTCTCCGCCGCGAAACCCGGCCACCGTGCGCGCCTCGCGGACGTGCGCGACCAGGCGCTCGACGTCCAGGCCGCCGGGACGGTACACGCCGCCGGAGACGTCGCTCACCGCCACCACGGTGCACCCGAGGCGTGCGATCTGGACCGCGGCGACCGACCCCACGTTGCCGAACCCCTGGACGACCACCGCGGCGCCCTCGAGCGGGTACCCGTAGCGTCGGGCCGCCTCCCGGAGCGTGATCGCCACCCCGCGCCCGGTCGCCTCCAGCCGCCCGGCCGAACCGCCGATGGCGATGGGCTTTCCCGTGACCACGGACGGCGTCGAGTAGCCCCGCCGCATGCTGTAGGTGTCCATAATCCACGCCATGACCTGGGGATTGGTGCCGACGTCCGGCGCGGGGATGTCGCCCTCCGGGTGGATCATGGGCAGGATCTCCGAGGCGTACCGACGGGTCAGGTGCTCCAGCTCGTTGAAGGACAGCCCTGCCGGGTCCACGGCCACGCCGCCCTTCGCGCCGCCGTAGGGCAGTCCGACCACCGCGCACTTCCAGGACATCAGCATCGCGAGCGCGCGCACCTCGTTGAGCGTGACCGCAGGGTGATAGCGCACGCCACCCTTGGTCGGCCCCAGCACCATGCTGTGGTGCACCCGGTGCCCCACGAAGGTCCTGACCGTGCCGTCGTCCATCTTGACCGGAAAGTGCACCGTGAGCTCCCGGTGGGGCGTCGCGAGGAACTCGCGGAGACCGCGCTTGAGCGACAGGTGATCCGCCGCCCGGTCGAACTGCTCCAAGGCGGCCTCCCAGGGGTCCTGCTTCGGCGCGATGACGCCGGTCCCGACAGTCATCTCGCCCCCGGCAACGGGTGCGCCCCGAACCACGGTCCGACGTCCCGCCTCTCGACCCTGCCGCGCACCGCTACGGGTAGATCCCGCGCAGGTGCAGAGCTTCGGCCACCCGGTCGATGGCCCGGATCAACGCAGCGTTCCTGAGGTTGACCCGCTTGTCCTCCGCCACACGCCAGACCTGCTCGAACGCGCGCACCAGGATGCGCTCGAGGTTCTGGTTGACCTCGTCCTCCGTCCAGAAGAACTGCTGCAGCCCCTGGACCCACTCGAAGTACGACACGATCACCCCGCCCGAGTTGGCCAGGATGTCCGGAATCACCACGATCCCGCGGTCGGCGAGCACCGCGTCCGCGTCCGGCGTCGTGGGGCCGTTGGCCCCTTCGACGATGAGCCGCGCCTTGATGCGGGCCGCGTTGTCGCCGGTAATCTGCGCCTCGAGCGCGCTCGGGACCAGCACGTCGCAGGGAAGTTCCAGCAGCTCCTGGTTGGTGACCGCGTCGGTGTTCGGGAAGTCTTTCACCGACCCGGTGCGGAGCTTGTGGTCGAGCAGCGCCCGCGGGTCGATGCCGCGCGGGTTGTACACCCCGCCGCCAGTATCGCTGGCCGCTACGATCCGACAGCCGATGTCGGCGAGCAGGCACGCGGCAATCGAGCCCACGTTGCCGTAGCCCTGGACGACGACCGTGGCCCCCTCGAGGGCGAGGCCGATCCGTCGCGCGGCCTCGCGGGCGGTCAGCACGCACCCGCGCCCGGTGGCCTCGACGCGGCCCAGCGAACCGCCGATCGGCACGGGCTTGCCGGTGACCACCGCCGGCGTGGAGTAGCCGCGGTGCATGCTGTAGGTGTCCATGATCCAGGCCATCGTCTGCGGGTTGGTCCCGACGTCCGGCGCCGGGATGTCGGCCTCCGGTCCGATCAGGATCGAAATCTCGGTGGCGTACCGACGGGTCAGGTGCTCCAGTTCGTTCTGCGTGAGCTCCTTGGGGTTGACGGCCACGCCCCCCTTCGCGCCGCCGTAGGGGAGTCCCACCAGCGAACACTTCCAGGTCATCCACATCGCCAGCGCGCGGACCTCGTTGAGCGTGACGTCAGGGTGATAGCGGATCCCCCCCTTGTTCGGCCCGAGCACCGTGCTGTGGTGGACGCGATGACCGGTGATGATCCGCACGGAGCCGTCGTCCATCTTCACCGGGAAGTGCACGGTCAGCTCCCGCTTGGGATACGCCAGGAAGTCCCGGATGCCCCGCTTCAGCGGGAGGTAGTCTGCCGCCTGGTTGAACTGACGGAGTGCCTGCTCCCACGCGTCACCCTTCGGCGCCATGACCACGGTCTGCACACTCATCGCGTGACCTCCTCCTGGCTCGGTCGGTCCCTGCGGCCCCGCGCGCGCGATCAGCGCACCAGTGCCGACAGCGGCACGAACTGGACGCCCTGTCGGTCGAACTCCTCCAGCATCCCGGCGATGACCCGTGGCGTCCGGCGCGGCGCGTGCCCGATCGCCACGGCCTCCCCCCGCTCGCGCGCCAGCGCGATGAGACGGCGCACCTCGCCGCGGATCGCCCCCTCGTCGTCCTGGTTGTCGAGGAAGACGTGCCGGCGGGTGGTCGGGACGCCCATCTCGGCGGCCAGCGCCTCCGCCACCGTCTCTTTCGTCGTGCGGCTGTCCACGAAGATCAGGCCGCGCTCGCGCACGACGTCGAGCACCGCGCGCATGATGCGCGCATCGGCGGTCCCGCGCGAGCCCATGTGGTTGTTCACGCCGACCGCCCCGGGCACCGAGGCCAGCCCGGTCCTGACCACGTCGCGGATCTCGTCGTCGGACATCGCCACCCGGACGGCGCCGGGCCCGAGCTTGTCGTTGTCCGCGGTGGCTTCGATCGGCAGGTGCAGGAGGACCTCGAGACCGGCGGCGCGCGCGCGCCGCGCGACCTCGGCCGAGAAGGCGAGTCCGGGGAGCACCGCCACGGTCACAGGACGTCCGATACCAATGATGGCTTCGACGTCCTCCAGGCTGCCGCCTGCGTCGTCGAAGATGATGACGACCCGGGCCACGGGCGCCGCCGGGGACCGTGCCGGAGTCGGAGGCGCGGCCCGCGGGCGCTCCGGCCGCGGGGCCCGCGGCGCCGGAGGCGGCGTCGGCCTGGGCCGCTCGACGCGCGGCGGCGCGGGGGCGGGCCCCGGCCCGCGCGGGACGCCGACGCCCACCGCGAGCCCGACCGCGAACGCCGCCACCGCCACGGTCGCCAGGACGCCCAGGCGCAGTCCGGGCCGCCGTGCGGACGCGCGGCGTGGCACCGAGGGCCTCCGCTAGCGCGGCCCCGCGATCCGCTGGCGGAGCACGTCGATGCCGCGCTGGAGTTGCGCGTCCAGGATGCGTCGCACCTCGGCCTCCTGCTTGCCTTCCAGGCGGTCGCCCACCGCCACGTCCACCGGGATGCCCCGGCCGTGGATGTCGTGGTTGGACGGCGTCAGGTACTTGGCGGTCGTGATCGCGGCCCCGCCCCCGGCACGAAGCGGGAACACGGACTGGATGACGCCCTTGCCGAAGGTCTGCCGACCTACCAGCGTGGCGCCGGCGGAGTCGCGCAGCGCACCGGCGAGGATCTCGGAGGCGCTCGCGCTGAACTCGTTCACCAGGACCACCAGGGGCCCCCCGACCTTCGGCCCTCCCCCGGCGCGCTCGGTCGTGCGGCGGCCGTCGCGGCCGACGATGTGGACCACCGGGCGGCCCTGGGAAACGAAGCGGCCGGCGACGTCCACCGCGGCGTCGAGCAGCCCGCCGCCGTTGTTGCGCAGGTCCACCAGGAGGCCGCGGGCGCCCGCGCGGCGGATGCGCTCGAGCTCGGCAGCGACCTCGCCCGCGGTCTGGTCGTTGAAGGTGAGAATGCGCAGGTAGCCAATGCGCTCGGCGGCCAGGCGGCGTTGCACCGCCGGTTCGAGCGCGCTGGCACCCTGCACGGTGACGATCTGCACGCGGGCGCGCGTGATCTCCACGTCGAAGGTCCGCTCCGGTCGCGCGATGGTCAGCGTGACCCGCGACCCCGCAGGGCCGCGAATCCGGCTGACCGCCTCCTGGATCGCCATCCCGTCCGTGGCGACGCCGTTGATGCGGCGGATCCGGTCGCCCGCGCGCAGCCCGGCGCGGTGAGCCGGCGTGCCCTCGATCGGCTGGACAACGATCAGGCCCCCGTCCCGGATGTCGATGAAGATGCCGATGCCGAAGAAGAACCCTTGGGTGTCCTGGGAGAACTCGCGGAAGGCCTTGGCGTCCATGTAGCGCGTGTAGGGGTCGCCCAGCGCGTCCAGCAGGCCCCGCGCCGCGCCGTCGAACAGGACCGCCGCATCGGGCAGCGGGTTGAGGTACTCGCGGCGCACCGCGCCCAACAGCTCGCGCAGCAGCGCGAACCCCTGCTCGTCCGCCGCCGCCGCCGCGGCGGTGCGCTGTCCGTAGCCATAGCCCGCGAGGAACAGGCTGGCGGCAAGCGCCGCCACCAGAGCCGCGGTCGTGATCCTGCGCAGCGTGGGCACGCTGATCCCCTCCCGGCCGGCCGCAGGCCGGCGGCTGTAGCTTATCGCGCGGGCGGACGCACCGACAAGCGGCGCCTAGGGCAGGGGGTCCACCGGCCGGCCGCCCTGGCGGACCTCGAAGTGCAGGTGCGGGCCGGTGGCGTAGCCGGTGCTCCCCACCTGCCCGATGACCTGGTCGCGGGCCACGCGCGCGCCGGCGGCGACCAGGATCGCCGACAGGTGCCCGTAGAGGGTGCTGGCGCCCTCGCCGTGGTCGAGGATGACGAGCTTGCCGTAGCCGCCGTACCACCCCGCGAAGATGACGGTCCCGGCGGCCGCGGCACGCACTGGCGTGCCGCGTGGCGCCGCGATGTCGATCCCCGCGTGGAAGTGCCGGCGGCCGAAGAGCGGATGGCGGCGATACCCGAACCGCGACGTCAGCGGACCGCGCAGCGGCATGACGAGCCCGGCGGTCAGGCGTCGGCCGGGCCCGGTGCCCTGCAGCCGTCTGATGAGCGCTTCGAGCTCGGCCGATTCGCGCTCGAGATCGCGCACCGCCTGCTCGGCGGCCGTCCGCTCCTGGATCACGCGGCGCAGGACCTCCCGCTTGGCCGCAGCCTGCTCCTCGAGCGCGTGGCGGTAGGCGTCGGTCGCGGCCACAGCGTCGCGGACCTCGGCCTGGCGGGCGGCCACCTCGCGCCGGAGCGCGTCGGTGCGGTCGCGGTCCGCGGCGTACTGCTCGATCAGCCGCGCATCCTCGCGGACGATGGCGCCGACGAGCCGCGTGCGCGCGACGAACTCGGCGAACGTCGACGCGCCGAGCACGACGTCCAGGTAGCCGCTGCGGCCGTACCGGTGGGCGTCCACCAGGCGGCGGCCGAGCGCCTCTTGCTGGCGCGCGAGGGCGCGTTCGGCGCGCGCCAGGTCCGCGGCCGTGGCCTCGGCTCTGCGCTGCAGCCGCCCCAGCTCGGCCTGCTGGCGCGCCAGCGCGCGCTCGGCATCCTCCCTGGCCCGGTCCACACGCTGCACCTCGGCGGCCAGCCCGCGCTCGCGCCGCAGCGTTTGACTGAGGCGGCGCCGCTCGACGGTAATCTGCTGCTGGAGACGCTGGAGCTGCTCGCGCTGGGCGGCCGCGGGCCCGGCCTCGCCCGGATGCGGGACGGCCCCGACGGCGACGCCGAGGACCACCAGCGCCCCGGCCACCCGCGGCCACCGCACCGCGGTCACGCGGCCAGGTACCTCCGCAGACCGATCTCGCTGCCGCCCAGGCCGACGACGACCCCCAGGCCCCAGAGCACCGCCAGCGCCGCGGGCAGGACCGCGCCCGGGGCGAGCACCGGCAGGAACGGCAGGCTCGCCGCGACGCGCGCGGCCAGGACCAGGTAGCCCGCGGTCAGCACGGCGGTGGCCGAGGCGGCCGCCACCGCGCCCTGCAGCAGGCCCTCGACCAGGAACGGTCCGCGCACGAACCCCGGGGACGCGCCGACCAGCACCATGATCTCGATCTCCTGCCGCCGCGCGGCCACGGTCAGGCGGATGGTATTGACGATGATGACGAGCGCGCAGCCGACGAGCAGCGCCGTCGCGACCAGGCCCGCCACGCGCACCGCCCGGGTCAGCGCGACCACCCGGTCCACCACCGCCGCGCCGTAGACGACGTCCTCCACCCCCTCCATCGCGCGCAGCGCCTCGGCTACGTCGCGGATGCGCCGCGGGTCGGCCACGCGCACCTCGATCGAGTCGGGAAGGGGATTCCCGGGCAGCACGGCGGGGACCGACGCCATGGACCGGTAGGTCTGCTGCAAGCGCCGCAGTGCCTCGGCGCGCGTCACCAGTCTCGCCGCGCTCGCCCCCTCCAGGGCGGCCGTCTGCGCCAGGACGCGTTCCTGCGCCTCCGGCGGCACGTCGCGCCGGAAGAACCCGACGACCTCCACCTGGGCCTCCAGCGCCCCGGCCAGGTGCGCGAGGTTGGCCGAGACCACGAACCCGCCGCCGGCGACCACGAGCGCGATCGTCATGGTGGTCGTCGCGGCCGCGGCCATCAGGCCGTTGCGCCGCAGCCCGGCGACGGCCTCGGTCAGGACGGTGTGCACGGCCACGGCGAGCGCGCGGCGCCGGCGGCCCGGCGCGGCGCGCTCAACGCGCCGACTGGTAGAGCCCGCGAGCCTCATCGCGTACCACGCGGCCGGCGCAGAGCTCGATCACGCGCCGGCGCAGGATGTCGACGAGCGTCGGGTTGTGGGTGGACACGAGCACGGTCGTGCCGCGCAGGTTGATCCGCGCGAGCAGCTGGACGATCTCCCACGCCGCTTCGGGGTCGAGGTTGCCGGTGGGCTCGTCCGCGAGCACCACCCGCGGCCGTGTCACGATGGCGCGCGCCAGGCACACGCGCTGCTGTTCGCCGCCCGACAGCCGCAGCGGCAGGTCGCCCGCGCGGCCAGCCATGCCGACCGTCTCCAGCGCCCACTGCACGCGAGGGCCGATCTCGGCCGGATCGGCGCCGGTCACGCGCAGCGCGAACGCGACGTTGTCCGCCACCGTCCGGTCGGGCAGCAGCTTGAACTCCTGGAAGACCACGCCGAGCCGGCGCCGCAGGCCGGGCACCCCGGCCGCCGGCAGCGTCCCGACGTCGTCGCCGTCGACGATCACCCGGCCCGCGGTCGGGCGCTCGATCGCCTGGACGAGCTTGAGAAAGGTGGACTTGCCGCTGCCGGTGGGGCCGACGAGGAAGACGAACTCGCCCGGATCGATCCGGACGCTGACCTCGCTGAGGGCTACGACGCCCGTCGGGTAGCGTTTCCCGACGCCGTCGAAGTGGATCATGCGCTGCTCCGATGAAGGGTGCGACTGCCGCTCGGTTGTCGACGTGGTTCGCGCCTTCGCCGTCCGGCGCGGGAACTCCTCCCTACCGTGGCACGGTCAGATTCCAGCCGCGCAGCTCCTGCAGGAGGCGGTCGTCGGTCATGTTCAGGTGCACCGGTGTCACGGAAATGAAGCCGTCCGCCACGGCGCGGGCGTCGGTCCCTTCCACGTCGGACATCGGCTCCCGCCGGCCCGCCAGCCAGTAGTACGTGAGGCCGCGCGGGTCGGTCCGACGTTCGAGCGACGAGAGATAGCGCCGCGCGCTCTGCCGCGTGATCGCCACCCCACGCAACGCCGCGGCCGGGAGGTTGGGCACGTTGACGTTGAGCAGCGTGTCGCCGGGCAGCGTGCGCTCCGCCAGCCGGCGGACCAGCTCCCTGACGAACCCCGCGGCGATGTCGAAGCGGACGTTCTCGAACGACGCCACGGAGACCGCGATGCCGGGAATGCCCAGGATGGCGGCCTCCATCGCGCCGGACACCGTGCCCGAGTAGGTGAGGTCGCGGCCCAGGTTCGCACCGACGTTGATGCCGGAGACCACCACGTCGGGCCGGTCGCGGAGGAGCTCGAGCACCCCCAGGATGACGCAGTCCGCGGGGGTGCCGTTGGTGGCCCACACCGTCACGCCGGGGGGATACGTCGTCACCGGGCGAGCGCGCAGCGGCTTGTGGAGGGTGATCGCGTGTCCGGTCGCGCTGCGCTCGTGCTCCGGGGCGACCACCGAGGTGTCGCAGTCCGCGGCGAAGGTCTCGGCGAGCGCGCGCAGGCCCGGAGACCCCACGCCGTCGTCGTTGGTCAGCAGGACCCGCACAGGCTAGCGCCCCTCCGGCGCGGTCTCGGCCGCCAACCACGCGAGGTAGGGCTCGGACCCGCCCACGATGGGGACCGCGACCACCTCGGGCACCGAGTACGAGTGGAGGGCGCGCACGCGCGCGACGATCGCCGCCAGCCGCGGCCGCACGGACTTCACCAGCAGGAGGACCTCCGGGGCGTCCTCGACCCGCCCCTGCCACCGATACAACGACCGCAGGCCGGGCACGATGTTCACGCACGCCGCCAGGCGCTCGTCCACCAGCGCTCGGGCGAGACGAGCCGCCTCGTCGGCGTCGCTCGCCGTCACGAGCACCAGCATGGGGTCCATCGGTGGGGCGGTCAGCGCCGTGCCGCCGGCTCCACCTAGTCCTGCTCGCGCCACCAGTCGGGCGACAGGTCGCGCCTGGGCTTGACCTCGCGCACGCTCGGCCGGCTGCCCGCGCGCTCCTTGGCGACGCGCGCCCGCAGCTGCTCGAACTCGCGCAGGTCGGTCAGGACCTTGAGGGTGTTCCACACCGCCTCCTCGACGTGCTCGCCTCCCTCTTTCGTCACGAGCGCGACCAGCGGCTCGATGACCCGCTTGTTGCGCAGCTTGCCGAGAATGCGGATCGCCAGGCGCTTCACCTCGACGTCCTCGTCCTCGAGGGAGGTGATGAACTGGTCGAAGGCGCCGTCGCCGAACAGCGCGAACAGCACCCGGAGCGCGAACCGTCGGACCTTGGGCATCGGATTCTCGAGCGCCGAGCGGAGCTGCTCGACCACCTCGGCGCGCGGCCGGCTCGCGAACGCGTCGACCACGATCTTCGGCGGTTGCAAGTCGCGGTCGCCGTGCGCGCCCTCGACGTCGAGGACCCCCCGCTCCTCGAGCCGGGCCAGGGTCGCCACGACCGCCTCCTGCATCCGCGGGTCGCGCAGGAACAGGTCGACGAGCGGCTGCACGATCCGCTGGTCGCCCACGCGCCCCAGCACGGACAGGGCGGTGACCTGCACCACCTGGCTGCCCTGCGCGAGCGCCTCGAGCAGCGCATCGCTCGCACGCGGCCCGATGTCGACCAGGATCTTCATGACCTGGGCGCCGATCTTGCGGCGCAGGTTCTTGTCCTCGAAGGTGAGCACGAGCTGCCCGACGGCGTCCGGCCCGATGCGGACCAGCGCCTCGGTCGCGGCGAGCTGAAGCGACCGTTCCCGCCGGCCGAGCACGCGGATGAGCGCCTCCACGGCGCCCTTGTCGCGCATGTCGCGCAGCCCGTTGGTCGCCTGGAGGACCACCTGCTCGCTGCGATCGGCCAGGGCCGCCCGCAGCGCCTCCGCGGCCGCCGGCCCGGCAATCCGGCGCAGCGCCATGACCGCGCTCTTCCGGACGTACTCGTCCGGGTCCTGGAGCGCGCGCGCCAGCGCGGCGACCGCAGCCTCGTCCCCGAGCTTGCCCAGGGCATGGGCCGCATCGCTCCGCACCGTGACGTCGTGGCTCTCGAGCTGGCGCAAGTACCGCTGGAGCTCGTCGGCCTTGGCGGCCTCGGGCATCAACGCTCCTCCTGACGGGATGACAGACTGCGCCCAGAGCCGCCCGTGTGGGTCGGGCGCCTCCCCCGGGGTCCTGCGCTCCCCTAGATTATGCACGATGGGACGGCCCCTCGTCACGCCCCGGTCGGTCATGGCGGCGGCCGGCGGCCCGCGGGTTGCACGCCGGGCGGGCCCTCCCGTATACTGGCCGCAATGGAGGACGCGTCGTCCGCACGCTTCGCGCACGAGAGCGAGGCGGAGTTCGCGCGGATCCTGGACTTCTACGGCATCCGCTGGGAGTACGAACCCCGGTCGTTCCCCCTGGAGTGGGCCGCCGACGGTCGGGTCGTGGAGAGCTTCAGCCCAGACTTCTACCTGCCCGACTTCGACCTGTACATCGAGCTCACCACGCTCAAGCAGAGCCTGGTGACCCGCAAGAACCGCAAGCTGCGGCGGCTGCGCGAGCTCTACCCCGAGGTGCGCGCCAAGATCTTCTACGGCCGGGACTACCGCAACCTGCTCGCCAAGTACGACCTGCAGCCGGCCGGCCGACGCTGATGGAGACGCCGGTCGCGCGCGTCCTCCTCTCCGAGGAGGTGATCGCCCGTCGCGTGGCCGAGCTGGCCGCGGAGATCAGCCGCGACTACGCCGGGCACGACCTGCTCCTGGTCACCGTGCTCAAGGGCGGGCTCTACTTCCTGGCCGACCTCAGCCGGGCGCTCAGCATCCCGGCCGCGATCGACGTGATGGCCATCAGCTCCTACCGCGGCGGCAAGGGGCCCAGCGGCGTCGTGCGCCTGATCAAGGACCTCGACGAGGACGTGACCGGCCGGCACGTGCTGCTGGTCGAGGACATCATCGACACCGGCCTGACCGCGACCTACCTGGTGCGGCTGCTCCGGGCCCGCGATCCGGCCGACCTGGCGATCTGCACGCTGCTCGACAAGTCGGCGCGCCGGATCGCCGAGGGGCTCCCGATCCGGTACCGCGGGTTCGACGTCCCCGACGAGTTCCTGGTCGGTTACGGCCTGGACTACCGCCAGCTCTACCGCACCCTCCCCTATATCGCGGTGCTGGACGCCGACCGCGCGGCACAGGCGGCGGGCGGCGCCGGCGTGCACGGTCGGTAGGCGCCGGAGGGGAGCGTCTCCAGGCCGCGAACTCTTGCGCTTGAGGAAGGTGGCTGTCCAGAGACCGATCCCTGCGCGGGGAGGTACTGCCATGAGGCACCCGGCTCTCCTGCTCGTCGCCGCGGCCCTTGCCGTCGCGCTCGCCGCCGGCGCCGCTCCCGCCCAGCCCGCCCGGCTCCAGCAGTGGAGGTTCACGCTCGACTTCATCATCCAGGGTCCGCAGGCGCCGTTCCTGGTCGCCCAGGACAAGGGCTACTATCGGCGCGAAGGCCTGGAGGTCACCATCGACCGCGGGTTCGGCTCCGCCGACGCGGTCACGAAGATCGCCTCAGGCGCCTACACGCTCGGGTACGCCGACATCAACTCGATGATCGAGTTCAACGCCCGCAACCCCGGCCGCGAGCTGGTGGCGATCGCGGTGGTCCTGAACGTCCCGCCGTTCTCGATCCTCACGCTGCGGCGGGAGGGCATCGCCCGCCCCATCGACCTCTACGGCAAGCGGCTCGGCGCGCCGGCTGGCGACGCGCCGCGACGGCTGTGGCCGCTGTTCGCGCGTGCCGTCGGCATGCACCCCGACGCGGTCACCTGGATCACCATGGACGTTCCGCTGCGCGAACCGATGCTCGTCCGCGGCGAGGTCAACGCGATCTCGGGCTTCTACTTCACGTCGTTCATCAACCTCAAGGCGGCGCGCGTGGACCCCAACGACATCGTGGCGTTCCTCTATTACGACCAGGGGCTGCCGCTCTACGGGAACGCGATCATCGCCCCACCGGCGCTGCTCGAGCGCGAGCCCGCGGCCGTGCGGGGGTTCCTGCGCGCCGTCACCCAGGCCGTGCGGGACTCGATTCAGAACCCGGCCGAGGCGGTGGCCGCGGTCAAGCGCCGCGACCCGCTGGTCAACGAGGCGGTGGAGCTGGAGCGGCTCCAGCTGGCCATCCGCGACAACATCCTCACGGCCGACGTCCGCTCGCACGGGTTCGGCGCCATCAAGGCGGAGCGCCTGGCCCGGTCGATCGACCTGCTGGCGGACGCGTTCGGCCTCCCGGCCAAGCCCTCGTGGCAGCGGGTGTTCACCGACCGGTTCCTGCCGCCGCGGGAGGCCCGCATGCTGCCGGGCAGGTAGCGGTCCGGGACGGATGCCCGCCGGCGGGACACCCGCGGACGAGGCGTTCGTCCGCTTCGACGGGGTGACGCTCGACTACACGCACGACGGCCGGGCGGTCCGCGCCGTCGAGGACGTGAGCCTGACCGTGCGCCGCGGCGAGTTCGTGGTCATCGCCGGCCCCAGCGGGTGCGGCAAGACCACGCTGCTGAAGACCGCCGCAGGCCTGGTACGCCCGACGCGCGGCGAGGTGCACGTGGGCGCAACCCCCGTGACCGGCCCACTGAAGATCGTCGGCATGGCCTTTCAGAACCCCATCCTCCTCCCCTGGCGCCGCACGCTCGACAACGTCCTCCTCCCGCTCGAGATCGTCGCCCCCTACCGGGAGCGGTACCGACGGGACCACGCGGTCTACGCGGGGCGGGCCCGGGAGCTGCTGGCCGCCGTGGGCCTGGCCGGCTTCGAGGACCGGTTCCCCTGGCAGATCTCCGGCGGGCAGCAGCAGCGCGCGAGCCTCTGCCGCGCGCTCATCCACCAGCCCGAGCTCCTGTTGCTCGACGAACCCTTCGGCGCGCTCGACGCCTTCACGCGGGAGGACCTCTGGCAGGTCCTCCAGGCCCTCTGGATGGAACGCCGGTTCACCGTGATCCTGGTCACGCACGACCTGCGGGAGGCGATCTTCCTGGCCGACACGGTCTACGTCATGAGCGCCCGACCGGGCCGGCTGGTCTCCCGGACGCCGGTGGACCTGCCCCGGCCGCGCACCCTCGAAGACTCGTTCAGTGCGGCCTTCACCGCCACGTACCACGCCGTCCGCCGACTGGTAGGGGAGGGCCGGGCGTGAGGGGCCTGCGGGGCGCCGTGCGGGAGTGGCTACCGCCAGCCGCGGTCATCGTCGCCGCGCTGGTTGCCTGGGAGGTCGGGGTCCGGGCGCTCCGCGTGCCGGACTACATCCTCCCCGGGCCGGTGGCGACCTGGCAGGCGATCTGGCAGTGGCACCGGGCCATCTGGTTCAACGCGGCGCAGACCCTGTACACCACGCTCGTCGGCTTCGCGCTGGCGCTGGCGGGAGGGATGGCGCTCGGGCTGGCCATCGGCTACTCCACCCTGGTCTACCGGGCGCTGTATCCGCTGCTGGTCGCGTTCAACAGCGTGCCGAAGGTCGCCATCGTCCCGGTGCTCGTCATCTGGTTCGGCATCGGGACGGTACCGGCGATCGCCACCGCGTTCCTCATCTCGTTCTTTCCGATCGTCGTCAACGTGGCCACCGGGCTGGCCACCCTCGAGCCCGAGTGGCAGGACGTGCTCCGCTCGTTGGGCGCCAGCCGGTGGGACATCTTTCGCAAGATCGGCATCCCGCGCTCCCTGCCGTACTTCTTCGCCTCGATGAAGGTGGCGGTGACCCTGGCGTTCGTCGGTGCCGTCATCGCCGAGACGGTCGCCTCCAACCGCGGCATCGGCTACCTCATGCTGTCGGCCAGCGCGCGGTTCGAGGTCCCGCTGGTGTTCGCCGGGCTCGTGGTCGTGGCCCTGATGGGCGTGGTGCTGTTCGCCGCGTTCTCGATCGTCGAGCGCCGGCTCACCGGCTGGGCCTACCGGGGCCAGGTGGGGGTGGGCGTCTAGCGGGCCGGCGGGGCGTCAGCCCGCGACGATCCGCGTCCCGGCTTCTCCCGCGAGCGCCCGCTCGATGTGCTCGGGGCTGGTGATGATCGCCTCGCGGCCGCCCCGCTCCAGGTACCAGATCACCGCCTGGATTTTGGGCGCCATGCTCCCCTTCGAGAAGTGGGTGCCTTCGGCCAGGTAGCGCTTGGCCTCGGCGAGGGTCATCCGCGAGACCCACCTCTGATCGGGTCTCCCGAAGTTGACCGCGACCCGGTCCACGCCGGTGCTGATGAGGAACAGGTCGGCCTTCACCGCGGTGGCCAGCAGCGACGACGCGTAGTCTTTGTCGATGACCGCCGCCACCCCGCGCAGGGCACCGTCCGCGTCCGCCACGACCGGGATGCCGCCCCCGCCGACCGCGATCACGGTGCACCCGTCCTCGAGCAGCCCCCGGATCACGCCCTCCTCCACGATGCGCCGCGGCAGCGGCGAGGGCACGACGCGCCGCCAGCCGCGGCCGGCGTCCTCCATCACCGCCCAGCCGTCCTCGTCGCGCCGGCGCGCGGCCGTGGCTTCGTCCATGTACGACCCGATCGGCTTCGTGGGATGCTGGAACGCCGGGTCGTCCGCGGCGACCTCCACCTGGGTCACCACCGTGACCGCCGGCTTCGCGATCCCCAGCCGGCGGAAGTGGTTGTAGAGGTTCTGTTGCAGGGCGTAGCCGATGGCACCCTGCGTGTCCGCGCCGCAGACGTCCAGGGGCACCTCGTGCAGCTCGTGCCTGGCCAGCTCCGAGCGGCGCAGGATGAACCCCACCTGCGGGCCGTTGCCGTGCGTGATCGCCACGTCCCACCCGGCCCGGATCATCCCGGCGATGTGGGCGCAGGTCTCCCCGGCCGCCCGGTACTGGTCCTCCACGGTCTGGTGCCGAGCGTCCTTGATCAGCGAGTTGCCGCCGATCGCGACCACCGCGAGCCGTCCCATGCGTCGCCTCCCCCGCCCCTCCCCGGGGCCTCAGCTCATGGTCAGCGCCATGACCGCCTTCTGCACGTGCAGCCGGTTCTCGGCCTCGTCGTAGACCACCGAGGCCGGTCCGTCGATGACCCCGTCGGTCACCTCGATGTTGCGGTCCGCGGGCAGCGGGTGCATGTAGATCGCGCCCGGCGCCGCCAACGCCATGCGGCGCTCGTCGGTGATCCAGTCCTGGTACTGCTGGATGATCCGCGCTCCCTCCCGCTCGTCGGTCGTGCGCAGCATCGCCCCCCAGCTCTTCGCGTAGACCACGTCGGTCCCGCGGAACCCGGCGTCGAAGTCGTGCAGCACCTCGAAGCGGACGTTGGCCCGTCGCGCCTGCTCCTGCGCCCGCTCCATCACGTCCGGCATCAGCGAAAACTCCGGCGGGTGCACCAGGCGCACGTGCAGCCCGAACCGGGGCATCAGGCAGACCAGGTCCTGGGGGATGCTGATCGGCTTCTGGTAGCTGGCCGCGTACGCCCAGCTCACCGTGATCGTGCGGCCGCGCGGGTCCCCGAGTTTCTCCATGATGGTCATCAGGTCCGCCAGCGTCTGGAACGGATGCCAGAGGTCGCACTGCATGTTGAGCACCGGCACGCGGCTGGCCGCCGCGACGTCGCGGATGTACCGGTTGCCCACGCCCCAGTCGACGTTGCGAATGGCGATCCCGTCGTTGTAGCGGCCCAAAATCTCGCCGATCTCCTTCGCGGTGTCGCCGTGTGCGATCTGGGTGGTGCGGCTCTCGATGAACTGGGCGTGGCCTCCGAGCTGCGCCATGCCGGCCTCGAACGAGGCGCGCGTCCGCGTGCTGGCGAAGAAGAACAGCATCGCCAGGACCTTGTCGCGCAGGTAGGGATGCGGAACGCCGAGCGCCCGCGCGCGCTTGAGGTCGGCGGCGACGTGCAGGACGGTCTCGATCTCCTCCCGGCTCCACTCCTCCAGTGCGATCAGGTCCCGGCCGCGCAGGTGCGTCTGCATCGCCCCCCCTCCTACTCCACCGCACCCAGCACGAGCGCGAGCAGCGCCATGCGCATGACCACGCCGTTGAACGCCTCGATCCAGTAGCGCGCGTGGCGCGTGGCGTCCACGTCGGTCGGCAGCTCGTCCATGCGCGGCAGCGAGTGCAGCACGATCGCGCCCCGCTTCCCCTTGTCGCGCAGCAGCTCGCGGGTGATCCGGTAGGCGCCGGGTGTCTGCCCCACCTCCCCGGCGCGCTCGTCGCGCGACTTCGTGTAGTCGGGCTGGACGACCGGCTCCATGTAGATCACGTCCGCCTCGCCGATGACGTCGGCGGCCGCCGGCACCTCGCGGTAGCGGACGCTGCGCGCGTCCAGCTCCGCCTTGAACTCCGGGAGCAACGACATCTCCGGGGGCGACACGACGAACGCCTCCATGTCGAACTGCGACATCGCGTAGAGGATCGAGTGCATCGTGCGCATGCGCATGTCGCCGACCAGGAGCACCTTCAGGCCGTCGAGGGTCCCGAGCTCCTTCCAGGTCGTGTAGAGGTCGGTGAGCACCTGGGTGGGATGCTCGCCCCAGCCGTCGCCGCAGTTGATCACCGGCACCGAGGCCCACCGCGCCGCCTCGGCGGGCGCGCCCTGCTGGAAGTGGCGCATCGCGATGACGTCGCCGTAGTACTCGAGCATGTGGACGGTGTCCTTGATCGACTCCTGGTAGAAGTCGCCGGCCCGCGTCATCTTGACGTCGGAGAACCCCACCACCCGGCCGCCCAGCCGGTGCATCGCCGCCTCGGTGGCGAGCCGGGTGCGGGTGCTGGGTTGGTAGAACGCCGTCACGAGCGTCTTGTGCTTGAGCAGCTCGCCGTTGCGGCGGTCGCGGGCGTATGGGGCCAGGTCGTCCGCCACCTGGAAGACGCGGAAGTACTCGGCTCGCTCGAAATCCCGTAGCGACAGGATGTCCCGCCCCAGGAAGCTCCTCATGCCCAACTCCCCCTCCTGTTGTCCGTGCTGTCGTGCGTCTCGGTCACCGTCGAACGCCTGTGAAGAGCACCGCGACCCGCTCGTGTGGGTCCACCGCCCCGGCGCGCACCAACGCCAGCAGGCCCGCCAGCCCGGCGGTGCCGGTGTGATCCGCGTCGATGCCGGTGGCCGCACGGCCCAGCGCGTTGGCCTCGCGCAGGGTGGCCTCGTCCACGACCACGGGCCACCCACCGCCCGCCAGCATGCCCCGCGTGACGGCCAGCCAGTCGTAGGTCTCGTCGTCCAGGATCCCGTGCGCGATGCTGCGCGGCTCGGACTCCCAGGGCCACATGAAGGCCGAGCGGTGCGTCGCGGCGTGGCGCAGCGCCTCCTCCACGGCGGCGCTCGCGGCGGGCGCCGCGAGCCGGTCGGCCAGCTCCCGGGAGGCGGCCGGGTCGGTCGCCGGGCCGACCGCGGGGGGCCCACCGGCCAGGTGCGCGGCCGCGCGGCCCGCGACGAGGCCGTAGGCGCGTGCCAGCGGGTACCCGCCGGCGGTCTGCACCGCGTGCAGCCGCGGGAGCCGCTCCAGCGCGCCCAGCCGCACCGCGTCGGCGAGCGCCTGCACGCACGCGCTCGCCAGCGCGCCACCGCCGACCTGCACCACGACCCGGTCCAGGCGTCCGCCGCTCGCCAGCAGGTCGGAGACCATCTCGTAGCCGAGCGTCTTGCCGCCCTCGATCGTCAGGCCGTTGTCCGGTCCCTGACAGGTGAACGGGAACGCGCCTCGTGCCAGCGCCCGCCGCAGCGCGTGGTAGGTAGGGTCGCCGGGCGTGCCTTCCTCGCGCGGGCAGACCTCGAGCCGGGCGCCGAGCCGCTCCAGCCGCTCGACCACCGACCGCTCGGCCCAGGTCGGCACGAAGACGCGCAGCGGCCGTCCCCCGGCACGCGCGACCACGGCCGCCGCGAGCGCGGCGTTGCCGCAACTGGCGATGGCGAGCTCCCCTACCGCCGGCGCCGCCCCGACCGCCGCGACCACCTCCAGGTGGACCAGCAGGCCCATCAGGTGCCGCGCCTTGTGCGACCCCGAGACGTTGCCGGTCTCGTCCTTCACCCAGACTCCGCCGAGTGCGGCAAAGCCGAGCCGGTCGGAGAGCGCCGCCTGGCGCCCGAACGGGGTCGCGGTGAACCCGTGACCGTCCACGCTGGCCACGGCGCGGTCGAGGCGCTCCACCACCCCAACGTAGGCGTGGTCGTCCAGCCCGCGGTGCCGCCCCAGGTGGTACCCATAGGACAGCATGCGGTAGCGCACGAA